>Ga0307981_1003156_pt1 | contig 12597 bp, 8 predicted proteins | sample OrgLakmetagen987_FD_201849 | JGI IMG/M metagenome (GOLD analysis project Ga0307981, IMG submission 201849) | Saline water microbial communities from Organic Lake, Antarctica - #987 | ecosystem: Environmental > Aquatic > Non-marine Saline and Alkaline > Saline | place: Antarctica: Organic Lake... | reverse complement strand
ATATAGCTGAGATATGGCTTAGGACTGGACCGAAGACTCACCAACTCATCAATTCTCATCTAAGAAATACTTCTTTACAAGAAGCACTCAGAGATCAACTTGTAGATGTATACTATGGAGATAGTGCCGCAGAGCGAACTCATAGATTAAGCCCTGCATTATGTAAGAAAGCAAAGGAAGATAACGATGTCGTATGGGTCACGTCGCAAACAAAAAGCGGTGCAAGAGCACTGAAATGTTCCCTGAATGGCGTGCTTACCGCAGTTGCTGTTCCCATATGTCATGAAGCAACCAACAGTAATCTTACTGTCTGCTATTTCTCTGTCAAACGGGCCACGATGAGACCAGAGGCAATTGAATTTCTTGTTCATAGCAGTCTTGCTGCAGCAGTTGCTGGTGTAAATAACTTTGCTGACGATGAAACCTCTAAACCACCCGAACTGTCCATGCTTTTCGCCTACGGAACATCTGACGCACCCTGTCCCTCTGAAGTGCGAACAAGCTCAGATTTCAGGTCGCAGCATATCCATACGTCTCATTTGAATGCAGATCAAACGCACGAGGTGATTGATACTTCAAGAGGAATCAGACCAATCCCTTCCGACGCCAGATCAGTTGTATCAATGCAGAGTGTAACTGGTGCAAAGCTGAACTTGCGCTGGTCAGATCTAAGGAATGTTGAATATCTTACTGATGGTGGAAACAATTGGATTCACACCGCTGTTATGAATAAGAAACCTATTGTTATCAAACAGCTAAAACCTGAAGTAAAGGATGTGGCTGTGGCAATGAATGAAATTGAAGGCGAGCTCAAGATACACTCACTATTAGACCATAAATATATTGTTACACTATTTGGTGCAGGGTTCACAACTGACAACAATAGGTTCTTGGTTCTGGAGAGATTGGATGGTGGAACAATTACACAGCAACTAGGTTATGATACCAGGATCCGTGATAGGAGGCGACGATTCTGGAAGAAGCAGAAAATGCCTTATGTCAGAGTTTTGGAAATAGCGAATCAGATTGCGGAGGCAATGGACTATTGCCACCGCCGGGCAATCCCGGGATCAATGATCTTGCACAGGGATTTGAAACCAGATAATATCGGTAAGTAAAACGTGAAACATTTGTTGATGGACTTTTTGTGACTCTGGGCATACCATATTGACAACATTAGCTCTCTCATCGTAGGACTCTCACTTGGAGGAACAGTGAAGATCATCGACTTTGGACTGGCTCGAGTAGTAGATAATGCCTCACCGGACTGTGGCGAAGTTTTTGAGATGAGTGGTGAAACGGGATCTTTGAGATACATGGCTCCTGAAGTAGCTAGTGCCGAGGTTTATAACCAAAAAGCCGACGTTTATTCATTCGGAATTATATTATGGGAACTAGTAGCATATGAAAAGCCATTCGACGGAATGAATCGTGATGAATTCTACGAAAAGGTTGTCCATGCGGGATACAGGCCAGAGATAACACGGAAGTTTCCAGACGACTTGGCAAATCTAATAAGAGATTGCTGGAGTCCTGAAGTAGATGCTCGTCCCAACTTCAACAAGGTAGTCGAAGTGCTGAATAGTTTGATTGCAAAAGAGAAGGGGGGCAAGGGAGAAAAGAAAAAACTTCGATCTTCTTTTTTCAAGAGAGACCAGGAAAAGAATAGACCCCTCTCAGACCGTCACTCCACTTGGTTCTAATTTGAGCAAATACCGGAGAATAAAAATTATAGAATTCATTCCACCAATAAAGAACGTTAATTCAATTGCTGCTAACAGAATTATGGTTTGTGAACTCACCTCTCTCTTACTATCAGTAGCTGATTTGTGAACACTGTGCTTCAGATTATTTTAGAATGATGAGAATTGGCCATTCTGGGATGAAAAGAGAAGAGAGAAGAGAAAGGAGAAAGAAAAAGAACCAATCAGAATTCTACCATAATAGTCTACCGTTGAAAAATCTGTGCCCAATGATCAATCGCTAAATTGTGACTCCTCCTCTCTCTACTCTCTACCAGAGAGAGATACTTTGTTGTTCTACGATCTACGATACTGTTGTTTTTGTTGTACCATTGTTTGAGTTTTGAATCTTAAATCTCCTCCTTCTTTCCATACTCCAAAATTGAAAACAATCAGGCTGACAATCGACAATCTAACGCATTCAACGCATTCAGCGTGGCATCCTCACTTTCAACTTGTCAGGAAGTGCATACCCACTTTTCGTTTCCAGTTGAGAATTTGTTTGTCCAACGCAAATTTTCACACAGACGTGTTCGCTCAACGCTCAACGCACTAGAAGATCACAATACGTGTCATCTTCGCATTGAGTCAAATAGAAGATGGCTCGATCCAGTAGTTCTATTAACCCTCCACCAAGGAGGCAGTCTCTTTTTTGCGTCAGATTTAGTATTTTGGTCTTGCTCGGGTTAGGCTCAGCTGCTTCAGTATATTTCTTTGAAATTCTCACAGGGTTGCAAACAAAGATCAGTGAAGATGAATCAACCATATCATCTCTTCATCAGTCTATTCGAAGCCAGCAACTCATTATCAACCGCTTCAACGAGTCAGTGACGAACGCTGACGTGCAAAAGAGAGTGGCAGAACTTGAGCAGTCACTACACGAGACTGAGAATATGATGCTTTCTAGTTTAGATAATACAACGATTCAAATCCAGACACTTCTCAACGCTACAGTTGCTTCTCTTGACGCAACAGTGACTAAAGCACAAGCAGATATTCAATATGAGGTTGGTATTGTGAAAGCTGATGTAGAGAAGTATGTGCGTACAACACAAGATCAGTTCTCGATGGAAAACAGTTTCATGGTATGGCAACTAGCGGGCACATTTACAGTTCTGGCATGTCTCATTTCAATGTGGCACATGACTGCACACGTAAGGAAATTCAAGCGCCCTTTTGTTCAGAGAAAAATTCTAGCGATCCTCTGGATGAGCCCAATCTATGGTATCACTAGCTGGCTAAGTTTAGTCTTCCCACAGTATGAAGGGTACCTAGCAATTTGCAAAGATTTCTACGAGGGTTATGTTATTTACCAATTCCTTAGTTTCCTGATCAGCGTCCTTGGCAGGGGAGATCGTGCCACAGTCGTCAACGTTCTAGCCAAACATGCGGATCATCTCGAGCCACCTGTGAGACTCTGTGGTTGCTTTCGAGGGAAGTACCCCGCTGGCGATCCCAGGTCTTTGGCGGATGCGATACTTATGCAATGCCAAGTATTTACTATGCAGTTTGTTTTCTTCAAACCTATGACTGCAATCGGATTATTTACGTGCATGAAGCTTGGAATCAATGGAGACGGACCCTTCGATTATAAGTGCTTTCCATTTTGGTTCAAAATCATTCAAAACCTTTCCGTTTTTGTAGCATTTAGCGGATTGCTTAAGGTGAGTTTTCTGTTTCCTTTACTCTGTGTCTCCTTTAGAAGCTTCAGCAACTCATCATCCCATGTATCTTCTATTTTAATGCATCGCAAGTTTTATCATGCTGTGCAAGAGGACCTAGGCTGGTGTCGCCCATTTTCAAAGTTTTTATGCATCAAGGGAATTGTCTTCATGACATTTTGGCAAAGTATGGTCCTTGCGTTTCTGGCCAACTCGACCAATATGGCTAGTGGAAAAAACGACAAGGACTCGGATCCTGATTTATGGGGCAAGCAGGCTCAAAACTTTTTGATTTGCCTAGAGATGCTTCTATTCAGTATTGCGCACTTTTATTGCTTCCCGACTGAAGAATGGGAAGATGGCTACAGGCCAGCTTTTGAGAAGAAAATGTCGGCCGGAGATAACCTTGCGCTTGGTGACTTTGTAAGTGACCTGAAGTTGATCCTGCGTGGTAGTGATTCGGAGAAGAAGAAACGGAGGGCAAACACTTCCGAGAAGTCTGACCATGAAGGTACACAGCAGATAGAAGAAGATATCAGTATATTAAATACAATAGCCGAAGTTAAGGAAGCAGAAGATTGCGGCGATGCAGATATAGAAGTGGGCACATCAGAAATCAATGCAGACCTTGAGAGTTTTGCAGGATCAACCCATAGCAGCGATTCAAGCGATCTTAGTTATGCATCGCCTGAAGCACCACCGCACGAATGCGATGACACAACACACACCGGCAGTGATCTTGACAATTCTTTTGTCTCTTTTGATGCAGAGCATTTGTCAGCATCATTGAGATCCTCGTTAAACCAAGCCTTTGCAAACACTGATGAAGATGTCAGAGATGCTGCAAGCCGATTACTACCATTGATGGAGAAGATTGGAGAAGAAGACGAGGCCGAGATTACCGAGATCGCAGGTCCTGTGCAACGAGATAATGGCAATTATGGCTCTCTCTTTAACATGAACAACGAAGATTCAACAGAAAGTACATTCTTTGACGGTGATGACAATGCGTTCGTGGAAGAAGGTCGCAAAGTAGATGATGAAACCACTTCGCTTCTTCAAAATTCTGCAAAAAATAACGTTCAACTGAGACCGAGTATTTTCACTAGTCCAAAACTTTGAAAAGACCTACCTCTCTAGATACATATTAGATATTAGACAGTATTAGATGATAAATTAATAGATAATCAACCTGAAATATACGGCAACAAGCATGAGGGTAATAGAGGGCTATAGAGGGTAATACATAATGTTCCTTGTATTCAGCATTCATAAACAGGTCTTTCTGAGTTCTTTAAATGGTCAACATCTTTGAATTCAGAAGTACGCAGTCTATGCTTTATCAACTTTTTGCCATTGCTTCAGTGATGAGGCAATGGCCTTTGTATCCTTATGGTCCGTACCGTGAAGTTTACTGTACATTGCGAGTGCCTCCTGTAAATGAGACACAGCTCGGCTATTATTTTCAGTCGAACCTAATTGTCTATAAATTGTAGCACACTTCACGTGTGCCTTTGCCTTTTCTATTTGTGACGGAAGTGGACCTGCCGTGTCCACTTCAATCAGTAACATTAGATATGCCTTTAAGGCACCTTCGTTATCCTTCAACTTCATTCTTAAAGACCCAATGCGACCGATTGCAGAAACCAAATGACGCTTTTGAGCAGCTTGCCTTGTCATATCAACCGGCTCAGGACCAGCCTGTTCCTTTTCAATGTGCAGTCTCAAACCATCAACACCTCTTTCATAACTTTCGAGAGCTCCTTTGTAATTTGCTAGTTTAGACTTGATTGAAGCAATGTTCAAATCAATCAGTGTGATGTCGAAAGCGAAGATGCCAATGACGTCCAGAGACTCGTTCTTATGTTGTGGGCTCAGAACTTGGAATACAGCTCTAGCAGCTTCGTATTGTCGAAGAGCCTCGCTCATTCTACTATGTTTCGCTAAAACGATTGCGTAGTCATTCATAGTCTTGGCAACAGGCACGGATGCCTCGCCATAGAGGGATGCCTTTAAAGCAATTACTTCATTATATTTTGATGAAGCCCTTTCCCAGTCTCCAGAATTAACAAGGAGAGTTGCCATTAACTGTGCATTTGAAATCGCATCATACCTCATAGTTGCGTTACATGAATCGTATATTCCACTAGCCTCGGAGAGTTTTGACAACGCCGTTGACTCATCCCCAGTCTTGACATAAGCTTTCGCAAGGGCAAAAAGAGATTTGGCAACTTCAACATGATAACTACCGAGAAGGTCTCTAAACAGATGAACAGCTTCTTCAAGCCGAACAATTGACTCCTTTGTCTGTCGTGCTTTTAAGAGTCCTTCACCAATCGTTGCCATACATACCGCAAGATCAACAGATATTGCATTTTGAGAGGACTGATTTTCACGTGAACAGACTGCGTCAGCAATGCGGCGAGAGCCCTCGCGAACTATTTTTCCAGCATCAATTGTATCGCGAATAGCGCTTAGGGCATCACTTGATCCATCTGACTTGGATAATTCTTCCGCATTGATGCCTCCCTCATTTGCCTTTGGGACATTCTGATGATATTCTTTTCGTAATTCAAAGAGATCTATCATATGGTGTTGAGTTGCTCCCATACAGCCTAATGCTTCTACTCGTCGACGAATGAATTGCCGGTCAAGCAGTAATTCACTCGCCTTTGCGTACATCTTCGCACGAATCAAATGTGTCGGAAGATATCCAACAAGATATTTTTCTACATTGTCGCCATCAAAGAAACAGGGCTTTCCAGAATCATCATCAATCTCATTTATCAACGCATATGTCATTAGCTCATGGAATTGCACATCACTTGAGTTGTTTTTTTGACTACTCTCTGGGCTGAAAAGGTACTTAGCGGCGCTGCTTAACCAGTTGCTACTTTGCAACTTTTCTTCTCTTTCCAACTCTGCCTCTAATTCATTATGAAATGATGTAAATGTATCTGCTTTCGGTGCGAATGCAGAAGATGTACGTGTCGACATGTCTGCGGCAATGTGCTTAATCTGAAACATTCAAGTGAGCGGATTATAAAAAACAAAAAATGGTGCGGTTGCATTCACTTACAGATTCATGCATCAAATAAGACAACTTGTGACAAACTACTACTTCCTCTTCTGCGGCATCACCAGGAGCTTCGTCAAGCGATTCGCTAACAAGACTGTTTACTTTCTTTGCCACATTTTCAATACCATTCACCATAGAGGATCCACTGGGAGTGACCTGTGCATCATGACCTGCGCGTTGCAACAGATTCATGCGCTCAAGCATATCAATAATTGTATCTGGTGAAACAACATCTGTGTTAGATTCAAATTCTATTCCAGAGATAACATTGATGAAAAGCTTGCGAACTACTCCTCGCGGGATGCCCCTGCCAGTTAAAAGCAAGTCGTTATCATGGAAGACCATTGCAAACGTAACAAAACATCTGCGTAGTGAAGCTCTGAGGCAGAGGTCATCGACAGTTACGAAGCTCAAATCAACGACCCTTCCTACAGAGTTAAAAAAACTTCTGATCCTAGACGCTTCTTCCAAACTAGCTCTACATTGGTCCACAAGTATCAGCCAAGTACGCGATGAAAGCGTCCAATTTCTATTGCTAGTTCGAAGCATTCCTCCAGCCAAACGAAGAGCCAACGGGGAGTTTCCACATCCTTTCACAATTATCCGCGCCTCATTGAAGACGGGAGAATTTTTTCCACCGTACAGTCTTCGCCCTGCTGATGAAAGCATTAATTTGACAGCCTCTTGCTCAGACAAAATTCGGACGAAAACTTCATTCACATTTTCACCTCCCATCAGTCCTGGCGCTCTTGTTGTAACAAGAATTCTATAGGGACAAGTCTCAGTAACATTTTTCCTCTCATCTAGAATCAGAGTATCGTCATATTTTTCAAACATGAAACGCTTTGCATCTTCAACCCTCCATACATCATCGAGGCAAATCAGAACATTCTTCTTGCATAACATACGACCAAGATCCTCTTTCATTCCTTCAAGGTCAGTCCCCTGAAACTTTCTACGACTTTTCAATAAAGCGTTTGCTATGATCGCATTTCCATCATCCTCATTCTGTAATGCCTTTTCAGACGAGCTGTCTTTCAGATCAATATCCCTCATCAACAGCTGATCATACAATTCTTCATAAAGCCGCCGTATGTCTTTGTCTGATAATGTTGCGCGGCCAAGTTGAATCCATGCAATTCCATCCTCAAATCTTTCTCGCACTTCTACAGACTGAATCGCAGCAGCTGCGAGAGTCGACTTTCCATTACCAGCCTTATCAGCATGCCTTGATGTAATCGAGGTTATTACATGAGTTACATTTTTATCTTGGGCATTCTCACGATTGATCGCCCCAGGTCTATTTGTAAGAGAGTTGACCACCTGCTTCATAAGGCGGTGCCTGTGAATATATTCAATGGGGAGTTTTGGTACAGCACCAGGGACATCAGCCTTGCGTATCCAGTTTGGTTTCAGATCCTCTGGTTGCCCACTTGAACCCTCATTCCGTTTCTTTTCCGATCGCAACTCTCTGATCATGTCTACGAGTTCATCCTTGGGTGCCATCGGATTAGCATTTGCTTTTGATGGCGCTTTATTTGTGTTCTTCTGGAATTGTTTAGGCATCATCATGGGACCAGATCTTTCATCTCCAGTTGGCTTCTGCAACTTGGCGATATTGCCCGGTGTCTCAGCCGCAAATCCATCATCGGCTGAATTTTTTGCATCGTTGCTGCTATCCCTCCGAAATCTGTTTCTCAATCTAGGAGTGGGAGTGGCTCTTCTTGATCTTGTTCTACTTCCGATGCTCGATCCTCTTCCTCTTCTAAATATACCACTTCCACTACTGCTAGCGGAAGCAGCCGATGACACACTTTCTGCATCACTCGTTACATCACTCTGACTGTCAGTCTTGCGAGCTATATTGTTATTTTTAACTCCTGATGAAAGTGAAGCAACAGCTTTTTCAACTTTGCCATTCCATACTCTCATCTTCTCTACATCCTTGGCATTATGTGGTTGCACAAGTCTATAAAAAAGTGTAAATTTGTTTTCTCTTCTAACAAGCATCCGTTCGAGCACTTTGTTACACCGTTTGATAACATCTCGCAAAGATTTAAATGCTGCATCGTCTTTAAGCGCACCTCGCGTAGCAGAATCAGTTGCTACTTCGTCAACTAAGGCAAGTAGCTGCATTCGAGGATGAACGAGAAATGTAAATGTAAGTGCCAATGGTAAGACATGAGAGTCTGTGTATGCCACAATGATATATCCGCTCCTTCATTACTTACAAAGTTTACATTACCAAGAAATTCCCACATGATTGTCCTTCCTTCCTGTTCTTTAGATGTCAATCTTAGCCATTCGTCACCCTTTTCATCCATCTTAGTCGGCGTTGCCCCAACTGCCTCATATGCATCCTTCATTCCAACGGCCAATTCATGAAACATCTTTAATGCGCTAGGAGCTTTACGTGGCAACATAGAGATTGCCCCCGGGGCTTTCTGTGCATAATATGCATCACTACGGCAAGAAGTGACCGCTACAAGCATTTGTTTCCCAGTTCTGGAGGAGGTAGAAGAACTGGAAGAAGTGGATGATGCAACGGATGCTGAATCATCGTCGTCGTATGCCATTCGGGAGCGCGATCTAGAGCGCGACCTTGACCTTGAGAAAGTTCGACTTAGAATTGATCTTGCGTGGGGAGAGATAGATCTCGTTCGTGTTTTGACTGTTGCCCTGTCATTTTGACCGGAGGTGTCAATTGACAGGTGTGGTACATTAGTTCGTGCATTATTGCTTACGTTTTCATTGGTAGCGCTATTGTGGCTGCTATTCAATCCAGAGCGACTAGATTTGCTGCGGCTAGTCCTCCTTTTTGACGTTTTCATTATGGTCGCGGAGTTAGTATTCGTAGCACCTAATGGTCCTTTGTCCTTGGGCATCGATGTTCTAATTTAAGGAGAGTAAATGCAAGATTTACTCTAGACTTAACACGCAACAGCACGCGTGCCTTTATTCAATGTATTTCTTTTTACAACAATGCAAATCCCTAAAGATAATATTGCCTTCACTTCTTCCGCTATTTCCTCCGCCTGCTTCAACGTAGATACTGCTATATTGAGTATGTAGGGCCAGCTAGCTAGCTCTAGAGGTAGTACAAGAAATACGATACAGGGTATGGTACAGGGTACAGGGTACAGGGGGATGAACGAAGGAAGAAGGAAGAAACAAAACGGGTTTCGCAACGATCATTTTCAAATTGTTGTTTCGTGCTACTTCTCGAAATTTTCTTTCCCATTTAAAAGGCCTATATAATTTGAGAAATCCTTACCAAAAGGAGACAAATTTTGGTGAGTCTCTACCACACATTCCAAGCTAAAACTAACGTCACTCTGCATTCAAGCTGATCACAGCAAGCAGTACAGTACCGAGCTATTGTATGTAATATCAATATCATCGATGCAATCAACATTCTTGCGCTGCAATCCTTCATCTTGCGACTCTCACAGACTGCGTCAGTTAGCGCAAATTATCACCATATCAACACATTAAGACATCAGCACATCAAGAAATCATCAGAATATAGCGAAGACAAGAATAGACGGAATTCATTTCGTCCTGAGTTTTGCTAAAAGCCACCGACTCAACTTTTTCCTTTCCTATTCAAAATGATCAATGGAATTCGAAATACCATGAGAAGTTTCCGTTCTCACCAAAAAATGATGGGGAGCGGAAGCAGGATCTTCACACTTGGATCAGGGATTGGTTCGGACTCATCCATGATATCTGCCAATGATCGGTTCGGAAAGAATTATATCAGCAGGACATATTGTTCTTATACCTTTTCAACAGTTGGAAAAAGGATTGGAAAGACAAAGGTTAACCAAAAATTCATGATTTCATCGCCATCTCATTTATCGTGTTCCAAATTTACTTCGAAGGAATCAGGAGGAATGGATGACGAATACGGAGAAATGACAGCCGATGGGCATACTTATGTTCATCCTAAACCCTTTGTCCTTGAAAATGGAGATATACTTGAAAATGCACAGTTACGATACATGACATATGGCAGTCTGAACGAAGCCAAGGATAACGTCCTTGTGATATGTCATGCACTCACTGGAAATGCGAGCTTGCACTCTTGGTGGGGTGATCTGCTGGGTCCAGGATTGGCGTTTGATACTGATAAATATTTCATTGTCTGCAGCAATATTCTTGGAAGTTGCTATGGTTCAAGCGGTCCTGCATCATTCAAAAATAGCAACGACAGTAGAGAAAAGTACGGCATGGATTTTCCTGATGTCAGTGTTCAAGACTCGGTAAACTTACAGCTCTACATGTTGAGAGATGACTTGAAATTAAATAGTATCAAGTGCGTGATTGGTGGGTCTTTTGGTGGTATGCAGGCTGTTGAGTATGCTGCACAGGCAGGACATATTAACAGTCCATTTGCGGTAGACGATGAGGATGGCAAGGCTTCCCCTTTTGTTAGGAGCGTCGTGCCAATTGCATGCGGCGCCGCTCATACAGCCTGGCAAATTGCAATGTCAGAAGTACAACGTCAAGCTATTTACATGGATCCCAAGTGGAACAATGGTAAACCCTCTATCGACGACCCCCCACTCAAGGGTCTATCAGTTGCGCGCCAGATTGGAATGATCTCATACAGAACTCCTAAAGGGTATGAAACCAAATTTGGTCGTAACATACGTGACCCTGAGCCAAAATATGGTTCTGGAGCCAAGTGGGAAGTGAAATCGTATTTGGAGTACCAAGGCTTCAAATTTCTTTCAAGGTTCGATCCTATTACCTACTTGAAGCTTACCGAGCAGATGGATACACACGATGTTGGCCGTAATAGGGGAGGTAAAACTAACGCCTTGAGCAGTGTTCGAATTCCTGCCATGGTTCTTGGCATCGACTCTGACATTTTGTACCCTATTCACGATCAAGAGGAGCTTGCCAAGCTTTTTCCCAAAGGAGAATTAGCTGTAATCTACAGTGATGCTGGTCATGACGGCTTTCTATTGGAACAAGAACAAGTTGCAGCGCACATTACCGGATTCTTGGGTGCACACGATTAGTCCAACTCTTTGTCATTGTGAGACGGCAAAAGATGCATTAGAATGAGTAATGTAATATTATTTACACGTTTAAGCTCCTTGCATACTACATAGTAATCGTTGTGCACTCACATGCTTTCCTAAACTATTGAAAATACCACGATTTTTCCCTCACCGTTGGACACTAGCTAGACATACCTAATACTTGCATTCAGCAAAAGTTCAGAAGACAATTTCAAAAATTACATAGGTATACTTATACTACTATCAAAATGCCAATACCAAAAACAAAAGAAAGCCCTGCCCTGCCCTGGCTGACCTGACCTCACCTCACCTCACCTTGATACTTCCCGTTTTAATTTAAAAGATCGAGGTAGTCTTGGAGTGGTGCTGGTAACTGGGATTGTGACTGATGTACTGCTTACCCTCCGACTGGGAGTCCGAGAGCGCTCTCTACTCCTACTGGGAGGAAGGAAAGTGCTGTTACTGGTCGAAGGTTGAGAACGAATACGACTAGTCGATGTCTGTGGCCTTCTATTTCTACTCACACTCGAAGATCGAGCCATATTCACACTTGAGGAACGAGACCTTGCACTGGTGCAACTGCTATCATCTTCACGGGCTTCAAAAAATCTTTCTCGACGATTTGGTGTCTGAGTTCTCATCTTTGGAAAGCTTGATTTATGAGGTGTATTCGCCATTACTTCAATCTTCTTTTCGCGATCAGCTTTAAATTGCAATCCTCGATCATAAATCGCTTGTGCTCTTGAGACAGATATTGATCTAACCTGATCAGGGACTTTACCATTGAGTTTCTGAGCGATCTGCTGCCTTATCCTTTTACCCTCCTGTTGATAGTTTTGTGACTTTGCATAAAGTCTAGAAACAACCTTGGAGGCATCATGATGTTTTGGTTTCGGGGAGTGATTAAGATGGTACGCTGCCATCTTTGCCTCTTCAATAATGGCTTGCTTTTTCTTTTGAATACCCATCTTGTACAAGCGCTCGTGTGCCTTTTCTCCATTTTTTTCTCGTTGCTTGAGAGGGGTATAAGAGCGAGTTGATAGATTCAATTTGGGTGGTGTGGCATACAGCTCTGCTTGTTT
>Ga0307981_1003155_pt1 | contig 12599 bp, 12 predicted proteins | sample OrgLakmetagen987_FD_201849 | JGI IMG/M metagenome (GOLD analysis project Ga0307981, IMG submission 201849) | Saline water microbial communities from Organic Lake, Antarctica - #987 | ecosystem: Environmental > Aquatic > Non-marine Saline and Alkaline > Saline | place: Antarctica: Organic Lake... | reverse complement strand
TAAAGTATAGTGTCGATCCTCCTAGTTTTTACTCACGGGATTCACGAGCAATAAACATGACTGACACTCAATTCGCTTTTCCGTTGATCTCTGCGGCTGCGAGGTTGTTATTACCTGAGCTCGTACTTAATTCAACGATAGAATCAGTGGGGTGACCTGGTCTGACAACATCTGAGCAGAACTGAGTCAACTTCACGTATTATGTATCAGAGTTTCTCACATCCCAAATAGAGATATTCGCATCAGGGTTAAGGATAGCGATTCTTTCTACAACGGGATATCACCAGTTTACTGCACGCGGAGTCAATCTCGAAGGCCAAGGCTACAACATGTCGCGTATCGGCACTCACTCACTGCGTGCGCCGGGCGCCATGGCGCTCAAACTCCAAGGCGTGAGCGACTCGACCATTATGAAGATCGGCCGCTGGACCGGTCTCACCTTCCTCACCTATATCCACACCCAGACCGGCGCCTTGAACGCCGGTTTGTCGCAGCAAATGGCAACCAGGATCCACTTCATGAATGTCGGTGGCGGACGGCATTGAAAGAAACAAGCAGACTAAAACGGGCGTTATGCAACTGATGAAACTCCTCCCTGTTGGCACGGGTCAATAGGTTCCCCGGTTAGGTGCGCAAGCACTAAATACAGTTTCAGAAGGCAGTGTTGGACCGTCGGGACGGGCAGAATCACTGAACCCAGGCCGGATCGCGGTAGGATGGCCCACGTACTGCTACCGTGTGGGGGGATTGTCTTGGGGGAGTGGGTCTAGCAATAGACTTTAACTCTCCTAGTAATTTCTCGTGTATCGGCCACTACGTATTACGGAATCTCGCTGAGTCCCAGGTGACCACTTCGGAGAGTGAGTTTAGAGACGGAGTCGGCACTCCCAGGACAGACAAGGATACGCTTTGGCAAACCGAGGTGGGACCATAGGTAGTGGGACTATCGTGGAGTCTTGACAGCTCAGCGCTAGACACCAGAGATGCCAACGCACAGCAGCCTATCGCCAGCGATGGGTAGCCTGACACTAAGGTCATCTCCACCGGTGCCCGCTTACCGCTAAACTCTAAGCACTCTGATTGGCTAAAAGATGTCCGTTATCGAGACTCGTATTTTATTCCGGCCCGGGGTACATAAAACTCATCCAATCTTTTCTTCTTCGCTTTTCGTTACAGTAGTCTACACAAATCCTTACGACACTGACGGAAAGCTCTTTCGGTCTGGTAATCAATCTCGAATCCGAGTGCCAGGTCGAAGGTCGGTTTTCGATTTTCAGATTTGTGCTTGGACACTGGACACCCTCTTGGCGGTTATTGATCTAAAAGGTTTAACCAAGACGACGCTTATGCTGGCTCGGCCAGGTAAAGCTCCACGCAAGGCGCAAGGCTATCGATAACGATTTACGGCATCGAAAGAAGAACAGCTAGTCTAGCAGGAACAGTGTCCTTTGAGCGCCGGTCTCTTTTGACTCACAAAGCGTCATTACGTTTACCGGCCTGTAATGTGAACGTCGTACCTGCTTTGACAGACATTTCTTACAAGAATAAGATGCTAGATTCCAAAGGCCAATCCGTCTGGGAGATAGGAGGTGGGAGGGTTGTCGATCTTTCATCTTCTCGACGTATTTTGGAGCACGGATCTGTCCACAGTCCAGAGGGAGTCCCCCTCTACTCTACCGGTACTAGCTACAGGCTCATGATATCGCTAAAATACTAGATTCAGCTACAGTTGCTGCCACCGACCTCTGACTCCACCAGCAAAACCTCCTCCACAGTACTCGTCTCCGGATCGCTCCAAGAATTCTCCGAGACTCTCAATCGATACGGAGACGTGCTGAATCGTTTTGATACACTGGAAACTAAACGACGAGAGTGCCGATGGGACAAGAGCTAGGAATAATAGACGAGAACCTGACCCGGAAAATAGAAGGATCTTGCAATACCTGCTTTGTTTTATCATTGTCATAGTTAGGACCTCTTTTGCCGCCGTCGGTCCGCTCGTTTCTGCCGTCGGTCTTGTTTATCATCGTCAATAGGTTCGTCGTTGCCGGTGGGTGCCGCTGCCTTGCTACTTTTGCCAAACGGCGATGCACCGCCGCCGCCGCCACCACCACCACCAAACATTTTGTAGAGCGTGTAGACGCCCCAAATAGGCAAGACGAGCAGCAACCAATACAGACGTTTGCTCAAGAGCAAACTGCCAAACTGAACCCCCATTAGCAGTCCCAATAAGTCGAGCGAGGCGCCACCCACCAAGGCTTTTTCGGACTTGCCACTACTAGGAGCCGTAGCGGCACTGTCCAAGATTCCCATATACGCATAGACTTGGAGTCCAGCCATTGTTGCGAGAAGAAAGAATTCTTTCCAGGAAATGACGAACCCTGCTAGGACCCATCGTAGAATCAAATACCCAGCATTGACGGCGCCCAAGAGGGGACGGTAGACTTTGGCGGTCGCGGCACGGGCTATGTGTGTGTTGATAAACGAGGAGTAATAAATAAGAAGATTCTTTGTAGACTAGCTACATGCAAAAACTATGAGCACACAAGGGAGTCAATCTATCTTCCTTTCAACTCTTGAACGCAATACACGGCATGGAACTTACCCGTAGCTGCTTTCTTGGCTGCAGCGTTCGCCATGGTATATACTGCAATACGCGGTACCAGTACGCGGTCGGCGGTCGAAGAGGATAAACAAAAGTTGCTTTACATATACGTTCAGAAAACTACACATTGTGGTTTTCGATCGTTTAAGTTTCAAAATCGTTCTCGATCGATCGATATCGATCCATTACTTAGTAGACATTTTCCAACTGTAGACAGCGCAGCGCACGTCGACCGACGCTCCAACACGGGATCACACCGACGCCACCCGTCGCACAGGCCTCCGTACTCTCAACGTGTTGAATTTGTTCTTCAGGTATGTTCATATAGGAGTTGAAACAAAGAAATGGCGTTCCGTTTGTGCCGAGTACCAAGATGTTCGATCCGAGCGCCATTTTTGTAGCCTTTGCCGCCACCGCACGATGGCCAACAGAGCAGTATGCACTGTGAAAGATTGGTCCCTCTAAAGAACATACCGGACTTGTTTGAATCTAATTTCGGTGGAACATACGTGAACGTCTTGGTGTACTCACACTTCTTGTTTCTCTCCCTCTCTCATTAACGATCCATCATATAGGATGCCCGGATCTTCTCGTCGTTTGGTCTACGACCCTTCCATTGCCAGTATCGATGTATTTGTCGCTAATGCTCCAGAACGTCATCCTGTCAACGCTTGTAGAAGCGATCCCTTGCATGCTTTGAACGAACTACAGGGCTTGGATCCCAGCCAAAGTGATGGAATTCTACGTTAAGACCTTACCACCAGTGAAGAAGAAACGATGCACAGACGCAAGCGTCAACGACGACAAAGGATCGTTTTGTCGTTTGTCTTGCTTGGAGCTTCGGTGGCAGTGGTGGCAGTGACTATTCAGAGACAGTTGTCATCGAGTAGTATCCAAACCACCAGCTCGCAATCCGTGCAACCACCGGCCGCCAATCTCCAGGCCATTTGCAGTCAGTCGTTCATTCAACGATCATCACCCCTCAAGTGTGAAATGGCGTGCGAAGTTGCCGGTACGTTTCCATTTCCCCCGACGCTGATCGAATGAGCAATGAACGCAACTCACCCTTTGTGTCGTCCCCTTTTAACATTCACATACAGACTGTTGTGACTTTCCGTCCAGCTTGGGGCTCTCTTGTCTGGCCGGCAACGAACATGTATGCATGCAATACCATCAAGCTTGTTACATTCTCAATGATGACAATAATATCGCAGAGGGAAATTCATCGAGTAGTGAGGTTCCGGCTGCACCCGACAATTTGCAACAGCTTTGTGCCCCGAGCGGACTGGCAACTAACGCTGGCTTTGACGCGTGTTTTGAGGTCTGTGAGACTGCCGCATGTTGTTACCAAGACAGCAGCAGTCGCAAAGGTGGAGGATTGAAGTCATGCGCCCAGCACGGTGTCTGTGCACCCTACAGTCCCTGTTTGCACTTAAAAGCGGCGCACCACGTGGACGTTAGTATCTCACAAGAAATTAAACTTCGGTGCTCTGATACAAAAGAGCTGCAATCTAAAGACCAGCGTTATTCATGTGCGCAAGCGTGTGCTCAAGCTGCTCTCTGCTGCTACCCATCCAAATCAGTCTCGGAATCAGAGACGTATTGTCCTGAAGATGTGACAGATTATTGTGCCCAATATGAATCTTGCCAAGTAACACTAGACGAGGCCGCCAAAAAGGAGGGCGACAGCGGTACCACTACCGACAGGTTTACAGGCAATCATTCTCCCCAGGAAGATACGGATTTAATAACGACTGGTGGTGTTTCAACTAGCGGGGAGAATGGCCCATCTCTCTTTGACAAGTCGTCCCTTGTACCGTCAGAGAGTTGGGGAAGCGGTATTGCTGGTATTCCGCCCCAGCTTGGACTCGATACGGGACTGCTCTCACCAGAAGTAAATAATGGAAAACAGACAGGTGCGTCTCTGGAGGACATTTGCGCTTTTTGGAAGACATTTAAAGAGTGCATGGAACAATGCGCGGTCGCTTCGTGCTGCAACGATGGTGGAAGTCTGACTTGTGTAGGCCGCGACAAGGTCAACATTGTCTGCGACGACTACAGTGCATGTAAAGTACTTTATCCTGATCGATAAGAGTAGGCGTATCTCTCGGGGCGGTACAATAAATGTATACCTGAATGTGAACATCTGTCTTTATATCTCTCTCTCTATTGAGCCCTGAGAATTCGTCTGCTAGTCCATGTTCTCATCATGGACGCAATCAGCTCTGGTTGATCCAAAACATCTCCTTCACGACTGAGAGCCTCGGATACTTCTTTCTCGTTGAGATCCGGACTGTCGTGGTTGTCCCAAGATCCACCCACCGTCAATGTGCGGACAAGTCATGTCGTCTTGGATAGTCGAATGATGCTTGGCCAATACTCCAACCCCTGCAATACACATCGGGCCACGTCTTTGCCATTTCACACTATGCATCGAATTGCCTGAAGCGCAGAGCCAATCGATACATGATACGTGACATCCAACAAGACCGCCGAGGCGTTTCAAGTTCCATCCTTCTTGAATCTCGTGGGTCTGATCTTCCTAATCAGCTTGAATCGGGGAGGACCAAGCGTCATAGGCAGGGTTGTCCTTGTCACCAAGATCCAGGCCAGTGTATTAGACCAGCCGGTTGTAGCACGGCGGATCCTCACAAAAGGGTGTACACCACGCCTTTCCAGCGAGTAGAATGCACGGACCCCGAACGTCGTACCAGTCAATATTGCAAGAATAAGTCGTTCGTCGAGTGGGGTTTTTTTTGGAATCACATTGCGCGGCATGCTAAAGGTAAGTTCAAGCCGAGTCGCAAGTCTTGACGTGTTTCTTCCTTGAAAGCCCTTCAATCTGACTCGAACTCGCCGACTCGAGGCGGAGGCCCGACAAGAGTTTGATGACGCATCCGTGCGTGACTTTTATATTGGAAACCAGCCAGTACCTCGTGGGCTCAATCCAGAGGCCTCAATTCACATTGCTTGCATGCGAGTGCCGCTAATGTGAGCAGGAGGTGGTGCTGCAGCGTTTGCTTTTCTTGTCGATCTTTTGTTTTTGGGGATTTGGCTTTGAGGTAGCGACTGCTCGACAGGCAGCATCTTTCGCAGCATGCTTGCGTTTGACGTCGATGGTGTTCTCTTTGAATTCCATGATGGTGTGCGGTGGGTAAGTAGTTAGACAGGGTCGTACAATAGAAAAATGAGAGACCCCGGTGTCATTGTGATATTTAATTTTAAAGTCAAATTTCAAATTTCGGTGAAATATTTTGGTATGTCTTGAACGACATAATACACATATAGCAGCCACGTCAGGGGATACCTAGAAAATAAGCTGTATGTCTTGAACGACATAATACACATATAGCAGCCACGTCAGGGGATACCTAGAAAATAAGCTGAACTCGCTCATCTGTCATAAAATATGGAAGGAGCGACAATGGCGCCACTTTCCCAGCAGACGCACCAGTTTCTCTCATTATTGGCTTTTCTAGACCGGTAGATAATCACTACTACCTTCTCAGCTAGTAGAGGTTTGTAAATAATTGAAGGATGAGAGCTCTCTTGATTGCAATTGGTAGTCGAGGAGACGGCGAGCCATTTTGTTCGCTTGCAGCTTCTCTGGCGGCTTCGGGACACGCCGTCGATCTCTATTTGTAGGCCGACCTGTTGCATCTATGCCCTGATACTAACAATGAAAATAAGCATATGTCTTGCCACACGTTGCCTTTTGCACAAACGGACTTTTATTAGTTTGTCGCCAATCCTTCTCACGGGGCGGATGTGACCGATATTATTGCTGCCTCATAGCTTTTTTGCAGCACCATGCCGCTCAGCCACCCATATATATATATTGGTTTTGGGTTCATGCCCTTTGCAAGTGTCGAAACTCTACGCAAAGTACTGGTAAAACAGGTACAGCGTCCGGTCGTTCTTGTGGGCACGGCCATGATGATCCTACCAAGTGGTGAAAGACAAGACAGCAAGTTGTTGTATTGCATCGACAACGTTCCGTATGCCTGGCTGCTACCACAATGTAGCATGATGATGTCACATGGGGGTGCTGGGGTGGTGCATGGAACATTAAGAGCTGGAATTCCGGCCGTGATTGCGCCATTCACTGGAGACCAATTCTTTTTGGCCGCGCTTTTGGAACGGAAAGGTTGGGGCGTCCAAGCGTGCAGCAATCTGGCCACGTTGATAATGGACGATGTGGTATTAAGTATTGCCGCAGCGGACAAATGTGCGGCGGCATGCCGTGAACTAGGAGTGGTCATGTCGGGGATAATGCATGCACCTGCCGGAGCTGCTGCCTTGGTGATGATCATGGAGGCGCACTTGGCTGTAACTGCACGACTCCGAATCGCGAAATGTTAAAAGATAGATATTAGTTTATAAAGTGTTGGCATCATTCTGCTCTTTTTATCTTTGTTGCGTTTGGTCAAACAGTAGAAGCAAAGCTTTCACATTGCCGTTTTCTACTATTGTCATTCAACACAAGCCAAAAAAGAAACTCTTCTCGTCAACGTACTCTACAGGGATTTTTGTCTTCACGTGTCAAGTTTTCAATAAATGCACGCATCCTTTCGCCAAGGTATTGCAATGCATTCCAACTTGTGCACGCTTAACTAGATCAGCTCATGAATGCCGTACCACCCGCGCGCAGTACTTCATCGGGCGCTCGGCGGTAGTATCTGTCATTCTCTTGCTGCGATCCTTCCTCGTAAGGGTGCTGAATCAAGCTGTACAGCTCTTGCAGCGTGGCTTCGTTACCATTTGCGGCATCCGAATAGGCATTGACCAGCATCCACTCTCGAAGAACAAATTTGGGGTTGGCAAGCCGCATACGCTCGTACTTAGATTTGCCGGTAGCCGATATAGATAGCGCGTTTCGCCACTCTAGAATCCAAACCAAGAACTGTTTTCGGTGCAGAGCAGAGAGAGGTTCGTAAAAGGCACCATTTCCAGGATGCTTTGATTCGTCTCCTTCCAGTATCGACAGCATGCCTGCGTAGTCAGTCGAAGCCAGATCCGGGAATTCTTTCATAATGGCGGTAAGTTGACGAAAGAAAATCGTCCAGTCCGTCCGACACTTTTTCATGAGGGGCTCGAGAGCCGACCAAACGGCGTCACCCAAGTCTTGATCCTCTTCAAAGCCCAGCTTGACGCGAAATACCTCGTCCACCTTGCTTTGAAACAATTCAGCAGCGGTTTCAAGGATTTCCTTGGTGGTATCTTCTGGATCCTCGTCTCCCTGTGCCGCGCAAATAACTGGAACAACAGACTGCACCAAAACCTTGTAATTTGCAAAACCTGCAGACGGTTGATTCAAAAAGCCAAAATGCTCGCCACTACCCGTCCATTTGGCAAACAGCGGGTTGTACTCTTCGAGAAAGCCAAAGGGACCATAATCCATGGTTCTTCCTCCCACCAGACAATTGTCGGCGTTAAAATTGCCCTGTGCAAAACCGACACGGATCCAGTCAGCAACCATGCCAGCAATATTCTCGGAAGATTTTTGCAACAAGACTGTTGCCGCACTGGCGATATCCTTTTCTTCGATGAAAGGATCGTACGCGTCCTCGCGAAATTCACGATAACATGCGTGCCAAACAAGCTCTTCCAGCTCCTTCCATTCGTTGGTAGCTGTATGAAACTGCGAACCCGTCTTGTCGACTGCCGCCATGCTGGCCTTTTGCGCGCGTCTCGCAAAGAGATCCAAATGACCAATGCGGGTAAAGCTGGTTGCTACTCTACAGGTCATGGCAGCCTTTTCTCGAACCATTATATTGGGATCGGACTTTTCGTTGCGCAGTTGCGCCAATAGTTGTTGCTTTTGTTCATCCGAATACTGGGCCAAGCGAGGATCGTCCATGGAGGGAATGCTGAGCACAGCAGTATCCGAATACCACGGTCGCGCCACCAGATCCGTATTACTGACTGCGAGCGATAACGCGCGTGTCGTGCTCACGCCCAAATAGTGCATGGCTTCGCTGGCCAAGAATTCGCGAATGCTACTGCGCAGCACGGCCCGGCCGTCGGCACCTCTGGCAAACGGAGTTTTGCCCGCCCCCTTGAGCTGGAGTTCCAAACCGTGCAATTCACCGATCGAAATGGCTCTACCGTCGCCATAACCATCTCCTGTCCCGTAGGGACAATTGCTGGTGTATCTCGTACCCATGATTGAAAGCGCATACGGGGTCGCCCACGTTTCGCCGAGCACCTTGTTGCCCGAAACCCATTCCACAAAGTCGTTCGACTGAACTTGTTCGTGTGTAAGCTTTAGCATATCAGCAACGTCTTGACTCAGCAGCATGAGACGTGGCTGCTTGATTCCTGTGGGTTCCACCAAGACGTAGTGGCCGTTGAACACGGGTCGTTTGTTGCGATTGTCGTCGGTTTCGGACAAGCCTTCTCTGCGGCGCGATTTGAGGAGATTTGCATCGGATTCTGCCGATAAGGTGCGTACCCACGAGTTGTCTAGCGCGTCCTTGACAGTGGCGAGTGCCTCTGTGTCTGTGATTCCAGTATCAGTATCAGTAGCGGCAATGGAAGTGATAGAAGGCGATCCCATGGTGGAAGTGTTGCGCGAGGGAGTCGTAGAAAAGGCGCAAGCGCAAGTTGCGAGAAGTGGGGCGACGAGAGGCAACAGGAAAGAACTCTGTCGGTTCCAAAGTTGCATCCTTTCGTGACTAACAGCTCCTCTCTTGATGGCAACACGAATGCTCATGGGGGAGAGAGCGGAAGCAGAATAATGGGCCATTCTGGAATCGAACGCGACCTTCGATCTATCTGATGGCGCAACGCAAGAACGCGCAAAGGACAAAGGAACGACTTCGACGGCGTACGATCCATTACCGGTAAAAGGCTCATCAGCCAATCAGCAAGAGCGAAATAGAAGTGGAAGAAGGAGCTTAGAATCGGCAAAATAAAGACAGAAATAAAAGCTGAACGGAATGAAAAGAGGAAAGGCAGGTTTTAGACTAAAGACTTATTAGGGGCAAGACACTACTGTATTATACCATAGTCAGGACCGGCCGTCGATCATTTCTTTAATCAATCAGGACTCGAGACAGAACGTAAGAACCGCCATTAATCATACGAAGACCGATCGAGACCAATATTCAAACACGCTTAGGAATAAACGTATAAGAAAAGGAAGTCCCCAAATACTTATCATTGCGAGTCACGGTACTAAGATGGGTTTAGCTTCCTCACTTTTTCCGTCAAGCATCGGATTTCGTTCGCGATTCCATGCCTTGTTTTGCGGATGCAAGCACTCACAAACTGCACTCCTCGACGCCACGATTTCGCTTCCTCCACCTCGCAACAGGTAAGAATGATCTAGCTAGACATGAGCCTCGGTGTCCTCTTGTGGGTGCCATGCATGTTCGAATAATACGTCGTTCTTACCTCTATCGTGTAGTATCGTCGTCTTCCAACACCAGCCGCTCCTCCAACAGCAATTACTACAATCCTCATCATGAATGCCACCAAACAACTTCTACTGGACCGCCTCGGAGGTGAAGAATCCTTGCAGCTTGCCGTGGACAAGTTCTACGAAAAGAACGTAAGCGACCAAGAACTCGCCAGGTTCTTTGACGGCGTCGACATGATAAGACTCCGTGCCCATCAGGTCAAGTTTACGAAGCTGGCCTTTACCGAGATTCCAGAAGGCACCGACGTGGTTGGTATGCTCGAAAAATCCCACGGACGATTGTTTGACATGGGTCTCAGTGAAAAGCATTTTGACTTGGTGGCTGGCAATTTGGTTGCCAGTCTGCAAGAGCTTGGTGTCGATGCCGACGCGATTGATGATGTCGTGGCTGTTGTTGGTCCACTCCGTGCCGTCTTTGAAGATCAGGCCAACAAACGTGTTGAAGCAGTCCTCGACAAGGTCAGTCCGTTCCTCAAGAAGAAAACGCTCAAGGATCGGCTCGGAGGTGACGCCGCTTTGGAGCTTGCCGTGGACATATTTTACGAAAAGAATGTTGTCGATCAAGAGCTTGCCAAGTTTTTCGATGGAGTCGATATGCGCAAACTTCGCGCTCATCAGGTCAAATTCATGACATTGGCGTTTACCGAAATTCCTAAAGGCACTGACGTGATTGGTATGCTCGAGAAAGCTCACGGTCGCCTGTTTGACATGGGATTGAGTGAGAAACACTTTGATCTCGTGGTTGGTAACTTGGTAGCGACCCTGCAAGAGCTTAGTGTCGCTCCTAACGTGATAGACGATGCTATTGCTATTGTTGGTCCCCTTCGAGTCGTCTTTGAAGATCAGGCCAAGACCCGTGTCGAAGCTGCCAGTGCGTGATCGCAGCTTCTAGGTTGCGAAAACCGCGCTTACTCCACACAGCATTTTTGTTTATCAAAATTTCACTAGTAGTCTAGCATAGCGTTATGATTACAAAATAGGAACATAAATGTAATATCGGATTCTATCAATTTAGCTATCGTACCTTTGGAAGTATAAACGTGGTCGTTTAGGAGCATAGAACAGAGCAATAGTGCTGATGGTACTAGGTAAGGGACGAAAGACCAGATAGTCCTAGTTTGGTCTAGAGAGCTGATCGACCTAGATACGAGATTCTGTTGTTGAAGTTTGAAATTCAGGCATCACCCATATCACTCCTTCGGTACTTCAGCCTCCACACGGACTCCCCCACAGGCAATTCGTCGTCTTTACTTTAATACCGTACTGTCACTCTGACACTGCCTCGTTACTATATTGCTGTTGCTATTGCTTTCGTACGCGCGGGGGGCCACCAAACACATTCCCAACTTAAACCACAACATATGTACTGGCTTGCAATCGCACGTGATGAGTCGAGTAACCTACCTTGACGCCACGACCGAAACGTGACAGGTCCTGCTCTCCATGACTGATGTTCACTATACTCAAGTATCTCATTCGTTTTTACTGTCGTATTTCTCTTTGTTCCTTGCTATTCTCAAGCAGCTTTTATTAGCGACCCGCATAAGTAAATTTATTCCCGGCTACCAATTATTGACCGTACGAGTAGTTCATTACGACCGACGTTCGATTTAAGTTCAATTGATCCATGGAAGTACTGTACGAAGAATAATGACTGTTCTTTCGTTCTGAGCGATATGTAGACGCTACGTACGCCAGCCGATCTGAGCGAAGGCTGCCGGGCCTATCTTCTGTTTCAATATGCATTTACTTACAGCATCCCCGACTGCAAGGAGCCTCCCGGATGAATCACGACTTGATCCAACTAGCTCTTCACTCTCGTAGTACTGAAACTATTCGAATCGTTTCGAGCCATCGCATTTCATGCAAAAAAATAAGATGAAGTTCACCAACTGCTGGATCCTTGCTCTTTCTGCAGCTGTCGTCTCTGGCAACGCCTCGGTAATGGTAATTAGTGCTCTGGTGCAAATGTTTCAGCTTTGCTCCATGCATGTCTTCAACTCTTACGCCACTTTCTCTTCGTCCCGCAGGCTGACGACACGCATCCCTGGAGTCTTCGCAGAGCACTCAGAGGCAACAACAAAACCGCAAAAGACAAGGGGGACAATGAATTGAGACTCTCCTACAACGTCGCCTCTATCATTGATCCCAATGCATGTTTCGACCCCATGGCGTGGTGCCAGACGGACCTCGTTGAGATTATCACAGCAAAGCTTCGCGAAGAACCGTATGTCTCCCCTGAAGACTTTATTGTCTTGGCCAGTGGCCTGCAAGCTTACTATTGTGATGCCGCGATGAACGCCTTGGATCCCAAGACAGCTTTCTTTCGTGGCGAGGGCGACTTTGTTATCACGCGCCACGGAAACAACGGCGCTGTGCACAAAATCATGCTTGATATTGACATGCACTAGGCCACTTTGGCGTTCGCAAAAGCTGAAGTGGCCGTGAACGTTCGTGCATCATCTGGCTCAAGCGCCATGGCCTTTGCTAAAACTGGATCCAAGGCCATCCCAAATAATTCTCCGGTTTGTTCTCAATATTTTCCAACTACAGATCTTCGCTATTTGTTCT
>Ga0307981_1003154_pt1 | contig 12602 bp, 13 predicted proteins | sample OrgLakmetagen987_FD_201849 | JGI IMG/M metagenome (GOLD analysis project Ga0307981, IMG submission 201849) | Saline water microbial communities from Organic Lake, Antarctica - #987 | ecosystem: Environmental > Aquatic > Non-marine Saline and Alkaline > Saline | place: Antarctica: Organic Lake... | reverse complement strand
TAAAAATAGTCTTGGAAAGAATCGATGAGATAAGTTAAACGAAGGCTATGAAAATAGAAATTGAATACTGAGGGATGTGAAATTATCAACCTAATGCGGCTAGTTTAGCGGCAGAATTAAAAAAATCATTTAAAGTGGATGCGCATTTGACTGCTGGAAGTGGTGGAGTCTTTATCGTCACCGTTGATGGGGATAGCGTCTATAATAAGAAAGAAACGGGCCGTTTTCCAAATGATGGAGAAGTGACTGAACTGATCAGCGCTACTTCTTAGCCCATCTGGTATAACCGTTTTGAATAATAAAGCTATAAATGGCTTGCATCTCTATTGGGTTTTGCTAAGTAACCGATCCCGCTTTGCGCACAGTGCGCATAAACAATCTGCGGAGCACAGTTATTAACCACGAAAAATAGAGTATCACATTATGGCACGTATTTTCGGAATAGAAATTCCAAATGAGAAGCGCATCGAAGCTTCTCTCCAGTATATTTACGGTATTGGGACCACACGATCAGCTAAGATCCTAGATCAAGCAGGCGTTAGTCCAGATATCCGTACAGGCAAGCTTTCAGAAGAACAACTAGTGAAGATCGCGTCAGTGATTACTCAAGAAGTGTTCATCATTGAAGGTGACCTTCGTCGTGAACTTCAGGGTAACTTGAAGCGTCTTCAATCCATCAACTGCTACCGTGGCCAATGTCATAAGCGTGGACTTCCTGTAAGGGGTCAGCGTACTAAGACAAATGCACGCACTCGTAAAGGTAAGAAGCGTTCAGTTTCTGCACCGGGCAAGAAGTAAACCCATTAACTAGAGACCATTTAAACTAATGTCTGAAGAAAATAACAAAGAAGCAGCTGATACGCCGAAACCTGAAAAGGAAGCGAAAGCAGTAGCTAAACCAGCTGCCGCTGCAAAAGAGGCACCTGCTAAAGCACCTGCAAAGGATGCCGCTGCAAAAGCACCTAAAGCTGAGAAGAAGGCCGAGGAAGCTACAGCCACTGATAAAGCCGCAGCCGATAAGGTAGCAGCTGAAAAAGACGCTCCTAAGAAAGATGAGAAGAAGAAAGATATCTTCGCTGAAATCGCAGGTGGTGAAGAAGAGTCTGTAAAGATTCACAAAGCAAAAGGAAGCAAGAATGTTGCAACAGGAATCGTCCACGTAACAGCTACCTTCAACAACACTCTCGTTAGCGTTACTGATCCAATGGGTAATTCCATCGGTTGGTCATCTGCTGGTAAGATGGGCTTCAAGGGTTCTCGTAAGAGCACCGCATACGCAGCTCAGGTAGTATCCCAAGACGCATGCCGCCAGGCAATGTCTCACGGTCTTAAGACTGTTGAGGTGCGTGTTAAGGGACCAGGCGCAGGTCGTGAGTCAGCAGTGCGAGCAGCACAGGGACTCGGACTTGAGATTTCGAAAATTAAAGACGTCACAGCAATTCCTCACAATGGCTGCCGTCCTAAGAAAGCGCGTCGCGTATAATTAACTACTTAACACTAACTACTAACAACTTTTAAATTATGGCACGCTATATTGGCCCAAAAGATAAAATCAGTCGTCGATTCGGAGTAGCACTCTTCGGACCATCAAAGGCACTTGAACGCAGAAACTTCCCTCCAGGACAGCACGGATTCCGTGCTGGACGTAAGAAGAAGTCAGAGTATTCAGTCGCTCTCGGTGAAAAGCAGAAACTACGTTTCCAATACGGAGTTCTAGAGAAGCAGTTCCGCGGATACTACCATGAAGCAGCACGTCGCCGTGGTGTAACTGGTGACGCTATTGTTCAGCTTCTTGAGACTCGTCTTGATAACGTATGTTACAGGCTCGGACTCGGAAACACTCGCTCAGCGGCACGTCAGCTAGTGAACCACGGTCACATCACTGTGAATGGCACTAAGACAGACATTGCGTCTTTCCAGTGCAAGCCAGGTGACGTCATCAAGGTAGGTGAGAGAGCAGCTTCACAGCAGCTCGGACTCCGCGCTTTAGACCTCACTCAAGCAGTTCCACTTAAAGAGTGGCTCACACTTGACCGCGATGCAATGGCAGGAACAGTTGCCCGCATCCCTGAAGAAGAGGACATGGATCACGGTGTAAACGTTCAGCTCGTTGTTGAACTTTACTCAAGATAATCTCCCAGAGATTTACCACACTATTTTTAGAAAGGCGCATCGGTTACGATGCGTCTTTTTTTGCGTGAATTTTTAACGATCATGATCGCTCGAACGTCTTATTTCTTTCAGATCTATTGACAGGTTATTGGTTTCGCGTGCTTGGTGCTTAGACGACGAAACGATCCCGTGAAGTCAGGCTTCATACTGGAGGACTATTAACCAATGACTAATCAATGTGCTGCAGGCACAAAAAAACGCAGCTCCTGGTTAGAGGAGCTGCGTCCTGAACTAATGTTCAGTATGACATGAAACATTTACTACCAGACATGGTGCATTATTTTCATGAGAACCAGAGTGCTCGTTGTGATGAACTTAAAAGTACATTCTGTATGCGAGCCAGAGAGTCGTAGCATCGACGTCTCCGTCTTCAGCTGTGAGTGTCTCATATTCTACACCTGTCATGATCTTGCTGTTGTGACCACAGAAGAAGTAGTTTAGTCCAGTATAGATACTATGGTGTGCATCTCCACGACCACCACCCACATCTGTAGAACCTAGCTCTGCACGGCGAACATAACGGGAATTAGTGCGAATACCTTCAGCTTCGGTAGATCCCTGAAATTGGTAGCGAGCAACAAACTCAACCTTATCTTCAACGATGTATTTTGATGGCATAACCACGAGACCGTAGAATGCTCCCTCTCGGTCTGCATTGCTATCGTCTCCGTTATCACCTAATGCAAGGTTAACCATGAGATCCCAGTCACCGATGCTTCCGTCCCAAGCGGCTGAAGCCACCCATTCGTAGCCGACAACTACCTGATCTTCTGAAGTTCCTTGATCTAGATTGTAAAATACGTCGAGGAGGACATCACCGCCCATAGCTTCAAAGCCTGTGCTAGCGTAGATTGCATTTCCTGCATCCCAGTTTCCTACGAAGTCGCTCTTATCAAGGCTGAGTATGCCAAGTGTTCCTTCTATGCCGCCGCGCTCAGCGTCAAGCATGAAGCCAGTGTAACGGTTATCATAGATTTTGTTGGAGAGAGAAGAACGTTCGACGGTTTTGATCTTCTTAGAAGAGGTGTGTGACTCGTGCCCTACTTTGATCTTGTGGCGACCATAGGTAAGCTGGAGTGAGTCAAACCCCAATACGTCCTTCATCTTGTATGAAGCCTTAAACTGATCAAAACTCTGATATCCAAACTTACGTTCACCGCCAGTTGGTTTATCATCATCTTCAAGGTTGACGTTAGCTTTGAGCTGGAATCCGTTGAATGCTTTAATTTTCATACCTGCACGGAGGCGGCGAACTTCCTCGAAGTCGCGGTTGAAGTCTTGGCCATTTACATCAGACCCATCAACGTAGGCATATTGTCCCTGAAAGCGACCGAAAACAGTTACTTCCTGGATGTAAGGATTGCTTTTGTCTTTATAAAGTGTCCCGAAGTTCTGCAGTGTGTTGCAAAAGTCTCCTCCATTTGTGGTTGGTGTTGCTACTGGCCCTACTGCTGAATCTGTAATAGGTCCTGCCATTGCTGCGCTAGATAAAGCTACAGCACCGATCATTGTTTTTACTACTTTGTTTTCCATGGTTGTTGTTGGTTGTGATAGAAAATGAGTATGAATATTTGTTCTTCGTGAACTAATGCTCTTCATACCTGCCCTGTTTTGTCAGATAGGAGCAATTATAGAATTTTTTTAATGTGAAGAAACGGTCACATCTTGTTTCCTATAGTTCCAGATTTGCTGTTATGTTTTTCTGTTAGATTGGTCTGTTAGGGTTTAGCGTATTTCGATAATGCTGATTTCTCCCTTGCCTGGCTTGCCTTCATCGCCTGTTAGGACGTAAGTTTTACCGCCTTGCTCCTGCACGATGATACCTTCTGGTCTGCTACCCACGCGGATGGATGCTACTTTTCTAGGTGTAGCTGGATTTGAAATATCCATGATGAGGACTCTATCAGCGCGTTCTATCGCCACAGCGAGATAGAGTTTGCCACTCTGCCGGAACATATAAACACCCTCGGGATCACAGCGGCCACCTTTGCCACTGAGAGCTCTCACATTGATTCTGGTGATCAACTGCGGAGCTTGGTTGAGATTAGCAGGGTTCATTATATAGATAGATACGGTGTCAGTTCCTTCTTCTGCGATACTGAGTAGGATACTTTTGCCATAGTTGATGAGATTCACCCCATCTGGTAGTGATCCGCTAGGTAGCTTGATGACACTAGATACCCGTGGGCTGGAACTCAACGGGACGATGACTACGGCGTTATCATCCTGACAAGCGATGGCGGCGAATCTGGAACTTGAGTCGATACTGACAAACTCAGGTTCCACTCTACCGGCTGGTCTACCTAGTGCAGATGCTAGACCTGGCACTTTATAAACTGGTAAGCGGTCGGTAGTTCCTAGTTTGGAAATATCCATCAGAATTATTGCCCCAGCGGTGCTGCTATTGCCCTCTGCTTCATCCGCGATCACTACCCATTTGCCGTCTGGTGAGATGGCGATACTGTCAAGATGGATACCGACTTCTTGATCGAGAATGAATTTAGTTTCCCCTGATTTAGCAGCATTTAGGTCAATGGCCACGAGCCTGCCAGATAGACCATTGACAGCTGCAAGTGCGATATTTTCACGAGGATGCACCGCCACGCTCGTAGGCTCTCCATTAGTATCTATTCCTTGGATACCAGATTTGTCTGAATTGATATCGATAGGGGTAAGTTTTCCTGTGCTCAGATCTGGAACGGAGAGAACGCTGATATCCTTAGAGACAGAATTCGTGGTGAGCAGCAGCCCTGTAGGGGCGGAGTATGAAATGATTTCACTGCATCTTCCTGGAGTGTCGTAGGTAATTATTTTTCTAATATTATTTTTCTGAAACTCAGACCCCGCAGTAGAGTTTTCAGGATTGTTAGGCTGCTGAGCACATTGGACAAGAGTGAGAACAAGGGGAGTGACGATGAATAGGCGAGATAGTTTTTGATACATAATTATGGATAATGTACCCACGATTACTGACATATTACATTTAGTTGACAATATCGTCACCTAAGCAATGGGCTCACTACGCTGCCTTAGTGAGCAAGAAAAACTGCCAATCCTTTATACCCAAGGTATTTTTCAAAGTAAGAGTCACTGGCACAGCTTTTGGCTCGCGTGGAGTTTTGCGGAGTTTCAGCCCAGCCTCGGTAGGGGTCTTATCGCCTTTTTGCGAGTTTAGGAGGCGCTCGCAGAGCACACAGTTCTCCCAGCTGGTCTCACCGCCACGTGACTGCGGCATAACGTGGTCAATACTAGCATCTGAGAAATTCAGACTTTTTCCAGAATACTGACACACGCCACCATCGCGGAGCCATAGAGACTTGAGCCCAAATTTTGGTCTGAATAAGGGAACTTTGTTAAAACTCTTGAGGATAATAATCGTCGGGATTCTAACTGGGCCAGCAGCAGTACCGATCGCATAGTCATGTTCACGGATCTCTAATTTCATCCAAGCATCCCAAGCGAGGGGTGCCATGTTATTCTCATGATCTATCTCCATGCCATCGGCATTCCCTGAGACTATATGAGTAAATGCATCCGCAGGGCTGATGACTGATATAGCTTGCCAATTCCGATTCAAGACCAAGACACAATGATCATGGATACGACTTCTAGTTTGCGAGGCACTTTGCTGATTCATGACGAGTAAATGGAGTTAGATCGTAACAATAATTGGGTATTATTTAAGCATTGCTAACATCTAATCATTTTTCATATGCCACTGCAAAGCAAAAAGTGACTAGATTGGCAAGATGAGGAATATCACTCATTTCGTTATTACTTTTATTTTTTTCTGCGTAGTCCAAAGTTAGGGTGTCGCTTATCGTGTCTCAGTACAGCTATCCATATAAAATCAGCATTTGCTTCATACAAAAAATGATATGGGAATGATTTTAAGGCTACTCTCCTTAATCCTCCATCTGAAAAGTGATGTCCATTAGGATTTTGTTCTATGCGAGATATTGCAACCTCTACTTCATCGAAAAAGCGATCACCAAGTTTTGATCCGCCTTCTTCGTCGTAATGATGAATGGCTGACTTAAGATCTTTCTGAATGAGTCTGTGGTAGGAGAGCTCCGCCATGCTAACGGCCAAGACTAGATTTTATTTGTTCCCAAGATCGTCTAGAAGAAGGGTCTGACTTCATCTCTTCAATTCTTCTTTTAGCCTCCAAAGAACCATCATCAATATCTGATAATACCGCTGGTAAGGTTGCCAATAGGTCTGCGACAAGTGATGCTCTCTTGTCTTCAGGTAATGTCATAGCCCCTGCTTGTATTTCTTCTATATTCATTAGGGAATGATAGCATTGTAAAACTGAAAAGCCATCTTATTATGTATTTCAATCACGCTTGTTCGACTAGTTTGATTTCGGCATCAGTGAGATCATAGAGCTGATAGACGAGGCGGTCGATTTGGCGATCGGTGCGGGTGATGTCTGATTCCAGATGACGCAAGGTCTCAGGGTTTTTCTCGGTTGTCTTTTTCTTGTGCAGGGATAGCATACTCTCGACTAAGGTAACCATGCGGTCGTGTTGCTCGACGTCGGAAGGGTTGGTGAAGTCGATGGTGCGGATGGGGAGACTTTTAAGTTCTGCTACACGTATTTCAGGGAAAGTTTTTTCGGTGCGATTAAAGCTTTTCCTGAAAAAATAGGCTATTAACTGGCTAGCCAAGATTCCGCTAAGATACTGATAGTTGGCAAGAGTAGCTAAACCATCTTTGGGTTTGATAGTGTGAAGCAATTGATCTGCAATAATCCTATCTTCAGTAGGGAAAAGTATGAGTCTTTCACCAACAATTCTCCGCAGGAAAATGCGTGGTCCAGTGAATAAATCTATTGATCTTGGTTCAGCAAGGTGTGTTCCGTAGTTTAACCACTTGAGCTCACTGTCGATTCGCCATCGACTAATGCTACGCCCACGGGCGTATGGTAAGTATGAGTCGGCTTTTTTTGATGTGGATTCGAAAATCTTAGCTTTCGATTCTTCGCCTGTTTGTTTGGGTTTGCCTTTGCCTTTTTGATAGACTTTTACTCCAAACCTGCAGTCGGCAATTGTTTCGAGAGACGCATGATTTGCTATTTTTTTGAGGGCAGGAAGATCGTCTTGAGAGATGCTAAGATTAAATATCTGCTTAGGGAAACTATCCCATATTCTTGGCGAAGAATCGAATGTCTTGCTTGTGTGTGGCGTTTGAAAAGTTTCAATAACACATGTTGCATTGGCATTAGGTTTGAAACTGCGTGAGGCTATAAATACAATAGGTAAAACTGTGGCATCTGCAAATACCTTTACCTCACGAAAATCACCAATTAATACTGGACTGGATTTTTTTAAGACATGACTACGTAGTGGATAATAATGATCATTGTTTAGCCAAGTGTTGGGAGTGATATACGCAAACCTCCCATACTCGGAGGTAAGCTCGAGACCACGTTCGATAAATAAAGCGTATAGATCATATTGATCTGTAAATTCTGAGTAAACTTTTTCAAAGTAAGGTTTTTGAGCTCTCAAGGTATCTGTCCAAACTCGACCAGCAAGATAAGGCGGGTTCCCCACCACACAATCAAAACCTCCCTGCTCAAACACGCCGGGGAATGCTGTTTCCCAATCAAACACATTGATGCGATAGCGTGTATCGTCGTCGAGGTCGAGAAAGTCTGGCTGATCATAGAAGTCGGGGCCGATGAGGGAGTTGCCGCACTGGATATTGTGTCCGAGGTCAGGGAGGATGCGTTGGCGTTCTCGGATGAAGTCTCGCTGGAGCTTTTGCTGGGTTTCGCCTTCGAGGACTTTGAGAAGAAGGGAAAGCTTGGTGACTTCGACGGCTTGGGAGTCGATATCGACACCATGGATGTTGTTGAGAAGAATACGTTTGCGCTCGGTGGTGGTAAGTTTCCACTCACCGCCTTTGGCTTGATAGATCTTCGGAGTGTTACCGCCTGAGTGGCGTTTTATTTTACCTTCGTCCTCATCGGACGTTTCGGGGTCGATGGTGTATTGGTCGCGGTGCCAATCGAGTAGGTATTGGTAGGCGACGATGAGGAAGGAGCCTGAACCGCAGGCGGGGTCGAGGACTTTGAGCTTTTCTGCCTGACTGACGGGGATAGGTTTTTTATTGTCTGGGTCTTCACCATTGAGAAGTCTGCCAAGGGTATTCTCTACGATGTAGTCAACGATGTAGGCGGGAGTGTAGTAAACGCCGCCGGCTTTACGGACTTCGGGTTTCTCTTCGATCTTCGCTTGGTGGGAGTCGGTGAGGCGGATAGTTTTGCCCAGGAATTGCTCATAAACCTGACCGAGGATGTCTGCGGGGAGGACGGAGAATTCGTAGGGGGAATCAGGGTAGTAGAGGTTCTTGAGGATGTCTTTGAGTGCTTTGTCATCGAGAGAGAGCCCGGGGGTGAGGGTATCGGGTGCTCCAGCGCGTCCTTTTTCATCGCGTAGGTGGAAGAGTCCAGAGTTGTAGCGGTCATCGGCGGCGTGGAATTGCTCGACCAGGCGGGGGTAGATGTTGTTGCCCCCGGTGAGAGCCTGTAGGCGACCGTAGTCTTCGGTGCCGCGGTCTTCGCAGATACGGAGGAAGATGAGTCGATCGATAATTTTCTGAACCGCGTAATTTAGATCACGGACGGTGAGAGCGGGATTACGGAGAGCGAGGTTACGAGCGAGTAGCTCACGCCAGCGTTCGATTTCTTCGAGAAAGGCATCGTCCACTTCTGCGGTGCCGCGTTTTTTCTTGGATGTCTCGGCGTATTTATCGAAGGAACCTTTGAGGACGGCTTCACGTGAGAAGATGGAGGCAATCTCGTCCCACTTTTCAGCATATTGATCATAGGTGAAGTAGAGGATGCGGGCAGTGGATGCTTTGTCTGTTTTAACAGGCTTTACCCGGCAGTCGTAAACGGCGAGTTCCTCGAAATCTGATAGGACGGAGAGGGGGAGCTTGCCTGACCATGCGTAGCGGCGTAGCTGGTAGGCGGGAGCGATGTCGGCTTTGAGATCAACAGCAGGCTTCTTGGCTTCTAGGAAAAATTTGCGAGTGCCACCGATGCGGAAGCAGTAGTCGGGGGCTTTGGTGTAGCCACCGATCTTTATGGCATCTTCGTGGATAACGTCTTTGTAGGCATCGGCGTAGCCTTGTTCATTGTCGATGTCCCAGCCGAGGGCTTTCCAGAAGGGGTCGAGGTATTCGCGCCGGACTTCAGTCTCGTTGTATCCGCTCGATTTATAGTGGTCGAGATGGGTGTGGAAATTTTCAACGAGTTTTATAACTGATTCTGGAGCTGGCATTATTAATTTTGGTTATTACGTTTTTTGATCCTAGCCTTTCAAAAGTGCCCTACTTTTCCAGAGGTAATTCCATCCTGAAATCAGTGTGAGAGCCACGGCACCCCAGAGGGTGATGTCCATGAGGTAGCTTTCTGGCTTCGCGAGGGTGTAGAAAATTTGGGTAAACCAGTTGTGATCTTCGATTTGTTTGAATGCGATGTAGGTGAGGCAGGTGATGATGAAGGTGAGCTGAAAAGTGGTTTTCCATTTTCCGAGTCGGTCAGCTGCGATGACGACACCTTGCTCGACGGCGATTTGGCGCAGCCCAGTGACCATGAATTCTCTGCCTATGATCGCGCAGGTGACCCAGACTGGGCAGAGGCCTTTAGAGTTGAGATTGGAGCTGAGATAGATGAATCCGGCGGCGACTAAAATTTTATCTGCGAGTGGATCTAACAATTTTCCGAGTGAGGTGACGAGGTTCAGCTTGCGTGCGAAGTATCCATCGAACCAATCTGAGGCGGCAGCGATAATGAAGCTGATAAGTGCGAGCATGTTCGCCCATGGTTGCTGAAGGGTAATCGCTAGGATGAAAACGGCTGTGAGGACGAGTCGGAATGCGGTAATGGAGTTAGGAATATTCACGGGATCTGGGCGTAGTGTGCATAAAGTATGACATTACGGCAACTTCTCGTTGCGTAAAAATGAACTTTGTTGACAATGCGGGCATAGACAATACTAATTCCCACAACTTCCAATAATTTTCAACCAATAATAATTATGAGTAATACTAAAAAAAGTGACTTCGGCCTGATCGGCCTAGCAGTGATGGGGCAAAACCTCGTTCTCAACGTAGAGAGCAGAGGCTTCCAAGTGTCCGTGTATAATCGCACGACTTCAGTAATGGAGAAATTTATCGCAGACAACCCAGGCAAAAACCTAGTAGGCGAGGAGACTCTCGAAGGCTTCGTGAATAGCCTCGCGACTCCGCGCAAGATCCAGATCATGGTGAAAGCAGGTGGGGCAGTGGACGCAGTGATCGAGTCATTGATCCCGCTGTTAGATCCAGATGACATCATCATTGATGGAGGAAACACACTCTATACCGACACTGAGCGCAGAGAGAAATATCTATCAGAAAAAGGTTTCCGCTTCATCGGAGCTGGTGTTTCTGGCGGTGAAGAAGGTGCGCTTAAGGGGCCATCCATCATGCCAGGTGGACCAGAGAGCACATGGGAAATCATGAAGCCTATCTTTGAGGCCATTTCTGCTAAGGTAGATGGCGTTCCTTGTGTGACTCACATTGGCGAAGGTGGCGCAGGTCACTTCGTGAAAATGGTGCACAACGGAATCGAATACGGTGACATGCAGCTTATCTGTGAGGCTTATAATATTTTCAAAGCAGCAGGATTTAGTAATGAAGAGCAGGCAGCAATTTTCGCTGACTGGAACGAGGGTGCCCTTGAGTCATTCCTCATCGAGATCACAGCAAACATCTTTAAGCAAAAAGATCCTGAGACAGGGAAAGACATCGTCGACCTCATCGTGGACAAAGCAGGTCAAAAAGGAACTGGACGTTGGACAGTGATGGGTTCTGTAGAGCAGGCAGTGCCGTTCTCAACGATCATAGGATCAGTGGAAGCACGCATTCTTTCCTCACTTAGAGATCAGCGTAAGGTCGCATCAGGTATCCTTCAGGGACCGAACAACTGGAGCTTTGAACTGGATGGGATCAGCAAGGAAGACCTCGTGAAAAAAGTGCGTAGCGCACTCTACGCATCGAAGATTGTCTCCTATGCACAGGGGCTAGACCTCATCGCTAAGGTAGGTAAAGATAAGGGCTGGGATCTAGATCTTGGGGCTATCGCACGTATCTGGAGAGGTGGATGCATCATCCGTGCACGCTTCCTAAACCATATTACAGAAGCATACGAGGCAGATTCAAATCTCACTAATCTCATGCTCGCACCATTCTTCACTGATGTGCTGAATGCAGGTCAGCAAGACTGGAGAGAAGTGGTGGCTATCGCCGCTACCAATGGTATCCCAGTCCCATCATTCGGTGGATCACTCAGCTACTACGATGCTTACCGTGCGGAGAGACTCCCAGCGAATCTACTTCAAGCGCAGCGTGACTTCTTCGGTGCTCATACCTATGAGCGTATCGATAAGCCAGAAGGCGAGTTCTTCCACACTGAAGACTGGCCAGATCTTATTTTGTAGTCGCTTCGCTCAAGTTGGAAGTTGCCAGTTAGCAGTTTCCAGTATCAATTTTCAGCCCGCTTTGGTAAATCCATTGTGGGCTATTTTTTCGGTAGGGTTTGATTGCCAAGCAAACCGCGCTACGCCATTCACCATCTCAACCGAACCTTAATTAGAAGCCTACATTCATGGCTAAGCATCGTTTGCGCCCTTTAAAAATCAGCTTTTCTGCAAACCCAAAAACTTAGAACATGACTATTTATTCAGAATAACGGTGAAAATGGTATTAGTTATTCAAGTTGCTCCGGTTCTTGTACTACGGATGCTTCAGATGAATCATTATGGATATGATTTTGAATGATCTTGTCGGTGATATTAGAGATGTAGTTTTTTAATACTTCATCAAGCTCCTGAAATTCTGGCCATAGTGTTTGATCTACAAAAGAGACTGGTACTTTCACCATTACTGTTGTGTGTCGTTGTCTTTTATATCGGTAGGGCTTTAGATCATAGCGCCGTAACAAAGCAGAGAAGAGCTTTCTCGACCACATATCGGCAAAGGTGAATTTGTATTCAACTGTAGCTTCTTCACCTGCTATACTTTTTAAGCGAGAACGGATGCGATCACTCGCATTTTTTGCAGCTTCGCGTTCACCATCTGTCTGGGCACCAGCGAATAGACGCTCTATCTTTTTCAGTTTGTTGATTAATTCTTCTTCAGTCATGCCATGAGTAATAAAGTTGTTCGTGTGAGCGAATGCAAGAATATAGAATCTGCAGTCCTTTATCTCACTAATTTTATTAAGAAGATTTTTATCTGGATCTCTTGTTTTATCATACGAAGCTCATATGCGGGTTTAACTCAGTGGTAGAGCGTGTCACGAGACATTCAGTTATCTGGGCTGGAAGGTGGTCGGATTAGGCTCGTTTCTACCCGCCAGAACCCGAAGGTGT
>Ga0307981_1003153_pt1 | contig 12605 bp, 4 predicted proteins | sample OrgLakmetagen987_FD_201849 | JGI IMG/M metagenome (GOLD analysis project Ga0307981, IMG submission 201849) | Saline water microbial communities from Organic Lake, Antarctica - #987 | ecosystem: Environmental > Aquatic > Non-marine Saline and Alkaline > Saline | place: Antarctica: Organic Lake... | reverse complement strand
AGCATGTCTCGAACGTCCGCCACTAGAACGGGTCCAGTGCACGTTTCGCAGTCTCGAAGCCAGTCTCTAGCTAATGGGAAGCGACTCCATCGAATCTTAATATCTGGATACGGGTAAGAGCAGGTTGTCTTTTTGAAAATATCGTTCTTTCTCGAATCATCGGTGTACGTGCAGTTGACCCATTTGAGAATCTTGGGTGTAACGTTTCGATACTGGAAGTAGTCGAGTACTTCCTCAGGAACGTCGGGTGCGACACCGAGAATAATGTGCCCCTTGAAGCCTGCCTTGCGCAGCGTACCCACAAAGCGCTCATAGACTGTCAGGCCGTAGCCAGACGCCATGCCCATCACGGTGGCGGTACTACTGTCACCATGCAAGTCGGCAATCTGGTAAAGTGATGGGTCTGAAACATCAACACGCATGTCGGCCGTAGTCCTTCTTTCGCCCTCCATCATTCGGTCATCCTCGTTATGCTCCACTGATTCTAGTTCCTTCGCGGGGTTCTGCTCGCTCAGCCAATCATCTTCGCCTGAGCGTGGTGGCGTTGGGTCCTTCACAAAGGTCTGTTTCCTTAGCCAAAGATCAACGTAGGGTCGGCCAAAGCGGTCCCATTGGTGAATAGCGCGCGATACGGAGCCATCGAATTCGGTGAACATGCCATCCTCGTTCGTCAGATTGTACTCGGGACCGATCCAGTTGTTACCACTTGCTCCATTAAAAGGCTTCCACATAGCGTCTCCGTGAGAAACATTCCGCTCTCCCCAGTATGCTCGGTGTCTCTTGGCGAGATTGGCACCTTCCACGCCGGCCGTGTTGACAATCCCGCCGTGTCGGTTCGGAATGGCTGTGGCAAAGGGCAGTTTCCCCGAATAGAAGAGATAGTTGTGAATACTCTGATCATCACCATTCATGTCAAAGCGACACTTTGGCACTTCGATCCACACCTTCATCTCTTCGTACATGATCTCCAAGTATTTCAGCATGGCCTTGCGGGTACCGACAGTCGAGCCGGAACAAAGCATCGTCTCATGCAACTCGATTCCCTTACAGTCACTAATGGGGGTTTTCGCGAGCCAGTGCTGAGTGGTTTGATTCTTGTGCTCTTCAAAGACTTGCAGACCCTTTACCACTGGTGAGCCGGGGCCGAAAGGATCTCGCTGGAATAGCATGTCTCGAACGTCCGCCACTAGAACGGGTCCAGTGCACGTTTCGCAGTCTCGAAGCCAGTCTCTAGCTAATGGGAAGCGACTCCATCGAATCTTAATATCTGGATACGGATCTGAGCAAGTTGTCCTCTTGAAAATGTCGTTTTGGTTGCCGTCGTCACTGTACGTGCAGTTGACCCATTTGAGAATCTTGGGTGTTACACCTCGATACTGGAAGTAGTCGAGTACTTCCTTGGGCACATCTGGTGCGACACCGAGAATAATGTGTCCCTTGTAACCCGTCTTGCGCAGCGTACCCACAAAGCGCTCGTAAACTGGCAAACTGTAGCCAGACGCCATGCCCATGACAGTGGCAGTGCTGCTATCACCGTGTAAGTCAACACTCTTGTAGAGTGACGGATCGGTCAGACTAACGCTGGCGGCCTTCTTTCTCCCGACTGTGAGAGCTTGGCTTACCTGTCGCAACCCTGGCTGCACGCTTTTCTTTTTAGGTGGAAACGGATCTTGGGCAAAGTCTTGCCTCGAAAGCCACTTGTCGATAAATGGTCCACCCAAACGATCCCACTGATGAATCGCACGCGACCGCGTACCATCGAATTCGGTAAAGTACCCTTCCTCGTCCGTCAAGTTGAATTCCGGTCCAATCCAGTTGCTACCGGCCGCACCCTTGAACGGCTCTCGCATGGCCTTGCCCCGTGTCAGGTTGTGCTCTTCCATCCAGTAATTTTCGTGTCGTTTCAATAATATCGCGCCTTCCTTACCGACTGTATTGACAATACCTCCATCACGATTGACGATGGCGGTGGCAAATGGTAATTGCCCTGAATAAAAAAGATAATTGTGCATACTCTGGTCGTCGCCATTGATATCGAATCGACATTTTGGCGTGTTGATCCACGCTTTCATTTCCTCGTACATTATTTCCAAGTATTTGAGCATGGCCTCGCGGGTGCCCACTGTGGATCCGGAACACAGCATTGTTTCGTGGTACTCCTTGTCTTTGCACTCCTTAATAGGCCACTGCGTCAACCAGTGTTGCGTGGTTTGGTTCTTGTGTTCTTCAAAGACTTGCAGGCCCGTGACGGCCGGCGACCCTGGACCAAAGGGATCCCGCTGAAAGATCATGTCGCGCACATCAGCCACGAGCACGGGTCCGGTGCAGGTATCGCAGTCGCGCAACCAGTCGCGGGCCAAGGGAAAGCGGCTCCAGCGAATTTTAATGTCGGGATAGGGGTGGGTGCACTTGGTTTGCTTGAAAATGTCATTTTTGCGGCTGCCATCCGTGTAGGTGCAATTGACCCACTCCAAAATTACTGGCGTGACTTGACGGTAGTCAAAGTACTTTAGCACCTTGGGGGAAACGTCGGGCGCCACGCCGAGAATAATGTGACCACGAAAACCGGAATTGCGGAGCGAGCCCACAAAGCGTTGGTAGACATCCAACGCGTAGCCCGACGCCATGCCCATGACGGTGGCGGTACTGCTGTCGCCGTGAATGTCCACGGTATGGTACAAGACTGGATCCGCAACCGGCACGCCCGTGTCGGTCGCTTGGCGGCCCGTGGCGGGGGGAGTGTGCGGTGTGATTGTCATGGGTTGTGTAGCGACTGATGTTGCCTTTGGCTTGTACGTGACAGACTCTGGTACTATGGACGACGATGGCGAGCGAGCAGTAGGCGGTTGAAACTCGTCTGCAGCGTCCGTGGAATGGGCCGGAATGCTCCGCCAAATGCCGTGCATAGCAAACGCCACGGCCAAACAGAGAAACAACAAAAGATTGCTGCTGGGCGCACTGGATCCCACCACTCTTTTAGTTGGCGACTTCGCAGAAGTGGGCGAGGAGGTTGAAGCTGCCATGATGGCTCTTTACCGACGGACTCAACGAGGTGTGTGTGTGTGTTAAGTGTTCAGTGTTTCATGTGTTGTAGAGAGATAGAGAGAGAGCCTGGTGGAGCAGCTTGATAATTTTGGTCATCGTCGATTTTATCGTCCAAAATCCAAAACGCCAAGAACGCTTTGGCGTTTCTTCCTTCCTTTTGCGACCCCAAAAACACTACTTTAGGGGAGTTTCGTACTAAATGATGAAAAGTGTAGAAAACACGTTGTGAAGAGTTCTCTCTGTAAAAACGCTTAACAGTGAAAACGCTATCCAAACACGCATAGGACAACACTGAGTACTGTAGTACAGTCCAGTCCAGGTACGATATATACCCAATATTCCCTAGACTACTCACGTACTAATGTTCGTTCCGGATCCCTTTTGTGGAGTGAGGAGACTTCACCTTTTGTGTGGGTTGTCGATAAGTATGATGTGCATTAAATAGTGTTCCGAGTCCGAGCTATCAATACTCGGCCGTTGCCAGAGCAAGCTGTCGTGACCGTCAATCGGACGTTACAATGGCAGGAGCGTCAGTAAAATATCATCGACGATTCCTCTCTCAAGGCAGTCTTATTGATGGGTTGGCTGGCGAGACAAGATTCGAGAAAGAGGCTCTGAACGGTTGAAAAGGCGGCGTCCGACGCTTACCATACCTCATTTGCTCGGCGATAAGATCTAATAGAGCGACAATATACAATACACATCGTAATAACAGTACGTATGTAGTACAGTTGTGGCGACAGCTTTATTTTTGGTCATTGTCGATCGTCCAAATCCAAAAATCCAAGAACGCTTTGGCGTTTCTTCCTTTCTTTTGTGACCCCCAAAAGACCTTTTTTAGGAGAATTCGTACTAAATTATGAAAAGTATAGAGACCACGTTGCTAGCTAATAGATTGCTACCTGTGAAAATGCTAAACAGTGAAAAAGCTATCCAAATGCGATGGCGCCGCCGCGCCATTGCGTTTTGCGTTGGCCATAAATAACGAGCAACAACAACGCTTACCTACTACCTACCGCACCATGGCCTCCCAGACGCCGTCCCAGGAATCCCGACGAAGCCGAGGCTCTTCATCAAGCAATGCGAGTAGACCCACACGACGATGGCCCAAAGCTGCCACCTTTTACGCCGCCATTCTCATTCTAGTCGTTCTCTTACAGCTCAACCAACAAGCCATATTGCCGTCGTCGTATTCCATGCAAGAGGCCGAAGCCATTTTACCACAGCAGCTAGCACACTTTACCACGGGCGTAGCGGGCATGGCATCCAGCATGAGTCAAGGGATCAGTAGTAGTAGCAGCAGTAGTGCTACTGCAACAACAGCTGCAGGTTGGGATCCGGAAAACAATCCTCTGGGAATTCCTCCCGGCCAAGCCGTCAACTTGCCATCGATCCGAGAGACAGACGCGGCCGTGGACAACAAGCGTAAAAGTTACGGCGGCACGGGCGACAAGAAGCACCTTGGTGGCTTTACCGACTTTGACGTGAATGGCATAAGTCCAGCGCTCTGGAAGCACATGGTGTCCAACTATGGTATTAAAAGCTTTCTGGACGTTGGTTGTGGCAAAGGCACCTCCACAACATGGTGGCTAACACACGGTGCCGACGTGCTCTGCGTCGAAGGCAGTCACGATGCCGTAAAAAAAACCTTTCTACCCGATCCAGCGCACCAAATTGTCGAACACGACTTTGCGCGGGGCCCCTGGTGGCCCACAAAAACCTACGACGCCGCTTGGTCGGTCGAATTTCTCGAGCACGTGAATTTGCAATACCATTTCAATTACGTTACTGCCTTTCGCAAAGCTGCCTTGCTGTTTGTCACCTCGTCGAGGTGGGGAGGATGGCATCACGTTGAAGTGCATCCGGACGAGTGGTGGATTCGCAAGTACGAATCCTATGGCTTCAAGTACGATCAGCAATTGACGGATCAAGTCCGCAAGTGGGCCAAGGAGGAGAGCAATAATCGAACGGCCATTGCGCCAAATGGAAATCGCTTGAATGGTCAGCACATTTGGTTGAGCATGAAGGTATTTGTTAATCCTGCCGTGGCAGCCTTGCCGCGTCACGCGCATTTGTTTCCCCAGTTTGGTTGTTACGGGGGTCGGACACAGGGAGAAATCAAGCACCGCGAGTGTGGAACGGGACGAGAAGGGAAAATGGAAACGCCCCTGGACAAGTCGCTGTATCCTTTGGAGCTCACGCCCGAAATGGACCTCGATTGGGAGAACCTGATTCGTCACAACTTGGGTCTGCCGGTTATATCCACACCGGTGGCCACAACCGTAGTGGAAAGCAAGATGGAACCGCAAACGGGTAACGGGCGTGTCCGGAAAGAAGAAGCGTTTGCGGCTGCCGTTGCGGCCAATAACCAAACGCCGAAACGTGTGCCGAAGCAGCAACCGCTCAAGACCAAAGTTGTGCCGAGGCAGCAACCACCTAAGGCTGTGGCTGTTGCTGCGACGCCTCCGATCAACAGCACGATTCAAGTCGACGAGACTGTCTTGAACAACTGGCGACAAGGTTACAAGACGTACACTCAACCCATCACCCTGCAAGATTTGAACGCTACCGAGATCTCCCAACTTCCCCAGGTTCCTGTCGTTCTGTGGCCCTACCTCGAGTTTGGTATTGGCAACGCAGAATCTCTGCACATTGAAGAAAACGGTGTCAAGGAGTCCAAGTTTCTCCAGCTTGCCGAGAACATGGACAATTTTGACCCAAACGTGGTGTGGGTGGGTGATACCGGTTACGCCTTTGGCTGGAACTTGTGGTGCGGAGAATACCTCCAACGCATTCTTACGGCACGGGCGCGGCGTGAAAAACTGGGACTCCCTCTGCGCTGGCCCATTTATATTGTCGACTTTACCGACGGTGTGACGAAACAACGGTGTAAGGACATTGAAAAAGATATGGGTACAGACTATGTCAAGTACTTTCAACGCTCAGTGGCCACAAGGAGGCACTGGGATTTTGACCAGAACTGGATTGACGTTGGCAAGCATATTCCTTTGACCGCTGGAGGTGTCACTTACAGACACACTCCACTGGTGGTTCGGACTGACACGATTGAAGCACTCCAACAAATCTTGACTGAGCGTGGGTTGGATCTCAGTAGCCGGCTCGAAGATCTTCCCCGTCCTCGAGACGTGGCACACTTTTGGCCCGCCGATTGGACGGGAGTGAGCAATGTGTCTTCGATTCTGCGAACCTCGGTCAGTCGTTCCATTTCAGATTTTGGTCCACGCGAAGGACTGAATATCTTTGTTGGTTTGGCCGGAGATGCTGTCCGGAATGGGCGACGCGGTGTCAAGACGGCCTACATTGAAGCGCTCTTGGGCGCCAAGATTGTCGTGGTGACACAGCGCGACGATTGGGAGGATCATTACCGCCTCTTTGAAGCACTTATTTCGGGTGCGCTGGTCATGACGGATCGAATGCTAGGCATGCCAGCAGGATTAGTTAACGGAACGTCCATCCTTGAGTTTGGATCGGAAGCTGACCTGGAACAAAAGATTCTCTACTACTTGAAGCATGATTCGGAACGAAAAGAGATTGCACGGTTGGGAAGAGAGGTTGCCATGACACGACATCGAACGTGGCATCGTATTGAAGATGTCATTTTCGGGCGCATAATGTCCACCTGTTCGCCAAACAAGCCAGACAGTCCTTGTCCTTGGATTGTTCACGCCAAGGAGGCTAGAACAAGGTAACGACGAGGATTTGAGTATTTAAAAAGGAGGCTGCAAAGCACTCTGGCTATAGACAATTCGAAACTTGTCATCAAGCTAACTCGCAAGCAACAAAAGAGTCGACGCGGTAGTATCGACTCCATATATTAAGCATTGGAATGAGAGGCGGCTGTCGCTAGATCTGTTGGACTAAAGAGTCGAGTCAACGAGCTCTGCACGGCTAGATAGAAAAGGTGTACTGAATCAATCTTTCATTGTAAGACACTTTTGATCTCCTTTGCTTACATATGTCTCTTGCTTCCTTGATAAGAATCACTTGAGCAATTAGGCTTGGCTTTAGACCTACGGTTGCCTTCCTATCCAACACTTCGGCAGTACTGTAGTTCTAGGCTGCAAAGTGTCGTTTTGAACCTCTAATACAGCGCTCTCTGCTAGCTAGGAAGTACAGGAGCCAAAATACAATTTCATTTTGGGTAACTAACCCGGATGAAAGCTTTGCCTTGCGTTTTAGTCCCGATGAAATAGTCGTCATACCCCACAGAATAATCCAAAGCTCCCTTGCAACAACATGAGACCATGGACCAGCATTGACAATCAGGGAGGTCATGGTCGTGGCTTTGGGCATCCTTACTTAGCGAGCGATTGGGTAGATTCCGACTCGTCCGATTCAGAATCAATTCGATTACTTTTTGACCGCCACAAGCCACAACGCCCCACGCCACATGTTTATGTCGATCGACCATGGCCTTTGCCTCTTCTGCTACAGATATACCGTTCAATATGCTTCCGTGTGTTCCAGTGGACCTTCAATGGACCCTTAGATAATGACGTCTTCACTGGGAAAATCTGCAAGCAGATTCCAAGTGAAGCAGGAACCTCAACGTCGTGGGGGTAGCATCCATAGCAGCAGGACGCTTCTCATCGGACTCTCGCACCTCATTACAGCCGTGCTGGCCTTTTCCTTGGGTTCCTTTTACGGTTCAGAACTCTATGAATGTACGGGTGTGGTGCAGTCATTGGATCTTGCTCCCAGGCACCATACAGGAACGCAAGATACCCTTCCAGTTGCCACCTCTCAGTCCTTTCAAGAAAGACTCTTTCCGGAAGGCCTACAAGGCTTGTTTGTGGGAGCTGGACGTGTGACACGAGACGACTTTGCTGCCTCCCTGGATCTCGGGATCCCCGTCCCAGTAGTGGACAACCAACAAGTGCTTCTGCTTTACATGTCGCCCAACAGCCTTCCAGTTTCGCAGGATACTTCTTCTCGTACCGGTATTCCCCTATATTCCGTCGCCGACGCTACTGCCAATTGCCATACCCTCAAGGTTGTTCTGACGGCTACCGACAACAACAAGGGTAACTCGGATGGCATATGTCTGGCAATCATGGGACAACACAACTCGCACCACGTGCACACATGGACTCGCAAGAAAAGCTACAACAACAAACCAAAAGCCTTACTTCGACCCAGCAGTCTCATTTACAATCCACCCAAACCCGTCAGTATTCGGGCGGGTCAAACGGTGATGACGAATTACTTTTCGGTCGTGGACCAAGTCTTGGTTGACTTGCAACCCGTCGTGCAAAAGGTTGCAGAGCATGAGAGTAGGAGCAGCACCAGTATCGTGAGTACGGCTGGCAAAGTCCTCGTCATGGTATGCAACTGGGGACACACTGAGTTGCTAATGAATTTTGTGTGTGCTGCACGAGCTGTCGGAATGAACACTGGGAACATCTTGCTATTTGCCACGGATCCAGAAACAGTTCAGTTGGCCGAGAGTCTCGGCCTGGCGGCCTTTTACGACGCTCGCATCTTTGCCTCCATTCCTGTAGAGGCTGCCAAGTCATACGGCACCATGGATTACGCGGCCATCATGATGTCCAAAGTATTTTGCGTTCATTTGGTTAATCTTGCTGGCTACGATTTGCTTTTTCAAGATGTCGACATTGTTCCACACCGGCCAGACTATTTCGAATACTTGTTGGCCACCGTCGAAGCCCAACCGGGCTTTGACTTGTACCTGCAGTACGACCCGTCTCCCAACCCACTCTACGCTCCGTGGGAGGCCAACTCGGGCTTTTACTACGCCCGCCGCAATGGCAAGACGAATTACTTGTTTAGTACGCTCGTGCGAATGGCCGACTTGATTTTACGTACCAAGAGTCATCAAGCGACCTTGACTCAAGTTCTGAGTGAACACGCTGTTTTGTATGGTCTACGATCCAAGGTGCTATACGCACAACGAGATGACTTCCCTGTCGGCTTTCACTTTCACAAGAAGTCCGAGTTCATGAAGGAGATGATGAAAGGAAAGCGAAAGCCATATATCTTTCACATGAATTGGAATCTAGACAAGGAGACCAAGCGCCAATTCAACGAGCAAATTGGTGACTGGTTTGTGGATGACAAATGCATCGGTAAATCTGTAAAGGAGATTGCCGCAGACGGTAGCGGCTCTGTTGCCGACACTTGCTGTATCTCGTCTCCGACCATTGTATGCCACTATCGAGACAAACCAAGCAAGATCCCTTGCCGCGAGAGCCCTCCGGCAGACGCCGAGGGCAAGTCGTTTTGGTGATTCGGTATACATTGGGTAGGTTAAAAGAGGGGCCGCCTCAGCGACGGGCGGGCTGTATGGCAGTGGGATACTAATGCTAGACCCAATGTAATTCTAACATGTGCAAGTTGGATCTTTTCTAAACTATTCACAAACAAGCTATTGCTGCATCATTACCAAACTCTATTGTGTTTTGGACTGTTGTTCCAGGATCTCCAATCCTTCCACAATGCCGGACAAGACACCCTCACTATCCTTCATGTACTTCTGGTAGACTTCGTAGCACTTTTGACGCATCTTACATCGCTGCTCGTCATCAATCTTGGCCAAAATGTTGAGCGTCTCGGAGACTTCGCCTTCGGGAATCACCACTGCACACTCACTCCAGTCGACCAGTTCTTTTCGGAATGGCAAAATCCAGCCGTCTGCGTGAACGACTGGGATCGTTCCAGCAGACAAAACTTCCGTAAAGCGATACGAAAACTTGTTGTCGCCCCGAGGTGTCGCAGCAAACTTGGAATGCGTCAGGAACTCTTCAAAGGAACCATTGAAAAAGTTCTTGAGTTTGTATCGGTGGAGAATCAGAACGTCCTTTTCATTGTTGAGCATGCTCAGCTTTTTTCGCGTCTTGTGGCGAAAGTTGCCGGCAAACGTCAATAGCAATGGTCGGGTCGAATTTTCCGTACTGTCCGTGCGGCATGTAGCAATGTCCTCCACCAATTTCGCGGATAACTGGACAGGTTTCGGAGCCGGTGGCGCCAATCCTTGATCCGGTGGATTCTGGAGTTGTCTGTTTGTCGAGGATAGGGTCACCAAGGCGATAGGCTCGTCTTTTGTATGTTTTCGACGAAAGAGTGGGCTTTGCCCATCGCCGCTGCATTCAAAGAGGACCAGCGTGGCCTTGACACCAGCCGTGTGAAATATTCGGTGCTTCAAGGCATTTTTGATAGCTCGGCACCGCGAGAGCTTGGAACACCGGTTCTTCCTCTTCGCGAGAAAGGTGCGATTAAACTCCAAGTCGCGATTGCTGGCCTCACTGCCGCTGTAGTTCGGCCAATTCAATTCGAAGCATGTCTCTACATCGAGGAAGGCGTAATATCTGATATCAGAATCAATGGTAAAGTTACCGTCCTTTTCAACGTCGTCCCATGTGGTTGGGTGGAACCATGGGTGGTTGGTGACGGCTTCGGCCATGTAGTGCATGCGTACTGATCGGGTAAACCGTATGCCCACGTCGGGGTCGGGATGATTCCATCCAAGATTAGTCAAGATAAGCTGCGCGGGAGGTTTCGAAGATGAAGTCGTCAGCGTCTTGTCGAGCCATAGTCGGTGGACATCTTTGGACCAGTGGAGTGTCTTGTCATTCAGTGTAAAGTTGTCTTGCTGTAGCACAATTATAGATGGTGTCACTGGTATTGATGTTACGTTTTCTAGCACTTCCAGTAGTTCTAGCTTGGACTTTACAGTGTCTTGGAGCTCCTGGATAGTATCCCCAACGAAATCTTGCGGTAGGTACACGCCTTGATGGACCTGAAGCATGCCCGTGGTTGTCAAAATCACCGATATGACCGACAAAACAAAGTATAACACTTTTCTTTCTTTCTTTATCATGGTAGACTGTGGAATGAAGCAATACAAGGGGTGCGCTTCTTTTGCTGTCCAACAACAAGGTCGACAGCGCGACGACGACGAGAAAGGAGAGTGAGAGGTTATCGTTCTTGCCCTATCAAGCGAAGATAATGGGAGTGAAAACTTTCACTTTCACGTGTTTGTATCACGATCAGACAAGAAGTAGTCACGGTAGCACGCCGGGTGATATACGAACATCTCACACATTTGTACATGATCTTGGCGCCAAAAGCGCACTGGCACAAGACGACAGCGAGTCATATCGATGACCACCCCGTTGCCAGGCGCGACGCATACCGTACTGTACTGTAGTAGGATGGTTTATACGACAGATCGGCAGCCCCAACCAATGCCATTGTGTTTCTGCAAGAGATGTCAATGATCAGAGCTGCCTCAAGTCGCCGAACCTCTCTTAGCTTGCTTGTTGTCGTGGTTGTCGGGGTCATTCTTCTTCCGGAAGCACTGCGCCAATGACGGACTGCAAAAGGCCTTCTCGTTGACCCTTCCAGAGTTGAAACGGCAATCAACGAAAAGAAGGTGTCCATAGACCATGTACCACCTCAAGACATGCCACTCCGATCCTTTCCACCAGAAGATCCAGTCTTTGGCTTTCTTTCCATACTGGACACGACACGTCCGTTCAACTTGTCGGGTAGCGATGTCGTGGAGCTGCATCACTGCAACGTGCAAACAATCGGCTACAAGAACTTTACATCCTGGGCCCAACCCAAACTGAAAAAGGCCATTGGTAATTTGAACCAAACAACACTGGCAGGTCGAGAGCTTCTGGAAGAGTACATTTTGGAACTGTTGGAACAATACGGCGTCTCCAAGGGTCTGTGTAGCTTTGAGTTGTACCGACCGACGGTGCCTCCTACTGCCCAAGGAATTGAACAAGCTACAGCAGTACTCGAGGCCACGCAACATATACCTGTTCCGTCCAACTTTGCGCGACTTGCTATTGTGATTGTCGCCTTTAAGGACCCTGAGCAGTTGCATCGACTCATTGACGCGATTCATTTACCACATCACTACATTATTATTCATTTGGATCGACGAACCGATCCAGACTTTCAAGTAGCAGTGGAATCCATTGCCAAGCGCTACTCCAACATTGCAATACTCAAGTTTGGGTCTATTGTGTATCTCACCGACAGTGTCTCCATGGTCAACCTACGAATCATGCGCTGGCTCGTTTACGACTTGGGTGTGAGGTATGACTTTCATTTGCCTCTTGGGGGTGCCATGTACCCACTGCAGGATGCACAAACACTCGCCTCCTCGTTGAAAGAAAGCTCACTGTCCGTTTGGCTGGGTGGAATGGACAATCATGTCAAAAACAATGCTTATATGCTCAAACGCAGACAATTGTTTTCCACGCGTGGTGTCGACAGAGTAAAGACCCAAAAACTGCCTCGCCCTTCGACACTTCCCAGCAAGCCCCGATCGGATCTCGTCAAGACTATCCGTGACAATATGAAATACAAGAGCAACTCTGGCAACCAAGGTATATATGCATACAATGCTGTCAAGCAACTGCTCGACTCGTCAAGCATCATGGAGCTTTTTGCTGTATCGAAATATGCGCAATGTTGTTTGGAGGAAAACAAATGGGTTGCCGCTCTCGCCATGCTTGATCTACAAAAACAAGCGCTGGAGCAAGCAAGTGTCTTTCAAGTTTGGA
>Ga0307981_1003152_pt1 | contig 12607 bp, 9 predicted proteins | sample OrgLakmetagen987_FD_201849 | JGI IMG/M metagenome (GOLD analysis project Ga0307981, IMG submission 201849) | Saline water microbial communities from Organic Lake, Antarctica - #987 | ecosystem: Environmental > Aquatic > Non-marine Saline and Alkaline > Saline | place: Antarctica: Organic Lake... | reverse complement strand
GTCTGGCGAAGTTGATTCCTTTCATTGCGACTAATCTCATCATCATTCCTGTTAGTATTATGAGTGTTCACGGTGGCCCCCGGCGGCGATCTCGTCGTCGCCATGGTTCCTCTCGCTAGTTTGGTCGTTAGATGGTCGATGGTCGAAGATATCGAAGGTCGAAGGTACCGCACCGGTACTGATAGTATGGACTAGTGTCCCGGTACGACACTGCAAGGTTTTGGTTTCTTTAAGCTTCCAGGAAGGGGGACCCGGAGAAAGAGGCCCAATGCGAATATTTTGACCGAGAGCCGGAAACGCTTGATTATGCCCTAAGTGGTCATCACTGGCGAGAGCACGCGAAAATGACCCAGATACATAGGTTTTAGCACTGCCCCAAATTGGATGCCTTCTCTCATAATTTGCTCAGGATCGCGGCACAGACGATAGTCACAAATGGACACCAGTAAGACCATGAGCGTCCCCCATTCGGCTGTCCACGCTGCTAGCTACGATGGAGTCCAAAAGCATGGAGGCACTACCGAGATCCCAGAGAAGAAGAAGGGAGGAGGCATGGTGAGTAAAGATGAAGCAGTTCGTGCAAGCTTTGATATTTCCAGGATCCCGGCGTCCTACACGTTGTGGTAGGAATTCTACGGCGAGTCATATGTCCAGACTAGTCGTTTTATCGGACAGTGCCGCGGAACATGGTATTGTTGGAGGACCATGAGAGGCGATTATCGAATCGTTGCGGCTCCCCGATGGCTGATAAAATGCTTGACTTGGTCGACTTGGCCGTACTCAGCTAAAAAGACGATTCGGTTTTGGAGAGATCTATTTTTCGACCCTTTCAAACCATCGAGATGACGACCAGAATTATTCTACGAAATACAAGCACGCACCTCTTTCTAACCACCACCCTCTTTCTCTTGACCACACACACACAGATGGGCGCCATTGGAAAACCCTTTCAGAAGATGCGTCGTCGTTTGACTGTAACTGGAAGCAGTGGTACTGAGGACACTATGGAGCCAGTAGAACATAAGCCTGAGGAAATGGTCCCCGATAAGAGCATCCCGAAACACCAGACCAAGCATCACGCTACCGTGCGTTGCGCCGTCACTGAGTATTCCGGAGTCTCCAAGAAGGGGCACGCTCCTTACAATCCTCGTAAGAAGAACCAGGACGCCTTGATCATGCAGGATGACCCGCAGACCAACAGTCTCATTCTCTGCGTCTTGGATGGGCACGGCGAACACGGCGACGGTGTCTCGCAGACGTTCCGTGATGCGCTCTTTGGCGAAATGACCAACCACCCAGCCTGGGCCACCGACCTCAAGAAGGCTACCGGCGACGCCATTGCCAAGGTCGAACGCAATTTGCTTCGTAACTACCGTATCGACAGTGAGTTCAGTGGAACCACTCTTTCCATGGCTATTATCCGTGGCAACACTGTGACGGGTGTCAACATTGGTGACTCCCGTGTGATTTTGGGTAAGGAAGAAGGTGGGCGTATTGTCGCACAGGACATTACCTTTGACCACAAGCCCGATACTCCGGCAGAGAAGGAGCGTATTTTGCAACACGGTGGCCGTGTCTTTGCTGTCGAGTACGACGATGGCATTGATGGACCTCCCCGTGTCTGGTTGGGACACATGGATATCCCCGGTCTTGCCATGTCTCGCTCTCTTGGAGATGTTGTGGCTCATTCAGCCGGTGTCATTTCGGATCCCGAGTTTACCGAATACGAACTGAACCCCGTTACGGACAAGTTTTTGGTGGTTGCTACTGATGGCCTCTGGGAGTTTATAGACAATGCGGAGACCGCGGAAATGGTGGTGGCACACGCGACCCCTACGGAAGCTGTGGATGTCTTGGTTACCGAGGCGGCTACGCGGTGGATGCACGAAGAGCAGGTTATTGACGACACTACCATTATTGTTGCCAACTTGTTCAACTACAAGGCCAACTAAAAAGATGAGTCAGTGACATACAGTCGCTCTCTCTCTCTCTTGGTGACGATGTCATGCATCGCACCTCGCAGAAGCAGTGGGGATGAATCATATTATTAAAAAGAACAGGAAGGCTGATCAAGGGAAGGGGTTCCAAGCAGTGCATAGCAGTCCCTCGAACGGTAACATAAAAAAAGAAGATTTGCATTCGACTAGTCTACTCCGGCCCCGTATTTAGTTTTCTAGTTGGCTACTGCACGATTAGCTAGAACAATGAGCAATCGTTACCAGTACTGTAGATACTCTACGTACGCGTGTTGATAAACTATAGGAGTTATGCATGGAACAAGAGCCAGTCAGCGCAGTCAGCAGTGAGCTCACTGCCAGTGAGTCCATCATCCTCTTACTTGGACTGTTGCTGTTTTTGTTGCTCATACTTTTTCTTGAACTCTGGCGTGGTAATGTCGGCACGGATTGTGTTTTTCAGGTACGAATCATCTTCCTTTTGGTACCAATCGCGCTGATCAATCAAATTGTCCTTTGTGTATTCTTCCTTGACCTTTTCTTCAACTTGCTGCCGGTACGTGGAGTGCATGTACGGAGAGTCGACGCGACCCGTCGCCACATTTCGGCCAATCTGATAGACTTGAAACCCAAAGAAGGAAATGAGTCCGAGCACAGCTCCTCGCTGTAGATATAAAGGGGTGAGAGAGAGAGAGAGAGATACGTGCGTGTGAGAGAGGCCTGCTGCGTTTCGCAAACTCCACCATTTCAAAAAGCACACCGAAACGGACGATCTGTCGAACGAACCTGGGCGAAATCGGCAGCTTTGGTAAAGATTTTGCTCATGATGGATAAAAGCAGACACTGCTAGAGATAGAGCGTTGTTTGTTATGGCTTTACTGTTGCAAGAGGGTGGGTTTGTACTTGCAATGTAGAAAGAATAAGGCAGCAGCAACAATAACATCAACAATACGACCGATGAAAATTGCGGAGATGCTGACTGGACGTGACAAAAAAAGCCTTTCGCCGACGGTGAAAGAATTGACTCCCGAGCGTGACAAATGATGCAAGTGAAGAATAGTATACCGGTACATACCTAAGGTACCGTACTGAATGCATTTCATCATTGATGGTTTCACGCAACGCTCTACTAAGTTTAGACACGACACGCTGATTCAGTGTATGGATTAGATGCAGTAACATGACGCATAGAGTTAACAAGCAGTGCTCTTGTTCATGTAGTTACCTAAACTAGAAAACCTTGATTACGGACCACCAAACCAATGGCGACAGCGTGCCGTATACAAGTCTCGTCGCTCTAATTCAAGGGCTACTCGTTCCGCGTCCAACATGCCTTCAACATCGTCCATGAGAGCCATGCGGTTCTCCAATTTTTTCATTCGCAAATCCACAATCTCAGCCAACACTCTCGCTACGGATTCTTCACTCGAACATGCTTCGGCAGCGGCTTGACTGGCGACGAGTCCGTAAATGCCAGCTTTTTGTGCGTCGGCCAGATTATCGGTAGCTTGCAGAGCCGCTTCGGTAACCGCGTGAAGCACCGCAGGATCACTCTTGTCAATCAACTTTCGAAAGATATCTTGCTGGATTTCCATCTTGGTCGAATCCCCCTCGGTCTTCATCTGTGACGACGCATCGGGCGTGATAGATCCGTCTCTAGGACCGGAAGAGTCTTCCAGAGGCAGTGCTAGAAACTCGCGTTCACATTCGACCGGCGTCGTTCCGTGTCCAACAATCGCCGCAACAGCCTTCCAATTGAACGAAACCAACGAATCAGTAGCAGCACCAGTATCAGCAGAAGCAGTTGGATCCAGCTTGGGTCGCTTATTGGAATGCTCCACGACAGCTTCCATCAAATGATCTCGCAACTTTTCGCTCCAAATACCACTACTGGTAGCCGCTACTGTGACTTGCTTTTGCAGCACCATGGGTGTTGGTGCCGAATCATTCATAGCATCGTCATTAATCAAGGCGTAGCTCGTCAAGAATGTATGCAACCGCAGCAAACTCCCAGCATCGCCCGGAATGCACCGACGAGCCATGGTGCTCGTAACGTAACGATTCCCCAACGTGCCCGACATTTGAATCATGGTCTCGCGAGCCTTTACGTAACTTTGCTTGGTGCGATGAACCGCGCTCCCGTCAAACCATTCCGGCAATAGCGTGTGCTCCAAGCTCGCTACAGCGTCGGCCTTGTACCAGGTTGGCGGTGGCGTCTTGTTGGCAGGGTCGACTTGCATTTCGTCGTGGGGGCCTGGTGCGTGCTGTTCCCACTGCGGAGCAGGTCTCTTTTTGAGAGCCACCACTGTGGGTTTGGCGGGCGGTTCTTCCTTCTTGACGGGAGCTGGTGCTGGTACCGGTGCTGGTGCAGGAGCACTGCTAACGGGAGTCGGAGCGGTTGTCTCGCTGGTAGTACTAGCAGCAGTAGTAGTAGTGACAGTGGGAAGAGGAGTGCTTGCCACAGCCGCTCCATCGCCCGCGCTTGCACCAGCAGACGAGGCTGGTCCCAATGGGGCAGCAGTGGAAGTAGGCACGGTGGCAGGTGCAGGAGCAGTATGTGTCGTATTGGACGGAGCTAGAGTGGTAGATGCAGATGCCGATGCAGGAGCCAGAGTCATCGAGGTCGACTCGGTTGCCGCTTGCTTGGAATCTACAGGAGCATTCACAGAAGGAGCGGTCGAAGCCATTGCAGCATCATCAGCCGGAGTCGTATCCATGGCTGTAACCGTCGATGCCTGGGGTGCTAAAGGAGGAATGTTTGGCTTGGCCGCCCCCGTGGCAGCAGCAGCAGCAGTAGTAGTAGTATTATCGGTCGGTGCGTCTTGCCCATTTTCACCACCACCTCGAATCCGCTCTGCATCACCACTAGCAGTAGCATCAATAGCAACAGTAGTAGCAGTAGTAGCAGTAGATACGGCTGAATACTTGGTCACGATGCGATTCTCGGCCGCTGCTTTACGGTAGGACGGCTGCCCCGTCTCTGGATCATTCGGCACGATCACCGAGTACACGTGCGTGACCGCCACAGTAGCAAGCTTGGGGTCCGCCAAGGGTCGCACGACGGAGTCGAGGCCGGGCAACTCGAACTTACTCGTATCGATAGCACTCGGTCTAGTAGTCACGCCATCATTTTCTTTCATGGTGGTGGCTGCCATGAGATCCAAGGCAGCAGCTGGCATGGCGAGAGCCCCCTTGTACACTACGTGACGGATGCGTTCTCCCCGTGATCCATAAATGCCCGTAATGACATTGGTGGGCTGCATGCTGGCCGCAGGGTTGCGCACCAAGTCGGCGTATCTAGTGGTGGCGGTGATTGCTGCTGTTGATGCTGCAACGTTGTCGTTGTCGTTGTCGTTGGCAGTTTCGCTCGACATGATAATGATGAGAGAGTGACGGCGTGCAACGATCGAGAAGACCAATGAGGTTTTGTATGTATATATCTGTTGTTGTGTTGCGTTGGTCAACTAAACAGGCGGTCTTCGCAAAAGATCAGAGATACCGGTACCGATAGAGCAAGGCTCGGGTTTATTGTGAGAGATGCCATATGCCATGAAGGATGCGATGGAGGTGGAGCCGCGTCCTGTGCACACGTTCAAGAAAAAAGCTGTGTGCGCAAACATCGCGCGCTTTCAATAGGTCGAAGTTTAGGCGCCAAGAGAAAGCTACAGTCAGTTAGCACTAGTGGTATGTACCGGTACGTACCGGTACGTACCGGTAGGTCAAAAGTCGGAGATTGCGAGAGGTGCTCCTGTGCTAGCCATCATATTGCGAGAGAAGCACACCGCTGCGGAATAAGTTGACCTGCTCTGCCATAAGATGACAGTGCGCTTGCGATGTTTCGGCGATGTACGAAACAAGCTCTGTCACCCCGTGGTTCTTGTCTAGCTACTACTTAGTACTAGGAGTACTAGTACACATCTTCTACTCTTACGATATAATCGAATGCTAGCGATGGCTGTAAAGGTGCAAAGACTAGTAGACCCACGATCTTGCGCTTTCAAGGGTAAACAGAGATACAATATAAAAGTCAATTTACTATTCAAAGTAAAGAGATCCAAAAAAGATTTCTTCTTTTTTTAAATATGCGGCATCACGGGTACTCCAACTCCACTTTCAACTGCACGCAACAAGACGGCACTCTCTCTCTCTAACAGCAATTGCTCTTTTCCTGCTGCTGCGGCATAATGGGAAAAGCCTCGCGTTCCGGTTGCGGCGGCGTCTTGGGGAGTTTCTTGGCAATTTCCACAAACAAGGCCTTGACATTGTTGGCATTCTTGGCCGACGTTTCCAAGTGCAAAATGCCATTTTCTTCCGCGTACGCATTGGCTTCTTCGAATTCGACCTTGCGGCGAGACTCCAAGTCGGCCTTGTTGCCTGCCAAGGCAATCACCACGTTGGGGTCCCCGCGTCGTTGCAATTCCTTGACCCAGCCCTTAGCGCCGGAAAAGCTATCCACGTTGGTAACGTCATAAACAACCACGGCAGCGCTAGCGCCGCGATAGTACATGGGAGCCAAACTGCGGTAACGTTCTTGTCCAGCCGTGTCCCTGGGAAAGCAGTAATGTGTAAAAGAATAAAAAGGCATGAGAATTGCGCTTGTACGAAAGGAATCCGTGTAACCAGCACACTGCAGAATTCAGCATGGTACTCTTTCTTTATATAGCTACTGTAACGTACCAGATTTCAAACTTGACCGTGGCATCGTCTAGCTGCACCGTCTGGGTCAAAAAGGCGGCTGTAGAATTATTTGAAAAGAGAGAAATAGGAGAGAATTTGACGTGTCAGAAAACGATTCGAACGGCCGGGATCAAGAGCTCTTGACCACTTTTAGTTTGGCGCACAGTGTCGAAGTCTACAGCACGCATGAAGAAACGTGTACGAGAAGAGGCGCTACGGCGGCTGGTCATGCTTGGAAAGGCTCCTGTTTGCTTTCTTTTTTCTTTTTCCCAACGCTGCTCGAGCGAATATTTCAGTCGTCCGTGGAAAATAGGCCGTAAAAATATCTCGCAGGATATGACACGACGCGAAAGTCTCTGGCAGTCTTGGACTACCGGTAGTCTTAATCTTACCTCCAATGGTGGGCTCTTGAAATTCAAAGAACTCATCGCGAACGAATCGAACTACAAGGCACGACTTTCCCACGGCAGTGTCGCCTAGTAGAACGAGTTTGAAGTGGTGTACTCGGCTGTTGTTGCTCATGGTAAAACCTACTGGGCACAGAAAAAGAAAGTGCGAGAGAACAACACACGATACGAGATGCAGCAAGAGAACCACCAAGAAGCGCAGCAACAGCGAGCGAGCGGAGGTGTCGTGTAGGATCACGACATTTGTGTGACATATTTTTGACATATAATTTGATAACAAACTTGAAAACGGCGTCTCGTCGTCTCGCACCATCCATTTTCAAAGAAAACGCACAAACAAACATCGCAACATCGCAACTTAAGACAAGTCGCCAGTCGACAGTGGTTGGGTGTTTGTAGTAGTTTAGTTAAGAGATAGCACTCCGCTACAGATATCATGTCTGCCAAAAACACGCAAAAGCGTTCCAAGCAGGAAATGATTGAGCAGGCGGCCAGCGAAGCAGAAGCCGAGCCCAATCTCGCCAAGGAGGCCAGTCAAACGACGGCGCTCCAGTTGGCCAACATGACGGTCCAGGAAAAATGCGATTTGATTGCTGAATTGAGTGAAGGTATCTTGGAGAGTCCCGAATCCGCTTTTTCGGTGGCTGGCAATGCACCCAAGGATAACGGGGCCAGCGAAAATGTGGGAACTGGCCAATCCAAAATGCGACAGCTCTTGCAGCTCGCTGCGACGCAAGATACCCCCAGTGAGGAGTACACGGCACAGCTCGCCATCATGTCGCTCTTGGCCTTATTCAAGGATATTCTTCCAGCGTATCGCATTCGACCTCCCACCAAGCAAGAAATGGCCGTACGTGTCTCGAAAGAAACCAAGAAACTGTGGGATTACGAACGCGCCGTCTTGAATCACTATCAACAGTATCTCAAACTACTCGAAACGACCTCCCAGGGATTCAAGTCGGCAGCTGGATCCGACAGTCTCGCCGCAACTGCAATTATAAGTCTCTGTGAATTGCTCAAGGCCGAGTTTCATTTCAACTTTCGATCCAATTTGTTGACGGCCGTGGTACGACAAATGAACAACCGCCTGCAACCAGCCGTCGGGGACGCTTGTTGTCAAGCTGTAGAATACGTCTTTGCCAACGACGCACAAGGCGAGTTTGCCTTGGAGGCGGTCCGACAAGTTTCCAAAATGATCAAGGACCGTGCCTTCAAAGTGCGAGCGGCCGTGGTGGCCAGCTTTAAAGCTCTGCCACTGCGCGTGCATGACGACGAAGCCCAAGCCGCCAAACTGGCATCCGCGGCCAACAAGAGCAAGCGCAAACGCGATCGCGAGACTGCCGCCATTGAAGATGAGCTCCGCGAGGGAAAGGCAACGGTCGACAAGATTGTCTTGGCGCGGTGTCAGTCTGAAATGCTGCAAGCTGTCACGCTCACGTACTTTCGTATTTTGAAGAGTGAAAACTTGAATGCGGCTCACATTGAAGAGCTCTTGCCAGCGGCGTTGGGAGGACTCGCGAAGTTCGCGCATTTGATCAACATTGAAACTGTCATGGATCTCATGACAGTATTGAAAGGATTGTTGGTCAAGGTTGACACTTTACCCTTGGACGCTGCACTGAATTGCGTCTTGACGGCCTTTCAGGCTTTGCACGGACCAGGAAAGGAAATGAAGGTGGACCAAAAGGAATACATTCGCCCGTTATACAGTCAGCTTCCAAGACTGTGCACGGCCAAGAACGGTGAAAAGTTTACCAGCATTATGCTGGCCTGTCTCAACTCGGCCTTTTGCAAGCGTCGCGAGTTTTCTACCGTCAGGGTTGCTGCCTTTCTCAAGCAAATCTTTACAGTTGCCATGCACACGCCTCCGCACACGTCAGTTCCATTGTTGGCGTTTGCGCGACAACTTTTGCAGCGGTATCCGTCGGCCCACCAGATGCTCGAGAATGAACAAGACGTTATTACCTCGGGCGTCTACAATCCCAACGTGGACGATCCCGAGCACAGCAACCCTAACGCAACTTCGGCGTGGGAACTTGGAACGCTCAAGTTTCACATTCACCCAGCGATTGCGTCACAGGCGAGCGCTGCTGGAGCTTTAAAGATGCTAGCATTGCCGTCCGAAGGTCCCGACAGGCTTCGCAAGGAAATGTTGGTGGATGCGGATGCCCTCTTTATTCATTTCCGTGTTCACAAGAAGAAGCATCCTTTGGAGCCCAAGCAGGGCGACGCTGGCAACAAGAAGCGAAGACAGGTGCGCTTTATTACGCCGCGCACAACGAAATGTCGTCTTGCGGGTCTGGAAGAAACCAAGTAGAATTTTACGATAGCTGTAGCTCGTTCGTGGATTGGATTGACCAACGAAATGTTACGAAGAGACTAGCTAGTGACTACATTACCAATACTCTCTACTGAAACTAGTCATATTCAAGTTCAAGCTTTGCATATTGTTTTTATGGGCTCACACGTTTGACCTGTAAACTAATGTGGCAGTCTGCCTCTAGACTGTCTTGCTTGAGGGTGTACTTGTACCAAGCAAGCTGCGACTTGCGAAGGTCTCGTATGAACGGGCGATGTCGCTCTACAAGTAGCTAGTCAACTAGTCACCTTTACCGCAGATTCCCCCAGCGTGATGCTTTTCGCCTGACGCCAAACTAAGGAGCGACTGGATTGTCATCAAGAACGCCGACAAGAGGACGACACCTCCAATCGAAAAGGCAATGTACGAGTTACGTTGCGCCTTGCGCATAAGGTAGGACAAGCCTAATTGCCCCGCCAATGTTGCAACGAAGCCAACAACCAAACAAACGGGCGCATAATCGGGCAACAAGAGTCCAAAGACGACAAATGAAGTCGTGGCCGTGAAAGATGTAAACAGAATCATAGAGGCCGATGTGGCTGAACCCACAGCCGGGTGAACGCCCATTGCGAGCATCAATGGTCCCTTGACGATGCCCCCACCGATACCAAACATGCCTGCAAAAAAACCTGCAAAGCAACAAATGCAAGGATAGACAATAGTTGCACGACCGTCCCACTCAATATCGCCCTCCACGTATGGAAAATTGCATTCTTTCTTGACTTCGTGCCGGCGTACCAGATAGGATCGCACAAAGAGACTCACCAAGACAATCCACCCCAACATGAACAGATTGGCCATCCAAAATGAGATGGAACCGCACTTAATGCCAACGGGCGACGGAAACGCGCCACCACCTTTCAACAAGTTGACGCTCAAAACAACAACAAACAGGGTCACCAAGATCCAAATGTTGAGCATGGGCGTCACTCGTTCTTCGTCCAAAAGTTCTTGATGCTGCGTGACTTGCATCTTTTGCAGTGGAACATGCTCCGTTGTACTTTCAGCATTGTCGTCGTCATCATCGTCATCATCGTTGTCCTCATCATCATCATCATCATCGTCGGCTTGTTCCATGTGATCCAGCAACGTGTCGGCCGCCTCTTCTTGCGTCTCGGTAGCTTGTTTGTGCGCCATGCGCGTGAGTTCACTCTCGTGCGCTTCTTGCAAGAAGAATTGCGTCTCTTTGCGGTACATTTTGGTGGCCTTGCGCAAGCTCGTGTACGCCGTGAACGAAAGGAGCGCCACCAAGAGCACCACCAATAATGTAACCGGCAAGACCTTGTTCAAAAAGGCGCCCGCCAGAGCGCCGGCAATGGTCAAAGGTTCCATGACCAAGATGAGGTCCCAATCCACGAGGGGCCGGTCTGCGAGGGGGTGGCGTTTGCGCACGTTCAAGATGGTATTGGCAATGGCGCCACCGAGGACGGTAACATTGCTCAAGGGAATGGCGTGTTTCGGACCAAAGCCCATGACGAGAATGTAAATGGGCACCAAAATACCTGTAAAGGGAGCGGAGTAAGTAGGGAGTTGAGAAAAAACAATGGTGTCATGAGCGCACAGCGAGATAAGCGACAGGAGGACTGCACAGTCTATATACGAAGAGTCTCGAACTCTACCGCCATGTGCACGTACCTCCACCACCGATTCCTCCTCCAGCCGCCACCATGAGACCCAGTACCGCCAGTCCAAAGCCAATGAAATCATTCTGGGTCAAGGGAAAGAGGGGATCATGCTCTTCGCTAATGATTTCGTGATGATGATGCTGGTGATAATAAGAATCTGTTTCGCCAGCTGCATCCGTCGTGAGCACGCGAAGAATGCCACTACTGCTCCAGTAGTTTTGGTGACTGTTCAAGTCGCTGCTGCCGCTCTTGTCGTTCTCATATGGCAGTGACGAGGAGGAGGTAGAGCTGCTACTATTATAAGCTGCCGCAGCGACGGCCACGCCCACTACCAATGCCCAAGGCACGGCGTAGTACGCCAGCATTGAGGAGGAAGAGGAAGAAGACACTTGTGCTGTATCATTGGTAGTTTCCGTGCCGCTACTGCGACGACGACGCTTGCGCTCGTGGCGTTCATCCGCAGGACTGTGCTTCATCGTCTGGATTAAATATACGGTACGGTAGAGGAGACCAGTGCAGTGTAGACCCTTTGCTTTTGCAGTATTATCACCAACCTTCTTGGCAATACTAGTAATGTATATATTGGAAGCGGTCACTCGTCATTCGTCACTCCCATATCCACACTCGCGGTCACTTTTCTGCACTCGGCAGCGAGCAGCCAGCGCCTATGATTATCAAATCCCCGCGTACGTGCGCACGTTGCTCGTTTCTCGGCACGAAGAAAAAAATCATCAATTTTCAGGTGATAATTGAAAATCCAAATTCATCGACAACGGCCAGAAAAAGCCTAGCTAGAGGTGTCTTTCACTTTACAACGTTGCGATCCCTCTGGATGTTGACCTGCTTGTTGTTGGTCCCGTTCGTTGGGCTCTCTTTGCTCTGTACTTGATTTCACCAGCTGCGGTAAGCAATCCAACCTCACGAGCTACTGATTGATTCAAATTTGTACTTGCCGTACCTAGCACCCAATATGCTGGCGGCAGATGGTGTGCCTTTGAATGGGCAAAAGGTGACTCGACAACCACTGTGGAAAAGAAAGACTCTTTCAATTGACGAGACTGCCGCTTGTCTCTCAGGAGCCGGCGCCAGGCAGCTAGACGAATGTGGTCGTCGCGTCCAATCCTAACGGAAGGCACGCTCGTCGTGGCAGTCAGTCCCGACGGTGGGTTGGCAAGATTGCGGTTACGCCTTGTGAAAATATGTTGAAGCAGCCAGAGGGCAGCAGTGGCGCTTAGCGCTTCGGGTGAAATAGAAGTCACCTACGACTACGAGATTGGCGCAACAAGAAAGATGAATCGAGTCAACAGTGAACGACTATGCTTGGTTGGCTCACACTTGCCGTGTCGAGCTTTCGAGCTCCCTGCTGGAGTCGGGCTATAAATTAACGCATCGCATAACTTTTAAAACACTCCCAGTTTCCCAGCAACGCAATTAGACTGGGCCACGAGCCAGGTTCCAGCTACAAAAAGGCTTGCTCTTCGGTTTGCCATGTCAAGAGAAAAACGCGACCTTCGCTAGATCAATATCTCGCTCCCTTCCCCGGTTGAGGAAGTTTCGTCGTACAGTAGTATCTAACGGGGATTG
>Ga0307981_1003150_pt1 | contig 12609 bp, 9 predicted proteins | sample OrgLakmetagen987_FD_201849 | JGI IMG/M metagenome (GOLD analysis project Ga0307981, IMG submission 201849) | Saline water microbial communities from Organic Lake, Antarctica - #987 | ecosystem: Environmental > Aquatic > Non-marine Saline and Alkaline > Saline | place: Antarctica: Organic Lake... | reverse complement strand
ATCTGTAAAGTCCGTTAACGACGACTGCGCATGCTCACTTGACGTCGAGACGCACTCGGTCGAAACCCGCTCTATTCATAGTCAAGACGAAGCGCCCCATACCGAGATGATAGATGAATCTAGACCAGATGCACTGGAAGAATCGCCAATAAACACGTTCCTTGACAGCGATATCGGTGCCAATGGACGCCGCAGTCCTGGGGGGACTATCTACAAGGGTAGAGGCATTCGTCGTTACCAGGGTCGGTATATGCATCTACCACTGAAGCGGTTTCACCAGAATGGCGTTCATCTAGACTCTGTGGACGAAGGATCCCCATATCAAGAGCCCCATCATAACAGCGGAGAAAGACCCAATGGGCTCCACCACGAGAGCACGCTGCATTGGGATGACCCTCGACGCTGCAGTCCTGCTAGAGATGGCAGTCCACCTCGACTCGATGGCTTTCACCGACATCAAGAACGATCCCGAAGTAGAAGTCGAAGCCGAAGCCCTCCTAGTGACGTCGATACAAAGCCTCGAGCCCGTCGCAGTCCACCGAGTAGTGGTCCAAATAATGGCTACCGAAGGGATCGATCGCCCGACCGAGACTGGAGTCGTCGGTGACTGTAAATCATAGCTACTCATACTAACGATCACTTCTGAATCATGAAGGAAGTAGGAGTGGCTGCATCAAAGACACTACGCACTAGCAATGGGGAAAGGTCGGTATGGACTCTAGGAACTAAGATCTAACTAATAAGCTGAGTACGACGACGTACAGTACCGGTACGGTTCGTAGTCATAAAATATACTCTACTGTAGTACTAGTACTGAAGCGATCGAAAAGAGTTGTTAGTCTAGATAGTCTGTTAGTCTATACCGGTATGATTTATGATACATTCCGGTTTCAGGTGCGTGCATGCGCGCGTGCTGAAAAATCCAAAAAAGCGTTCTCGTCGCATCCAACCAATAGCTCGAACGAAGGATCATCTTTCGTGTTTGAGAGTAGTGTTCTCATAAGGCTGAAGCGTGCCTCCACCGAAAACGAAACAGCCAGCACCTGTAGTGTGCTACACATACTCACAGGCGATACATATCTCCACGACTAGACTAGAGATGGCGACTACCATGAGGTTCAATAGGACATTCCTATGTTTCCTCGCCACCTTGTTAGCGACGATGCCGATGTCGAGGGCTTCCCAGTTCTCGAATGTTACTCTCACATCTCTGGGCGGAGATCTCTCGGTCGTCGTCTACCTACCAAGCGGTATTCATTCTCAAGAGCGATCGTATTATTACTCTAGCCGATTCGATCACGGCTCCATGATTGGATCGATCCTTCGCAAGACAAGAGACGGTACCACTCATGAACTCTACGGAACCGATATGTGGAGGACCCCTCACAACTCCAACTGGCCGGAAAGTGGGGTGGGATTGGCTTCCGAGTTTGGAGTGGGAGACGATGGCGCCTTTTGCTTTTATCGCTGCGGCTGGAATTTGGAGAGCGACATTTCGAACGGTCTCCTCGGATACTTGGAGGCAAAGAACGGTGAATCCTTTCTCAAGATTGGCGTGGGTGAGCTGGTGAAAGGGACGTGCCCCGCATGTGACAGTGCAGAAGACTATAAGTTCAACAGTCCTTACTCGTTTGCCAAAACACCGAAATGGATCATGCCGAGTTCGACTGAAAACTCGGTAAGCCTGGAGCACGAAGCAACCTTGCGTAACCACGGTTACAGACTTCGAAAGGACATCATCTTGTTGAGCGATGTCCTCACGGTCACTTCAACTTTGACAAACCTAGGTACGGAAGCCTTCTCGACTGCCTGGTACTCGCACAACTTTTTCACCTGCGACGGCACAGCACCGGGGCCGGGGTATTCCGTTGACTTGAACCTCAAGGGTCAAAGGAAAGTGGTTTACGAAGAACCGGGCACGTGGTCGTGGTCAACGCCGATTGAAGAATACGCAGATATAGGTCTAGGCGATCCCAACAAAGTCCAGGTGAGGATGGATCGTGCCGTAGAATCAGGTGTGAGGATAAAGGCTGAATTTGTCAACGATGATGGTACCAACGGGGGATTCAAGATTCGTGCTTGCGACGTTTCAATTGAGTCGAGTATTCCAGAGGTGGAAACGAGTGGCTTGCCCATGTACGCCTACAATCTCTACATTGAAAGAGGAACATTTTCACCCGAGCCACAAGTGCTCATCAACGTGGCGCCTGGAGAATCTCAGACATGGACGCAGCGACTAGTTATATCGGACGATTCACCAGCATTCGAGGGATACGCTCAAGCTGCAGTGGGTCTTCTGTCAATCGTCCCCTTGGACGGCGACGAATCTGGTTTCCCGCTACTTCAACGGATGTTCTCGTTTTCCATGATGCTGGCGTTTACAACGCTGTTAGCCCTAATGTTTCAAAGGACATGGAACAGTTATCGTCAGCAGCAGTACACTCCAATATCCGGATGATCAACACGCCCAACCGATCGATGCAACGGTCATAGAACGACAACCTCCGCATAACACCCAATATCAAGGCACGCAATAAAAGTAAAGAGAACTTCAATATTCTGCTACTATGCTCTTATATGGCTAACGGATTTCATGTGAAATCGTTCAACTCATCTCTCTGTCCGCACTGCCTAGGTCTGGACCGCCAATTTCATCAAATGTTCCATAAACACACGAAGCGACACATCGTCCGTGTTTACCTGCGCACCTCCACCAACCCCATCTAGATTGGAATTGTGCGTCGTGCTAGGGTTCAACTTGGCCATTAAGAAACGGGCCTCACTCTTGTGTTGATCGCAGACAATGTAGCGCGGCACTGGGAAACGGGCGTCCATAATGAGCTGAGCATCCGCTTGGGGTGCTTCCAAAAGAGCACGGAACGCAGCGTGCTCCTCTTGCTCGTGGTAGCCTTGTTCGCGCCAAGCTGCGATTGTCTCGCCGTGAAAGACAACGACATGAAAGAAAGTATCCAAGAGCAAAATAGTATCCGGCCGGACACTGTCCGAATCCAACAACGCTGCTTGGGGCGGTCCATTGAAGGAATAGGAAAGCAACGTCGGCTGCAGCATAACTAGCGAGTTTGTAGTGTTTTCTCTCGTCAATACGTAACGATAGTATGCTGCTTCGTCTGGACTCGAGTTAAATAGCTGAAGAAACTGCGATCGACGCAAGTGAAACATGAACTGGGGAAACAAACTGAATTCAGCCGACAAACGGAACGAATTCGGATTGTCTGGCTCGTACTCGGCAAACTTGGCGCAGAGTCGAATCAAGCTACGATCGACCCAGCGCAAAACGTCCGCAATTTCGTCCGTTTCAGTTTGGTGAACTGCCATGCGGGCCGTAAGGACGGCAGCAGCCTCTTGATCGAAACTTGTCTTGACGGGACTATTCATCATGGCCTGGCGATCCGCGATGGGGTCATCCTTTGGAACTTGCGGCGGGTTATACCACGGACCACATAAGGTTGTCGCACGAAGACGGGTCTTACCGTTGGCGTGTTGGTACTTGGTCAAGAACTGTATATAACGACGCTTGCCTTCCGACAAAGCCGCCGTACCAGGATTCGACACGTCAAAGTAAATGGCCACCGTCGTATTGGGATCCACACCCCCGAGACCCCAAGCGCTGGTGCCACCCTTGCCAACTTCCAGCTCGGACACTTGCGGCCCCGACTTGTTGAGACTCGTCACAGGTCCAATCGCACCCGACACCTTGAATTCGCGACTCGTCAAAACTTCAAGCGAACATCCAAAGGCCATTTGCATCATGCCTCCGTCTTGAGGAACATCGTCGGGAAAGCGATTGAAGACACGGCTCAGTGACTCTTTAAAGACAGACTGCCCAAACGAGTCACCCAGGACCATTAATCCACCCGTGGCTTCCACCAGCTCGCGCATTTCCAACAAACCCACTTGATCCAAACTGCACGCAAAGACGTCCACCACGTGATACGGAGCCGCCGTTGGAGCTACTTTGGTCTTTTTCTTCTTGTCCGCGGGGGCTACCGCGTGCAAAGCGGGATACGCCAAACTGGCGTAAAATTCGCAGGCAGGCTTGTGCATGGGTTCCGCTTTTTTTGCCAAGTCGGCATGCGAACGAATGTCTTCTTCTTTGAGCCTACTGACAATGGCACCAGGTCCAGAAGTGCAGGGACCGCTGGTAAAGAGCATGACACGAGCACCTCGGCGGGGAATGGCCAAGTGGAGCAAGCTCGTGGCGACCGACAAGGCGCAACCCGTGGCACGGGCGGGACGCTTGTCACTTGGTATGGGCCAAGGATCGCGACGGAGGTCATCCAAGATGGATTCCAAGACAAAGGAGCACTCGGAAACAGGCAACAAGAATCGTTCCAAGACTTCTTGCCCCGGTCCTCCCATGACAGACGGAGCCTGCTGCTGTTGGGGCTGACCGGGTTGTCCAGGCGGCTGCGGCTGCTGGGGCTGTCCAGCACGCTTGGTGCAACCCAGCAACTCTCCAACTCTGCCGGGGGCATACTCGCGGTTGCCACGAAAGATATACGACTTGGCGATACTTTCCGATGCCAACTCGTAGACAGACACATTGGTTCCAAAGGTGATGAGACCAACCAAACTGTCTTGCGGCAAGAGATTCAAGGCTTGCTGGAGACTGTCAGCCAGCTCGGAGAGTTCCTCCTTGGCTCCACTGCAGGTATCAATAACAAAGAGGAAGCAGGGCGGACCCTGATCGGGTATTGTCTGCAAATCATACTCGCAAGTTGCGTACTGCGGAATGAGTTCGGCTGGCAAGTTACTTTCCGTAATGTTATCCGCGTAATGCGGTGGGAAATGGTTGCGTTGCATGCAAAAGGGGCAAACCCAAAGTTTGGAATGAAAGTCCACCTGACAATAGGGATTCAAGACGGCGTGACAAGTTCCTGTAGAACAACGGATAGGATCATACGGTAAAGCCGTGGGAGGAGCGCACTGCGGAGGGAGCTTCTTGAGGGGCGTGTAGAGGGCGCCGAAGGGAGCCACCGATCGCGTGGCTTCCAAGCGAGAGCTTGGCCAGCAGTGAAAGCTAAGGCGCGTTCCCGTCATTTCCTCGGAGCTGGTAACATCCCAAGCGCCTTCCATCTTTGCTACTGTTACTGCTGCTGTTACCGCTACCGTTCGTGTTAGTTATCTCTCCAACTGATGTTGTACTGTAGATATATCACCGAGGCTATGCATCAAATGCCTCTCTGGTCGGCAGCCAACGCCAACGGTAACAGAGCGCCGATGGTACGCCTACGGTAGGAATGAGTCGAAGCGGTCGTAAGATCGGTCCAAACAACTTGGTCCAAACGCTTTGGTCATTTAATTATTTAGACTACGGTCATTTTCCGGGTCCCAAATAAGTTGCTCTTCCCTCTTCCCCATGTATTTGAAAAGTCTTTCTTTTAAAAGTAAGCACAAAAAAGCAACAACAATGAAGAATCAACCAACAGCCAGCACTATGGTACCAGTAGGACGACGACAACGATTAGTCACACCGACTATACTAGTAGCGTCATTCATCTTAGCAATAGCTTCCTTACCCACAGTCTCCAGTTTCGCGGCATGGCTCAAATGCTACGTTGACTTGGACGAAACTGAAGTCATCATGAACAATCCGGTGTTGTTGGCTGCAGAAGCACCCTATAAAGTCCACGTCGAAGTCAGGTTGGCGAATGACGTTACAAGTGCAGGGGAATGGACCACCGAGGGATTGACATATCCCGCCGGTACCGAGACTGTAGTACAAGCACGGCTGCGAGTTCCGGACGAATTGGTGGGACACAACGTTCAGTATGTCATGGAAACGAGTAAAGGCGCCACCTTTGTACCAGCGACAACCTGCAAAGGCGAGCGGGCGCACGCTCGAAGCTACCACGATATTGTGGAGCTGACTGTGACGGATGCCGAGGAATCGGTGGAACTCGTGGCGGGATGGGCGTCGGGGCACGCGGCTGTGAGTTTGACACTAAAAACTGTCTTGCAACGAGATGACTCAGAGTTGGAGCTATAAGATCCGCGACCGTTGTGATCGAGTACTATTCTGTACATACCATATATATATATATATATATAATAGAATACTAGAATGAAAATGGAGGAGTCCGCTCCAGCAGGCGTGAGCTAGCTACGTACTAGAGGCTCTTTCATTCCATAGAGGAGCAAGCAACATTGCCTGTGAGGAGCGCCAATAAAAGGAATGAAGCAGGAACAAGCGATTCGCCAACTGGAGCTGTGCAAGACTAGAGTGTGAGACAGCGCTTTTATCTAGGTAGTTTCAGTATCGACTTTATTCATAATGGACGCTCTCGTTCAATTGCTGCTCTAGTAGACTAGTCTACGGTAGTAGGACTGATGGTACCAGGTAGAGAAAGATCGATACACATACTGTAGTATGCGATTAGCATGTCCGCCCGTCTGCCAGGAGACGCGGATCGATCGATCGAAAATGGATGCGCCAAGTGTTCGCGCGCATGTTTTTTGGTCCGGAAAGAAATGTTAGGCTGCGCCGGGCGCCGTTGGCTTATTTGGGACGACTCGCTGAATCTCTCCTCAACGCATCCTCCCTTCTAATTGACTGCGTTCCAGGACAGTGCTCCACTCCGTTTTGCTCTACCACACAGACTGCGTCTTCCATGCCATTATCCTGGGTCATCTCAACGCATTCAACGGTGATACTATTCTTCCTCCCGCTGGACCAATCTAATTTCAATATCCTTCACAAATTTTGCGCCGACCCCAGCAGCACACCAACAAGTGTCTCGTCGTCTCGACCACCAAGATACCTTTGCATCGGATTCATTGAAGCAACTTTCCAATCCTTACAACATACAGCCACTGCATTCCCGTTGACAATAGTTTGATTGTTGACCTTGATATTTCGGTAGCAGACATGACAGGTAAGCTTCCGCCATCTGCCTTGCCAGAGGCCGATGAGGAAAAAATGAACTGACTCCAACAAGGAAACGGCCGAGAAGCTCGGAGGCGTTTCCGTCCTCGTCGTTGGTCGCCTCTGCGCGGCACCGCTGACAGTGTATTGCATGTGTTTGTGTGTTATTTTTGACGGCTCCGCGGCTCGTCGTCGGCCATGGTTGCCTCTCGTTTGACGCGACGACGAACCAGACATAAGTAATGCGGTGATTTTGACTTTTGGTACTTAAAGCGTTGGAAATCTCATTGCTCTATGTAATTTCCGTTGAAAGTGGAACCGGAGTTATGTCTCTCGGATTTTTTATTTCGTCTCCCCGCCACTTCGCTTTTGGTTGGTGTTTCGTTGGTTGCAGGTTTTCCCCCTCGTTGCCTCTAACTGGCTACTCCAACGTGTTGTTTAAACGACGAGCTCGTCTCTGTGTCCTCTCCTGATTCTGACATCTCGCTCAACGCTTGCATCTACCTGCTCTTGTTTCACTCCTTGATCGTGCTTCGATTCGAATACAATTATTGCAGAGACTGAAAAGGTTCGATCCTTCAAGGAAGTCTCTTCGGCACGTAGGTACAACAGCAAGCGATACCCCGTGTCAACACCTGATAGCACAGAAGAGCGTCAATCCGAAGTAGCAACCCGTTCCGCTGCACAGTCCAACAGGCAGCGTCGATCTAGAAGAGTTGCTCCCGACGCGCAAGGAAGAATGTCATCCCGCACTTCCAAAAAGACCACAAATGGTGGCACTGAGTCGTCTACTCGCAAAAGTCGGAGGAGCTCCAAAAAGTCCCTGCAAGTCGATACACAGCAGGACGCCGACGCTGACGGCACGCAGACACCCGAGACTGCTGCCGCTACACCAGATGGTAGCGCTACGCCTGCGGGTACCCGGGGTTCCAAAGACTTGAGGTCTCCTGGACAGCGCAAAACACCGGGGGCACAAAACTTGAAGGTGGCTTCGGAGGGCGACCCCCTTCCCGATCTAATGACACAGACTGACAAGTTCGGCAAGGCGGTAACACCGCGGAATTCCAAGAGCATTGAGGAAGCTCGTTCCCTGCATCCAGGAGGTCCCAAGCCGCACTTGCACGTTGGCAAGGATGGTAAGCTCCACGAGGAGGACTCTGGGTTTGGGTTGGACGCTTGCACGGAAACTCTGTATGATAGTCTCCGGCTCATGTGCTGCTGTTTGGCACCGGAAGATGCGGAAATCTCAAAAGCACAAGCATCAACGCGTGATGATGAGGAGCAGGAGGCATACGAATCTCGGCCCCGGCTGCTGCCCTGCATTCATCCGGACGATCACGGAAAGAAGTGTCTGGTGTTGGACTTGGATGAGACTTTGGTGCATTCCAGCTTTCGTGCCGTCCCTGGTGCAGACTTTGTTATTCCTGTACAGGTATGCGGTTCTATTGTTGTTGCTTTGTGTTGCATTCTTGCACGTTACAGTATTTTGAGATTCTCTTTGCTGACACGTTTTGCTCTCCTTTCTCACAATACCACCAGATTGAAGACGTGGTTCACTTTGTGTACGTTGCGAAACGCCCTGGCGTTGACGAGTTTCTTATTGAAATGGCCAAGCACTACGAGATTATCATTTACACGGCTAGTCTCAACAAATACGCGGATCCTCTGTTGGATCTGTTGGACCCTCAACGTACGATTCGGACTCGTCTGTTTCGGGAATCCTGCGTGTATTACGAAGGCAACTATGTCAAGGACCTTTCTCTGTTGGACCGCGACTTGTCGCAGGCAATCATTATTGACAACTCGCCCAGCTCGTACGTTTTCCACCCGGAGAACGCTATCGATTGCTCGTCATTTATCGAGGATCCGCGAGATCGAGAACTGGACCAGATTGCCGATTTTTTGATCGGAATCAAGGATACAAGAGATGTCCGTGGTATTGCTCCGCAATGGCGTGAATGGCCCAATGTTAAGGTCGACAACCAATAGAAAGCGAAAGAGAGAGAGAGACGTTATTTTTGGTGCTCACGACGAGCGACGCAAGAAGCATCCACACTTGCGATACCATATTGTTTGCTTAGTAGAGCTGAATACGCTCGTCTAGCTTTATATTTGTTATCAAGACCGTTTCATACAAACGCTTCAGTCGTTTAGAGGCGCCGATCATAACTGCTTGGTTGAGGTGTCTCATACCCCAATGTTTAAAAAGTACGACTAGCAAGCAGCGTACTGTACGTCGTACGTCATATAGCAGTTGTGGCGGGAAGTACTTCCCGCCCCTTTTGCGGCAAGCCAGCAGCGCCGTCCATCCGAATGAGCTGTGATTGAGACTCGCATCGAAGGCTTTATTATTATGCCTTACTTTTCACGCGTGAAACACATAACACATCATCCTTTCCACAATCCAAAAGCAAAGCCAAAAGTGACTTGTGACAAACCAACGATGACCATGATGGGCAAGCCGTTTACCCTGCTGTTGCTGCTCTTGGCGAGTACTCTCGTTGAAGCAGATGCTGCAAATCCCGTGTCCAAGTTTCTCATGATGGGTAGCAAGCGCAATGGAAGTGCTGCCCGTGGTGGTGAGTCAAATGAGAACACCGATGCCGAGCTACAAGCCCTGACCAAGCGCGTCCGCGCCGCCGAAGATGCCAGAGACAAGGCTGTCCGTGACCAAGAATCGATGTCACAGGCTATGGCGAGATTGGAGCATGACCTGAGCGACTACCAAGCAGAAACAGCCTTGAGAATCGAGCAATTGAGCTCAAGCTCCGACTCGGCCGCGCTCGTTGCCTCGGTGCAAGACGACAGTGCGGAACGAATGGAGCAAGTCAAGGTTCGGTACGAAGGAGAGGTCACCGAACTGAATGATCGCTTTGCCAAACGAGAGGAAGAGACCAAGGCTCGGTTCGAACAAGAGCTCCTGGATGTTGCCCAGAAACAAACTGACTTGCAGACTCGCTACGATAGCGAGCTTGAGCAAGCTAGCAGGGCTAGTGAGCAGCGAGTGCGTGAGTTGACTGACGAGTTCCACCGGAAAATAGCGGACACCACCAGTAGCGAAAGGGAAGCCGAGCTCTTGTCGCTCCTTGCCGACAAGGAAGCCGAGTTGAAGGGTTCTCAAGCTGCTTTTGCCGAGTCGAGCGATGATTTGAACAAGAAGATAGAGGTTTTGGGAGCAAAGGTTGTGGGCGAAACCCAAAACATTGTCACAGTCAAGGAAGAAGTCAGAGCTGAGATGATTGAAGAGATGACCAAAATGACAGACAAGCATGCCGAAGATTTGAAGGCTGTACAGGAAGAAATCGTGTCTCTGAAGGTTGAGAAGACTGAACTGCAGCAAGTCATTGCTAATCACCATGATAGAGTCGCGTTGGTGCAAGAAGAAAGTACACAGGCGTTGCTTAGAGCGCTTGCGGAGCATGAGAAAGAAGTGGAGTTGCTCAAGGACCAGGTTGCCACCGCTGCCACTGCTAAACAAAAGATAGCTACTGTAAAGCGCGAGCTTGAAAAAACCGTCGTGACGCTGCAGTCAGACTTGAAAGAGACGAAAGCGGTACGTTTGGATACACTTAGGATAACGATATGGAAAGAAATTCGTCGATAGCTTAGCATCTCTCACCTCTTGGTATTGCCTTTTTCTCTTTACTCAGGACTTGGCATACTGGGAAAACCTTTTCGGAGCGCAACCGTACTGCAACTTTACGCACATGCAAGATGACGTCGTGAGTATGTTCCATATGGCTCAACGCACGACCTCGGCGAAATTCGAGAACAGTCAAAAGGCTGTGCAAGAATTGATTGGCACGACCTCCGACAGCCTCCACCAACACTCTTCAAAATTGGCGGAAGCGGTGGCTCCTTACACCAAAAAGGGCGATGATTTCTATGTGGCGCATTTGAAGGTGCATGTCAAGAAGTTAAAGGACGAAGTACACCCGCATTTTGAGAAACACGTCGCCCCGGTACTGGAAAAGGCCAGAGCCACCGTGTCGGAAGCAGTGACAGGTGCCAAGAATGGTTACAAAGTTAGTAAAGGCGAGGTTGTGTTGCAGTTCAAAAAGGCGTGCCCTGGGCTTCTCTCGAGTCTGGCTAATGCGCACGAGAAACATGGCATTCCGGTACCCGTGTCGTTCTCTGATAGTGTCAAAAGCTCGTGTAGCGAGCCTGACGAAACGGTGTTTCGCTTTTTGAAAGTCATTCTAGTTGTACTGGCGATCCTCAACCGCCGTCTGCTGTGGAGAGTTTTCACTGGAATCGTGTACATTGCAATTCGGATTGTATGGTTCTTCTCCCCGCTTCGGCTCTTTCTGAAGTGCTTCAAAAGCTCAAAGAAAGAGGAGCCTAACACCAAGAGTGCGAAGAAACTGAAGAAACTCTAGTCATGCGGTGATGCGATTTCAGTTGGGGAAGTGGAATGCCGTACGTTTCATGTCTATATAACGTAACAAGTCATTTGCTCGGTGTATTAGCCTATTCTCTATTCAAACTCTCGTCTTGAATCATACATTGTCAGGAACGCAGTAGCTCCGAGGAGCATGACGATTGCGTTCAGGCCAAACGCGTAGCTCCAGTTTTGACCAGACATATCGAGCACAACTCCCGTTACATATACGCCGAGTGTTCCGAACATTACAGCTGGTAGACTAATAACACTATACAATAGACCCACCCATCGTTTCCCTGCCTTTTCTTGCACCGCAGATTCATTTCCTGCGGCACTGAAAGGCAAAAGAGTCAGCGCCAGCATCAAAAAGGCTTGGGCACCCCACGGCGACCCGGGAAGATGCATCGTCAGAAACCCATAAGCCACTGCGGGTCCGTACTGAGATATGCATTGAAAGAGCTTGCGTACATTCGCTATTCCATTGTCATCGTTTGGCTTTAGCTTTCGAATAGCCGCATCTGCAGAGTAGCCGGCAAAGAAACCTCCTAGCGTACCTGATACCGAGGGGAGAACAGACATCCATGCCGAGTCTCGTATGCCAATACCATATTGCTCCGAGTAGAAGATCGGGCTCCACGCTAGAGTGTTATACAGTACCCAGTTTGTGGACGAACCCGTTAACATCATGGCCCACACTGCTCTCGATGTTGCAAACTCCATCCAAGGCGCGTCACGAAAGGACACGATCGACTCGTCCCACGAAGCGCGCCGAGATACGCGTAATGGTTCCGTCGTCGCTGGTGGCTCCGTCTGATCCTCCGGAGAGTCTTGAGCTAAAAAGAACCAAGGAATTAATATGAATAGACCAGTACCGCCGTAAAGGTAAAACAAGATTTCCCACCCCCCAAACACGTCGATGACGATCGGGCTGAGAAGATAGGCGGTGATGCTTCCGCACTGAAAGCCAAAAATAATGGTGGCCAAGGCAAGGCTTTTTTCGTCGGGTTGCATCCAAGATTGTAAGAGCTTTTGTATAGTTGGCATTATAACGCTCTCTCCGGCCCCAACGCAAGCTCGAACAAAGAGCAAGGGCGCCATGTTATCGACAGCCAACCGAGTGGCTACTGGTGTGGCAATGGTGGAAACGCTCCACAGTGCCAAACCAAACGCCATGACTGTCCTTGGTGACGCATGAGCTACTAGTAGCCCCGCGGGAAGAATGGCCACTCCGTAGCCAACACTGAATAGTGACGAAATGGACCCCTTGACGGAGTCTGTATAGTTGTATTCTTCTGAAATCGGAAGCAACGCCACCGACATGGCAACGCGATCCAGCGCC
>Ga0307981_1003149_pt1 | contig 12609 bp, 10 predicted proteins | sample OrgLakmetagen987_FD_201849 | JGI IMG/M metagenome (GOLD analysis project Ga0307981, IMG submission 201849) | Saline water microbial communities from Organic Lake, Antarctica - #987 | ecosystem: Environmental > Aquatic > Non-marine Saline and Alkaline > Saline | place: Antarctica: Organic Lake... | reverse complement strand
GTTTTGCGCCAAATTCTTCCGTTTCGCGCGATATGGACAAGATGGCCGAAAATTATTCTGAACGCCACGGGGACCGGCCGCCAACATGCCGTTGGAGGAGTCGTCCACAATCGATGGGCTCGTCGACGAAAAAGTTAGATCGGAGAAGACCTCAGTTAGTTCTGGCGTTGACAGTACTCAGCCGTGGACATTATTAGGCTAATTGGAGCGCGAGATGAAACTGGTCAGGGATGGTTGCTAGCTAGCTATGTATAGTCGTAGAAGCTGGTTTGTCGGCTAGCGTTTTGCTCTCTACTAGTTCTAGCTAGTAGATTATACGACTTCTGTCCGTTCGCTCTGGACAAGATCAGCCTTGTTACTTTGGTTGAGCTTGCTTCCTGCGGGGATAGCAAGGATATCTGTCTGCGAAGCTATGATGTCTTCGCGGCGTCGTGGTCCGCACCAAGGATCCGGAGAAAAATCGAGTCAGCCACACTCCGGGATGAGACGGGACCAGTATCTCTGTGGCCACCCTGAAGTGGAGCTGGATTATGTGGAGAATCTCCTCGTGTATATTCAGGTTGGGATGCCGCCTAAGATCAGGACCGTCCATAATATACCAGAGTCGCACATGCTTTAAGCGAGGGTCATATAAGATACCATCGTGGAGTGGCATTCAACGTTAGCCAGTGCATTCCTCGCTCTGATGAAGAGCCATGCCTTGTGTAGCCTCGAAAAGCGGATATCGACAGTACTAGTTTTCTAATAAGCAGTCTATCTAATCCCCATTACTATCGTATCACTCGTCGCCTCGTCGCGTCGTCACAATCGTTGTATCGACGCTCTTTCCTCGATTCCAACATACGAGGACGCCAACTCGTCGTTTTTCCGTTTCGACAAACACTTTGTTCAAACCAAACGCTGCAACCATGAGATTCCAACGCCATCGGCTCGGGCTGTTGCTTTACTGGACATGCCTCGTCACTGTCAGTCGCACATTTACGCTGTGTTCGCGTTTGACTACTCTATGATTCGTCTCAATAGTAGCCGGGCAGAGTCTACTCGCGCCCGTCGTCGGGCTTTTTCATAACGGGTATGAAAAGCCCATTGTTGTGCTTGCCGCTGCAATCATTTCCTGTAGCTTTATTTGCTGCTCTTCGGCCTTTCGCGTCTTGTTTTCCGTGTCAAAGCGTCGCATGTCGGCCTTGTTGTAGTAGAGATCCTTCTTGAGACTAGCCTTTTTGGGAGAAAGGAGACGCACTTCGTCTCGATCGGAAAACGATACTGAGCGTGCAAAGCTTCGTTTCGTAGTTGGCGTCGGAGGCTCGGGCTTTCGAGCTACTTCTTCTTCCGAAAACGACGCTGACCGCCCAAAGACTCGCTTCGTTGCCGGCCTGGGTGACTCGGAATTTTGGGCGTTTGCCTTCTCGTCACTCTCTTTCTTTTCCTCCTCTTCATCGTCGTCAGTTATACACAAAAGTTCGTTTTCCTCTTCGCTGTCAATTTTACTCTCTTCTTCTTTGCTTTCACTCTTTCTTTCTTTTTGGCTTTCACTCTCTTCAGGGTTGGGAATCCATTTCCAGTGCCCGTTTGGCTTTTCCGGAAGCTCTTTTTTTAACTTCTTTTCTATCTCTTTCTTTAACTTCTTGACGGCTTTTTCGAACTTGTTCGCCTCCAAGAAGGCGATCACAGCAGCAGCCTGATTCAGGAGCAGTTTCTTCTTTTCAGACTTGGAAAGCTTGGCCATGATGTGGCAGCAGTGGGGTAGATTTGAAGAGTGTGACCAGTAATGTGCGAGACCAGCTGTGAGAGAAACGGGATAAACACAGGCACAACAACAGTCATTTACGATTTACGATTAGGCCGCCCAGCCGTCACTGATTCCTGGTACTGATAATATGATGTCTAGCCAAAAAAGTAAAAAAGCCCAAAAGGCTTTGTTCTCCTTTTTATTGTGCCCGATCTCGATGAATGACCGCGGGGGGTAAAATGAACCGGTATTCAACTTCTCTCTAGATAGGAACTCTGTTTTGCTGTTTTGTCGTTTTGTCCAGTGCGGCGTATCGTACTACTGTAGCGTACTGGTGTTCTAAGCCGACCATGGTGGCCACCGGGTATACTCGATCGTACACAACAGGAGTGAGGAAGGCTGCCGTATATTCGCTTCGGGGTTGGTTCGCAGGATTGTATGACTCTGACCTACACTACAGTATACTGGACTAGTGTTGTCCTCGTCTAGTAGATATTTATACCATGCGGCAGCACGCTACGATCAGGTAAACACGTTCAACCCACTCAAAAGTAACATAGACCATAGCTAGCAGTGCGATATCTGATAATAAGACTTTGCATGCGCAAATGAGCTGGCTATTCGAAGAATCTACAATATATTTCGGGCCGTATATTCGCCGCTGTTCACCTTGTGGTCTGCCAGCATTCCCTGCGATTCGTAGACTGTGTCGACGGCCACGCGTTTCATCTTGGTACCTTTGCCTTTCAGACCAATGAACGTGATTTCGGTTCCCGCTTCGCCAGTATGATCATAGTTACTTTGCACGAAAATAGTCAAGGAACTAATGTTCTGAAATCTCCCGGCTGGTCGGCACGGATAGTCAATGGTGCCGTCCACAAAATGATCTGGCGGCAGCAGATCGAGCTCTTGTTGCCCCGGCATGTCTCGTGCTGTCTCGAAATCCAAGTCTTCCCTGTCAGTGAAGAGCTTGATCCGTCGTGGCGACACCGTCTCGTTACCTGCGCTCGCATCGCGAATCGTAAAGGACTGCATCGTGACTGATTCGGTGAAAGGAATGCGCAGAATGAGTTCGGGATCGTCGTCTGGGGATCGGACGCTGGGGGTGGCCGATAAACGGTCTTCGTGGAGCTTGAAGACGGATTTTCCTGAGCCCTGTACCTCTTCGTTCAAGCAGGCAATGTTGGGGATGTCAATATAGGTTCGCAAACTCAATCCGAGATCTTCACCATGCTCGTGATCGTGAGAATGGCCGGAGCACTCGACCGGGTCCATTTTGTGTGAGAGACTATGATCCAAGTCGGCTTAGCGATGTACTGTGTAAGGAGGGTAGTTGAGCGTGGTGGAGCTAGACGGGCGAGTAGGGTTGCCGATTGTCGTCGTCGATAGTTTTCTTTGTCTTGCGTCTTGTTCTTGTGCGATACAATGTGCGCGGTGATGGATATGCCGTGATTTTTTTTTTGCGAATCTAATATCTTCGCTTCGCTATTCATATATGTATCAGGCGGGAATGGCGACGCCGCGTTGACTCATTCGACTGCAAGACACACATCGTGGTTGGCGACATCTAGCGGTTGATCATCCGGGTGATTTTCCGACAGTGAGCGCAGAAACACTAGCACAAGCGATCTAGTGGTGGTGTACACCTATTGGCTTCTCTCCAGTAAGCTGCTCTTAGTGGTAGAGCAAACGAGCGCATCACCTGCTGCCTGGCTGGCAACTATGGTAGTAGTACTCTACTAGAAATAGTCGTCGATAAAGGAGTCTAGCTACGACTGCCTCTACTACTACTAGTTCTTGCTTCTTAGCAGCGACTCCTCTTGCATTTCTCTTAAGCAAGGACAGTGAACAGAGATCAGAGTAAAGCGAAATACTGTGGGATGAATTCCTTGTAGTAGCTAATGAAGTAGATGTTCATGAAATGAGCATAGAGGAGGCTACAGCATTCGGAAGCGAAGAAGCTGAGCACGACTTACTGCTAGCTAGTATCCGGGACTGCGCAACACCTCTGCAATTTCTCTATCTCGCTTCGCCGTATTGCTTCTCCAGTCGTCTATCCAATGCCGCAACTTGTGAATGTAACCGATTAGACTAGATAACATATAAACGAGAGCATCTGCTTGAGCGTTGAGCCACGACAGGAGCCAAGATTGAATGAGTGCGACCGAAATATCCGTTCGATCTTCTTAAATATTTTGCCGTGTTTAGCGAAGGCGCGTCGGTCGAGACTTTTGTGCATAGTATCCGTGAGTCCCATCACTTTTCTCGCCCAAAGCCACGACTTGCATCTCCATAGAGCGGTTTCGCAACCTTGATGCATTCAACAAGCATAGAGTGCTTCCAACAAGCAAGGAAGCATCATTTTGTAATAGCAGTCAAGCTGTCTCCACCTTATCTCCTCAGAAGTGCCCTCTTTCGCCTTCTATGCAGTTCTCGTGCAATCGAAGAATAACCGATGGTTCCTTCCCAGCGATTGATAGGAATGACGACGGATCGTTTCCTGGAACCCTGAACGATGAAAGCTACGATATAAAGGAGGCTGGTTCGCCTCGAAAGATCGTATCAGTTATTGCATTTGCTAGAAGACTGAAAAGCTTGCAGCTATTGCGTAAGCGCATCCTCTGCTGTTTGAGCAATTCGAGCTCCGAGAGTACTATTCTTTTCGAGCAAGACGAGGACGATGACTTGCCACTTTTGGAGTCGGTCGAGTTGGGAGGTAGACCTGAGCGCTGGATCGATGACTGGTCTCTTGGAAGAACCGACTTTTGACGACATTGCTGAAATATTCTAGAATATAGATGTAGTGTTTCGACTGATTACTCTTCGGCAGCTTCACCGCGCTCTTGACCGTTCTCTCTATCTACGAGCTGGCAGTACCAGACTGTAATCTTATGAAGCATGCAACTGACTTAAACTAGAGGACATTTACCTCTAGTAGGCAACTATGGCATTATCACAAAGATAGGTTAAGCGGCGTCGTTGTTAAACTATATGCGCTTTATTGGTCTTGGGACAGTATCACCCAACAACGGAGGTACGAACCAACGTCAGCTTTCGAGACGGGTTCGCACTCTTTCGACTGATCAATTTAGAAACCTGGATTGCTGTCATGGATCGAACATCCTCGTCATCGACAGCTACAAGCTTGTCTCCCACTCGTATTTGATCTGCAATCACTGAGGAATCCTTGACGGCGTGAACAACAGGCGCGCCGTCATCGGGCGTATCAATGACCGCACCCAGCTTGCCCGGAGGGGCGTCAATCACGAGAACCTCTTCCTTGACATTGGTCGCAAAGCCGCTCTCCGAGTCGACACTTCTACCTAACGCGGCTCGTGTCGCAACTGTACCACTAACAACATCACCCATCGATTGTCGTGTGTTGTCGCCAAAGGTTCCGCCGGCTGACGAAACATCGGAAGCGTCGCTGCGGCCTCCGTAGGCCTTGGAATAGTCGAAATCCATCGTGTCCACACTGCGCAATTAAACGTCAAGAAGGCAAGTTGTGAGTCAACGTCTGCCAGTGACGAATAAACTGCGCACAAACCACCCATCAAAAGCAGCAGCAGTAAAAAACAACAGAAACGGAACGTACCTTTGGTCTCCATATTCAGCCAACGATGCATCTTCCGCACCCCTTTGCGTCTCATCACCCTGCAGGGTACTCGGGTCTTCCGTGGCCGACACGTTGAACGCTGCCGGCGGACGCGTATCGGGATCCACATAGCCGGCACCGTCCCCGTCACCCATCATGACGAAACCACCATACACAGCTGCCAACAAAAAGACACTAGCGCCAATGACAATGCCCGCAATGGCACCACCCGAGAGTCCACCGCCACCCCCTTCGGGTGGTGTCACTATGGGTGGTGCAATGGGAGATAACAAATTCACGTATGTCTCGTCACCAAACGACTGCAATTCTTGCACCAACCGCGCATTGCCTTCAGTATCTTGGTAGGGAATGACAATAAGCTCCTCCGCGTCGGATACAATGGAGGGTTGCGCAACGTAAGTAATTTCTTGAGTGTACACAATGGTATTGACGGGCAAGGCTCGGTTGGCGGCCGGATCGGCCGGCAAGGCTTGTTGCGACACAACGAAAACAGAGGTAAGCATGCCGTCAACACCGTCCACGCCTTCACCAAAGACCAGCATGCGTTGATTGGAATTGGTGGGCAGTCCATTGTAGTACTCTTGAAACCACGTCTTGGTGGTGCTCTCAAAAATGGCAATCGCCGTGGCATCCAGCTCGGTAACGCCTTCCAGGGTAATGCTGACAGATTCAAAACGGGCTTCTTGTTCGACAAAGTCTTCTTGTGGAGCAGTCGTTGGCCTATCCGTGGCCACAATAGGACTTGTCGTTGGCATGTTTGTGGTGCTTCGCGTGGGACTTTTCGTCGGTGAAAGGGTAGGCTTTTTTGTTGGGCCATTCGTTGGGACCAGAGTAGGAGTGTTTGTTGGAGCACGGGTTGGAGCGTTCGTAGGAGCTCCCGTACCAAGAATGGGAGCTGCCGTCACGGGCGCGGCCGTTGGAACGTTCGTCGGAGCAAGAGTCGGAATGTTTGTAGGAGACGGTGTCACTGGAGCCGTCGTTACAAGCACCGGTGAAGCCGTCACTGGAGTTTCCGTTTGGATGTTGGTCGGAACGAGCGTTACCGGAAGTGCCGTCGGAGTGTTTGTAAGAGCGAGCGTAAACGGAAATACGGTAGGGATATCAGTTGGAGCCATTGTTATAGGCGCTGGTGTCGGAGCAATGGTTGGTACCAGGCTTAATGGAGCTGTCGTGGGAGCGCCTGTCGGAGCCAGAGTTACAGAAGCTGCTGTCGGAGCGTTGGTTGGTGCCAGCGTGACAGGAGCTGCAGTGGGAATATCTGTAGGAAAAAGTGTCATGGGCGTTGCCGTCGGAACGTCCGTTGGAGTCAGCGTAACTGGAGCCACGGAAGGAACGTTCGTCGGAGCCACTGTCACGGGCGCTGACGTTGGAACTTCCGTCGGAACCAGCGTAACTGGAGCCACGGAAGGAACATCCGTCGGAGCCAGTGTCACGGGCGCTAACGTCGGAACGTCCGTCGGAACCAGCGTAACTGGAGCCACGGAAGGAACATCCGTCGGGACCTGTGTGACGGGCGCTGCCGTCGGAGCATCCGTCGGAACCAACGCCACTGGAACTGCAGTAGGAATACCCGTCGGAGCGAGCGTAATCGGAGCTGCTGTTGGAAAGTCCGTCGGAGCCAGCGTTTCCGGTGATACAGTAGGAATGTTGGTCGGAGCCAGTGTTACGGGCGATGCCGTCGGAAGTTTGGTCGGAGCCATCGTTGCTGGAGCTACCGTCGAAAATTCCGTCGGAGCCAGTGTTACAGGCGCTGTCGTGGGAACATCCGTCGGAGCCAGCGTTACTGGAGCTGCTGTCGGAACGCTGGTTGGAGCGGTCGTTGTTAAGACTTGGCCTTGCACTACGCCCGCCAAGATAGACCAGGCAAGGAACCGCACTAGGATGCGACTGTTGCTACTGCGTAATGCAAGGTTACTCATTGTTGTTGGAACGTTGGAACAAAGCAGGTTACTTCTGGCGACGCTGATCTTTTAAGATGCGGAGGTATATGCGTTGCGTGACGATAGGATGCGATATGTATAGCTGTCGATGTATACGTTCGTCTGTTCACTTCGTATGATCATCTGTAAGCAGGGGGGTATTTCTTCTCTCTTTTACCTCTCTGCACATTCAACTTCTTCAAGCGATTCGGGCTTTGTAATGAAAGCCAATCGCAGTAAATTCCTTTTCATGCACACTTCCATTGCCATTGTCTTCCTTCGAATGGTTTCTTGCTTTTGTTGCGCGCGCTTTATTGGCACGAGCGGCCGGCAGCCGACCGGCATATACTGTACTGTACTAGCTCTACTGTAACCTCTACCGGTACTAGTACCGGTACTATCCTACTCGTACATAGAGGGCGGATCGGGCAATTAAATAAGCTCTGCCTTTCGCCGGTACTATAAATGACCGTAAAATGATTCGCCGCACGTACTAAAATGAAAGCAGTCCCGCTCTAATTTTAAAAAAGTAGGACGCCACCAACACACGCACGCCGATACTTAAACCTCAATCATATACAAAATACAAAATAAGAAAAAATCACCGACATCAATGTACAAAGTTGTTGGCCCTGAAAAAACTTGCAGCGTCATTGCGGCGTAGACACCATTCCTTTCGTGCGAGACGGTTCAGGACGAGGAGTTGCCGCTATTGACGTGCGTCGACGTGAAGTGAGACGACTTGACGACTTGCCTCCTGGAAAGAACCAACTTTTGAAAACAACATTGTTGAATAACAACATTGTTGAACAGTTGCATATAATGTAAAAACGTCTTCGCCACAATCTCAAAGGGCTGACGATACCGGTACCGGTACACAACTACTCATCTAGCATGCAACACACCGCACGCCGATACTTAAACCTCACTTCAATCATAGACAAAGTAAAAAATAATCACCGACATAAATTTACAAGTTGTTGTTATACTATATAAATCATTGGTCTATAGAGGATCACAGCTGCTGCGGTATTACCCCACAACGGAGGTACGCACCACCGTCAGCTTTCGAGACGGGTTCGCACTCTTTCGACTGATCAATTTAGAAACCTGGATTGCTGTCATGGATCGAACATCCTCGTCATCGACAGCTACAAGCTTGTCTCCAACTCGTATTTGATCCGCGATCACTGAGGAATCCTTGACGGCATGAACAATAGGCGCGCCGTCATCGGGCGTATCAATCACCGCACCCAGCTTGCCCGGAGGGGCGTCAATTATGAGGACCTCTTCCTTGACATTGGTCGCGAAGCCGCTCTCCGAGTCAACGCCTGTGCCCAATGCGACTCGTGCCGCAACTGTGCCACTAGCAGCATCACCCATCGATTGTCGTGTGTTGTCGCCAAAGGTTCCACCGGCTGACGAAACATCTGAAGTGTCAACGCGACCTCCGTAGGCCTTGGAATAGTCGAAATCCATCGTGTCCACGCTGCGCAATTAAACGTCAAGAAGGAAGGTTGTGAGTTACAGTTCACCACCGACGAGTAAAATCCATGCAATCCATTCACCCACTAGGAGTAGTGGAAGCAGCAGTAGTAGTAGTAATCAACAGCAATAGAACGTACCTTTGGTCTCCATATTCTGCCAAAGATGCGTCTCCCGCGCCCTTTTGCGTCGCATCACCTTGTATGGTACTCAAGTCTTCCGTGGCGGACACGTTAAACGCCGACGGCGGACGCGTGTTGGGATCCACATAACCACCACCGTCACCGCGTCCGTCGTCCATCATGAGGAAACCACCGTACGCGGCTGCCGACAACAAGACACTAGCACCAATAACAATACCCGCAATGGCACCACCCGAAAGTCCATCGTCACCACCTACTGGGGGTGGTGTAACGATGGGTGATGCAATGGGAGGCACCAATAAAACAAGCGCTTGGACGCCAGACGACTGCAAATCTTGCACTAACCGCGTATTGCCTTCGCTATCTTCGAAGGGAATGACGATAATCTGGGCCGCGTCGGGTGCAATGGACGGCTGTGCATCGTAAGAGATTTCTTGAATGTATACAATGGTAGTGACGGGCAAGGGTCGGCTAGCAGCCGGGTCGGCAGGCAAGACTTGTTGCGACACAACGATAACAGTTGTTACCATAACGCGGACACCTTCCACGCCGTCACCAAACACCAACTTGCGTTGATTGGAATCGGTGGGCAAACCATTGTAGTACTCTTGAAACCAAGACTTGATGACGCTTTCAAAAGTGGCGATCGCTGCGGTGTCGAGCTCTGTAACTCCTTCCAAGGTCAGGCTGACAGATTCAAAACGGGCTTCTTGTTCGACAAAGGCTTGAGCAGTCGTCAGCCTGCCAATTGTCGTTGGCGCGTTTGTGGGACCGTTCGTTGGTGGTGCTACTGTGAGTAGAGCAATGGGAGGTAGCAAACTTTGGTACGACACATCACCAGACGACTGCAATTCTTGCACTAAACGCACATTGCCTTCGGTATCTTGGTAAGGAATGACAATAAGCTCCTCCGCGACGGGCGCAATAGAGAGTTGCGAAAAGTAAGTAATTTCCTGAGTGTAAACAATGGTATTCTCGGCCAAGGGTCGGTTGGCGGCCGGGTCGGCGGGCAAGGCTTGCTGCGACACAAAAGTAACGGTGGTATTCACGGCGCGGACACCGTCCAAGCCGTCACCAAAGGCCAATTTGCGCTGATTGGAATTGGTGGGCAGTCCATTGTAGAACTCTTGAAACCACGTCTTGGTGGTAATTTCAAAACTGGCAATCGCTGTGGCGTCGAGCTCGGTCGAGCCTTCCAGGGCAATGCTGACGGATTCAAAACGAGCTTCTTGCCGAACAAACTCCTCTTGTGGAGCACTCGTTGGCATGTCTGCGGCCACAATGGGACTTTTCGATGGTGTGCTTGTGAGGCTTCTCGTGGGGCCGTTTGTCGGTGTAAGGGTTGGTCCATTGGTGGGGCGATTCGTTGGGGCGCGAGTGGGAGCATTCGTTGGAGCAGGAATTGGAGCAGCTGTCACGGGGGCAGCCGTTGGCATGTTCCTCGGAGCGATCGTTGGAGTATGTGAAGGAGCCGGCGTCACTGGAGCCGTAGTCACAAGGACTGGGGCAGCCGTCACTGGAGCTACCGTTGGAAAGTTGGTCGGAGCCAGTGTGATCGGAGTAGCCGTCGGAACGTTGGTTGGAGCCAGTGTCAAAGGCGATGCGGTAGGAATATCAGTTGGAGCCATTGTTACGGGAGCTGCCGTCGGAGCGTTAGTTGGTGCCAGGGTTATAGGAGCTGCTGTCGGAATGTCCGTCGGAACCAGCGTAACTGGAGCCACGGTCGGAACGTTGGACGGAGCGCGAGTTACCGGTGATGCGGTAGGAGCGTTGGTTGGAGCCAGTGTAGCCGGCAATGCAGTAGGAACGTCGGTCGGACCCAGTGTTACAGGCGCTGCCGTCGGAGTGCTGGTCGGATCGCTGGTCGGAGCCAGCGTTACTGGAGCTGCTGTCGGGACGCTGGTGGGTGTCAGGGTTACTGGAGCTGCCGTCGGAGCGTCTGTCGGAGACAGCGTTATAGGAGTTATACGTGGAGTGTTGGTCGGAGCCGCTGTTACAGGAGCTATGCTTGGAACGTTGGTCGGTGCGGTCGTTTTAGTATTGGTAAAATTGAAAGCGGGAAGAACGGTGCCATTAAACGACCCAAAGGACCCGCCGGGTGTTACATTGAAGAAGCCATTGGTCGGCCCGCCGAATGTTCCATTGAAGAAGCCATTGATCGGCGTGCCTGTTCCAATGGTCGGAGCTGGAAAGGGAGGAAACGACGAGTTGGCTATAGATCCACTGAACGGGGAGGGAATGTTGCCAAATTGGCCTTGCGCCACGCCTGCCAAGATGGACCAAGTAAGGAACCGTATCAGCATGCGACCGCTACTGCTGCTGCGGAATGTAGGATTACTCTTTGTTTGGTTCGTTAGAACTACTTCTGGAGAGCTGATAATTCAATTACAAGGGAGTAGACGCTGCACGTTGCGTGACGATAGGATGCGATTCTGCTGTTAATGTATTTTGTATTCCAGTACGCTTCTTTCTTTGAAGACAGCCGTCTTCAACCGGTTCGGATAGTACCGAAGCAGATTTAGAAGTCTAAAACAAAATGCGAAACGAGTATTCAGTCGCGTGCTTCGGATATGCCTACGAGCCAATTAGTCTAGTATTCGTCGATACAGTTTACAGTAGTACATACATCATACAATTGCCATTTGCCATGACTTCGATTGGTTCTTGCTTGTTGCTGTACTTTGGCAGGAGTAGTCTAATAAGTCGTCATGTCGTCATCAACCGGAAGCTCAACGTACGAATCGAAAAAAGATCTCCGCGCCCGCGCGCGCGCCGCATACTGTCAAGAAGTCCCGGGAATACTGCATATACAGTATACACCTACGTGCGCAAAGCAGACTGCTAAGATCGTACGGTATGGTACGTATACGTAGACGACATCACCACTGTTTCGTGGTTTCAGACAGACGGACGGACCGCTCAATTTTGGAACATACAAACAGCTAAGCTATGTACCGGTACATATGATAGCTATCATAGATGGTATCACGATGATTTCCAACTCTTCACATACTGTGAAAGGCCTATTAGAGGTGTTGCAATTCTTTGAAGCGGATTGGCGTAGATGTGCGGCGGGGTCCTCCTGGACGGAAGCGACTTTTGACAACGACTTTGTTGAACTGTACCTAAAAGGGCCACCACACTACGTCGTACTATCTACTTAAGAATTGACAATACCGAAATATGCTCTTAAAAGCATGCAACTTTAACCGATATACTGTAACCTCGATCAAAGACCCAAATAAGTAATCACAAACAAAGATCTAACGATGCTGTTGTTATACTATGTGCTTCACCAGTCTTGACGGTACTACCCCACAACGGAGGTACGCACCACCGTCAACTTTCGAGACGGGTTGGCACTCTTTCGACTGATCAATTTGGAAACCTTTATTGCTGTCATGGATCGTACATCCTCGTTATCGACGGCCACAAGCTTGTCTCCAACTCGTATTTGATCCGCAATTACCGAGGAATCCTTGACGGCGTGAACAACAGGCGCGCCGTCATCAGGCGTATCAATTACCACACCCAGCTTGCCCGGAGGGGCGTCGATCAAAAGAACCTCTTCCTTGACATTGGTCGCGAAGCCACTCTCCGAGTCAAAGCTTGCGCCCAAGGCGGCTCGTGCCGCAACTGTAGCAGTAGCAACATCACCCGTCGATTGTCGCGTGTTGTCGCCAAAGGTTCCACCGGCTGATGAGACAACAGAAGTGT
>Ga0307981_1003148_pt1 | contig 12614 bp, 13 predicted proteins | sample OrgLakmetagen987_FD_201849 | JGI IMG/M metagenome (GOLD analysis project Ga0307981, IMG submission 201849) | Saline water microbial communities from Organic Lake, Antarctica - #987 | ecosystem: Environmental > Aquatic > Non-marine Saline and Alkaline > Saline | place: Antarctica: Organic Lake... | reverse complement strand
ATCTTTTGTTCCATTGTTGTTTTTACTTTCCAAGGCATGATGATTTGATTTTAAGCTCAAATTACCTCCTAAAAAAGTGTAAACCATGTCCCTTTAACTTTGTAAACTATGTCCCTTTAACGTACCCAATTACCTACAACGTTTAGTATAAGAGCAGTAGCAGATTTATACGCACTAACTTTCGGATAGCAATATACTTAATTAAAAAGCAATAGCGGTTCAAGTTAAAACCCAAACCGCTATTGCTTTTATACATTGTTGTAAGTAGTTTTTAATTCAGTTCTTTCAATAAAGTTTCAGCTGCGAGTTTTCCTAATTCATTTGATGCTAATGGACTTGCACCTGTAATTAGTCTTCTATCTACACAAACTGTTTTATCAGATTCTGTATTAACAATAGTAGCACCTAAGTTTTTCAATCTTTCGCTCACACCGTTTTTCATGTGACCTGGCAAATAACCAATCATTGGTGTCATTTCATCCACAGCGTCTGGGAATACAGCCATCTTGTATCCATCATAAAGGAATTTTTGATTGTCCAGCGTAGTGGATAATAATGCTCCTGGACCATGACAAAGCGTAATAGTGAACAAATCACTTTGATGTGCCCAATTCAATACCTTACTTACGTTTTTATCTTCTGGAATACCAATCATTGCTCCATGTCCACCTGGCACAAATACAGCGGCATAAGAACTATCATTTGTAAATGAATTAGTGATAAAATCTGTCAATTTTTTAGGTTGCTCAAAATTCGATTTGTACTCATTATAAATAGCTTTCACATTCTCATCTTCATTCGGAAAAGCCCACATTTCAAATACAACAGGTTTACCAGTAGGAGTTACGATTTCAAAATCAAATCCTGCATTTTTTAGGTGTAACATTGGAACAAGTGCTTCTATTGGGTGATTTCCCGTAGAAAACAGTTTGCCGTTTTTCATTTCCAAGTTTTTTTGTTCAGTGAAGATTACTAAAATCTTTGATTTTTCTCCTTGGTATTTGGTGTATTTAATATCTTCAAAATCTGTTACAGACACAGTTCCTAAATTCAGCGCTAAACTTGATGGGCTATATGAACCATCATCTTCTAGCGTTGGTCGTGATATAAAGTAGATTACTATGAATGCAAGCACAATTACACTTGCAAGTCCAATTAATATTTTTTTTGTCATGATTTTAATTTTTATGTTTTTATTAGAATAATACTTAATGGATTTTAATTACAATTTTCCCTTTTGCTCTACCCGATGCAAGATGTATGAATGCTTGAATACTCTCAGAAAATGGATATACTTTGTCTACAATTGGTTTGATTTTTTCATCTTCTATCATTGATTTTATTTCATTTAAATGTGCACCATTTGGATGCATGAAGATGAATTTGTACTCAACGTTTTTTTCACTGCTAGCTTCAGCTAATTCCTCTGGCAATTTATAATCGGCCATGCCGAACATTTTCGCACTCGCTTCATCCAAAGGGCCAACAACACTAACCACTTTTCCAGCTGTTTTGACAACTTCAAAAGATTCAAGCGAATAGTTTTGACCAAGTGTATCAAACACGATATCTACATCTTTGGCTATGCTTTTGTAATCTTCCGTTTTGTAGTCGATTACTCTGTCTGCGCCAAGCTCTTTCACCCATTGTACATTATTTGTGCTTGTTGTGGTATAAACATAAGCTCCTTTAGCTTTGGCATACTGAATAGCGAAACTTCCAACACCTCCAGAACCAGCATGAATAAGAACTTTATCGTTCTCTTTTATACCTGCGTACTCCAAAGATTGTAAAGCAGTTAGTCCTGCTAATGGTAAACTTGCCGCTTCTTCGAAAGAAATGTTACCAGGTTTTTTTGAAACAGCATCACTGGTTACAGCAACAAATTCAGCCAATGTGCCCATTTGTTCTTGCGGAACTCTTGAATAAACCAAGTCTCCAATTTCAAAATTACTTACTTCATTTCCTGTTTCTACAACAATTCCACTTACGTCATAAGCAGAGGTGCTTGGCAATGGTATTGGGAGCATACCTTGGAGGTTTCCAAGAATAATACTCTTGTCTATAGGGTTAATGGCAGCAGCTTTAACTTCAATGAGTACATCATTTGCTTGAACTGTCGGTTTGCTAACTTCATTAAAGGCTAGACTGTCTTTAATCTCACCGTATTTTATTATTTGTAATGCTTTCATATCTGTTTCGATTTATTTGGTTCTTAATTCGATACAAATGTAGAATGAGTATTTCGAGAAAAATTTACCCTATGGTAAGAAAGCTATTTTTTTACTTTTTCTACTCTAATACGACTCAAGCTTTGTTGGGTGATACCTAGATAAGATGCGATATGGAAATTTCGAGTATGCTGCTCAATATCGGGGTATTGCTTTAAGAATAAATCATACCTCTCGGCAGCACTTAATTGTAGTTGATTCAAGATACGCTTGTGCAAACTAACTACATGGCGTTCTAAATTGTGTCTTTGATAAGACTCGAATTCAGGAAAACGCGCATGAATTCCATCCAGTTCTTTGGCATTGAATTCAATAACTTTCGATTCGGTAAGACATTCTACCGTTAGTGTTGAAAGCTCATCAGTATGGATAGCTATGTAATCGCTTATCCACCAATCTTTAATTGCAAATAGTAAGGTGTGTTCCTTTCCGTTTTTATCAATACAGTAAGATCTTAGGCAACCTGATGTAACAAAGAATGTCTTCTTTACAGTTTGTCCTTGGCGAATTAAAACTTCTCCTTTAGAAAGTGTTTTTTCTTTCGAAATGGAATAAAGAAATTCTTCCGCTTCTGGTCTTAAGTGTAATCTGCTTTTTATTTTCTTGATTAAGTCTTCCAATTCTTAATTATGGTGGTTTTAATTACTTACAACGGGAGTGGAGACGACGTGACATCCCGAATGGGTGGCATGGCCGTCCTCCACAGTGTTGCAGGCAGGTTTCATTCCTTTTATCATCATAAATACTTATTCCTTTTCTAACCATCCATCACTTGAAGCTCCATAGGGGCCATTGATTTTACCATTTTTGACAGTAATGAAATTCCAGAAACCACCAAATTTATATTTTCCATCTTCTGGAACTTCACCGTTTATCATTACCGTATCACCTTCTACGAATAGCTCCCTTTCATAAGTATAGATTTCACACTTTCTTCCGTCTTTTAATTTGTTGACCAATATGCGCTCTTTTCTCTTGTTTGATTTTTCTATTTCCAATACTTTCTTTTGGAGTTCTTCCTGCACTTCTCTCAACTTTTCTTTCAGTGCTTTACTTTCGAGCCCCTTCTGTTCCTTTCTCAATTTTTCTTCCAGTGCTTTCCTTTCGAACTCCTCCTGTTCCTTTCTCAATTTTTCTTCCAGTGCTTTCCTTTCGAACTCCTCCTGTTCCTTTCTCAATTTTTCTTCCAGTGCTTTCCTTTCGAGCTCCTCCTGTTCCTTTCTCAATTTTTCTTCCAGTGCTTTCCTTTCGAACTCCTCCTGTTCCTCTCTCAACTTTTCTTCCAGTGCTTTCCTTTCGAGCTCTTTAATCTTCGAGTTAGAATCAATTAAGGCTTCAATTATTTGCTGTACTTTATCGGCGAATTGAAGCCTTCTCAAAAGAAGAGGAACTTGATTTAATTTGAACCCTTGACTTTTTAAAATAATCAACTTTCTGTTATCCTTTTTCTCAATACAAAACTCATTGTAAAAGGTTTCATATTCAGTTTTAACCCATTCGGAGTCCATTGAATTTGGTGTACAAATCAGAACGAAATGCTTGCTATTTTGTAATGCATATTGAATTTTTTCAAAGAATGATTGTCCAACATTTATCTTTAATGATTCATCAGACAGAAATACTTTTAAGCCATATCCTCGCAGCTCTTCCCATATCTTTTTTGCTCCTCCCCTATCCTTGCTTGAAAAACTGAGAAATACATCGAACTCAAAATCGTTTTGAATTAGTTCATGGTTTACCCTACTCCTCAGGTCTGGTGATTTATTAGATGGTACATTTACTAATTTTCCTGGAGAAAAGACGTTATTTGGTATGTTATTAATTAGGTTTAAAATACTATGATTTAGCCGAGACCTTTCAAGGTTTGCAAAATTATTGTCAATTATCCCAAGGTTAATTTGTTGATTAACACCACTTAACTTACCTGACAACAATATTAATTGGTCGTAATAATTAGATATTTCTTTATCTTCATTTTTCTCTATGTAAGCTGAAAACAAGGTAAATAAGTCCTCAATTACTCTTTTTAAATCATTTTGAGCAATTTTAGTTTTTAATCCTATTTTGTCTATTTTCTTCATTCGTTTTTTCTTTTTTTACTTGCCTGCAACGTCTCGCATAGCCGCAGTTGCCAGCTTTTGCTGGCAATTGACGGCTATGCAATGTTGTGCACCGTATTAATATATTTTCAGTATTTCTTGGAGTTTTTCATATAGTTGTTTGTTTAAATTTCCTCTTTTTAATTTGTCCTTTAATCTATTTTTTATTTCAGGACTATCTACTTCAACTTTTTCAAGTAGCGATAGAAGTAAATCTGTAAATTCTTGAACTTTTGCATTTGGTCTCCTTGTTTGTGGACTTGTTCTTTGGGGACGGTGAAGTATATTAAAAATGTCAGTTTCTTCAACTTGGCGATTGCTATCATAAAATTCGACATCATACTTCCTTAATGTATTCATAAATTCATTTCCTTCTAATGCTTTTTTGCTTCTGGGAGCTATCCAACCTTTTTTAAACGATTCATAAATGAAAATCCAATCGCTGCCCATGAAATTCTCGGAAGTAAGTTGTCGAGAAATTTTCGTTAACGATGGTTTTCTTCCACTATACAAATTAGCTTTTATCAGGTCTAATGCAATGATTTTTGAGAAATTATCCTCATTGTCGAGTATCTTTCCAAGCAACTTTCCTTCCACCTTAATATTTAAACTTTTCAAAATCCAGAGTGACCATGATATTTCAAAAGAGTGGTTTAATCCTAAATGTTTTGTAATTATTTTATTTAGAGTTTGTTCTATATTTTTTTTGGAGTTGGTGTCAATAAAACTCGAATAAGCTTTTATTAGTTGCAATAACAACTTTAAATGCGTTGCATTTACCAGCATGGTCTTTAATAAAAATCGTTCAAAGTAATTCCATGTTTTCTTATCAGGGATTACAGAATAACCTTTAATAAATCTTGATAGTGCAAACAAAACGATTTGAGAAGATTGCTCTGAATTGGAACTAATCAAATTAAACAGAATCGAAAAATATTGCTTTAAATTATATGGAGAACATTTTTTGAACTTATAACTGATTAACTGGAAAAACCAAAGTTCTTCATAAACAAAAGGAGATTCAATAATTTGTGCTTTTTTATCATTTGATTCTAATCTAAATTCCTGAAAAACAGATTGTCCTATTTTTAGAATTTTTTCCGCTTCGTCAAAATTGTCTGTATAGAAAGCATAATCGTCATAGTATCTGATTGCAGTATATCTATTGTGACCAATTTTTTGGGCAATTTCATAGTCAAGTCTTCTTGCAATAACTTCAGCTATTACGAATGAGGTATCAGGTCCGATAGGGATTCCAATTGATTGTTTGTCTTGACAATTTCTTACTCTTGTATCTAACTCTTCAAATATTTCATAGAGAATTGCATTTGTATCTGTTGATTTAATAATGTTCCACCTTGCTGGATTGCTATTTTTGATTTTGAATAATTCCTTTGCTTTTTGTTTGCCTAAAATCGCCCACGCAATCGTATGAGTATAAATTGAGGGATAGAATTGAACAATATCGAATTTTACTTCATATCTTTTATCAAAAGACAATTCAACTTTTTTTAGTCTAAATTCAGTTACTGAATCACTTTTAGTCCTGACACTTCTTATAGCACCAGATTCTATCGGTGTACTTTCTGAAAACGAAGAAAGTTTATAAGTGCTTTTGATGTGTTTCCATGTGGATAGTACGGTTTCGCATAATTCTGCAAAGTGCAATGGATTAGGAACTTCAATTTTTCTTCTTGTATAATTTCCTTTTGGTATAGTAAACATGCAGCATTTTGAACTTCCAAAAGTCGAATCAAATGTTGATTTGTATCTTCTTTTCGCTGCTTTATTAGATTCTGTTCCTATCGGAGTTTTTGCATCTGATTTAATAACTTTCCAGGCATTTAAAATGTGCATGTGCTTCTCAGAAAAACTATCTGAATTGAAAGGTGGTGGCAACTCTTTCGGTAAGTATCCTTTTTTCAGTAGTTTTTTTTTGTTCATTTTCTTCTTTTATGGTGCACAACGTCACGGCTATGCGATCGTGCGACGAAGGAGCATGTGCGCATAGCCATTGTTGGCTACAGTATTCACTTAATTTTTCACGCACCTACAAGCCAATGAGCTTTCTGAGGTTTCAATGTATCTAAATGTCGAATTCATTGGTGTTCCTATCTGTGAGTTATTAAAACTAAATGCGTACCGTTGCCAAGGGAAATCTGCCATTGTACTACTCCAATAAAAAACGCCTAACCCTTCTTCTCTCATAACAAAATTTTCTTTGTACTTAAATCCTGTATAATCAGCATTGAACCCGCTTTCTCCGTTTTTAAATAAGCTTTCAAAAGATTTTTTTGAATTTCCAAATTCTCTTTGAATAGTCAAATCGAAATATCCTCCAAATCGAACTAATAAATCTATCCATTCATCATCAGAGGGTAAATGCCAACCATTAGGACACACATCTTCCAATGATTCAAGTGAATATAGTCTTCCATTATTACAATCCCTTTCTCCATTTTCCTTTTTGTAACACCAAGACCCTTTAACCGAAAATCTTAAATTTTGTGCCATCCATATTTTACCATTTATTTTAATTGTTCCATAAGTTATACCATCTCTTTCATCAATTAATTTTCCACTATTCCCATCAGTCTGATTCTTGTCTAATTGGTCTAACTGAATTCTTGCTTTTTTAACATAATGTCCTGATGGAAATAGTTTAAGGTAGTCAATATAGTATTGATACTTCTTTTGTGAAATTGCTTTTTCCCATAATCTATCTTCATAGCTATAAGAATCTATATTAGGTTCAGCTAAGTTATCGTTGCATAATTTTAATCCTTCTTCTGCCTTTACTGTATTAATTTTATTTTGATTACCATAATTAATTGCTGATTCATAAAGTACTTTTGCTTTTTCAAAGTTAGGCGGTGTTTTTCTAATTAAATCATCTGCTTCTGCCAAAATTCCTAAAAATTTCTCTCCTTTCAAGTCAATAGTAGTTTCGTTTTTAGAATTGCTAATATATGGTTTCAATAATTCTTGAATTACAAATATCAAGACTCCAGCAATAACTGCATATATTACCTTCTCTTTGAATGAGCCCTTTTTATCTGTCATATTAGTTCTTTTTATTGTAGCCAACGTCCCCGCATACCCGTCGTAGCGGCGCATAGCCGCTATGAACGGGTATGCAATGTTGGGTCTCGTTTTTAATTCATTATTGCTTGATTTATATAGATTATTGATGGATAAGTTGCCAAAAATGCCCAAGAGAATACATTTAACCCCATAATTATTGCATTTGCTATATGAAATAAAAAAGCAATAGACAAAAAGATTATCAATATCTCGGTTGGCATTATGAAAACAAATGGGAAAATACACTCAAAAACAATTACTATCCAACAGGTTATAATCCCTAATGTACTTCTTTGATGGAATAATTGAGCTACTTTTTTATCTCCAAATGAAACAGTATTCATAATTTGATAAAAAGCTTCTCCTTTTCTCCAAGGCAATGAGAATAGCTTTGAAATTCCCGAAGTGAAATAAGACAAAACTGAGTGAATTGCAATAAATAAAATTCCATAAAATACTATTAAATCTGATGCCCAAAACTGAGTTGAAAGAAAAAGAGCGATTAATACAATTAATTGAATTTGGTCTGAACCTTCTTTGCTCAACACATCTCGGAAATTTACTACCAAAGACGATATTAGCAAAATTGTAATGAAAAATGACCAAACAAAACTTTTCGGAATAACTAACAATAAAATTAATGTAGAAAAGATTTTAATCCATAATACCCATAAAAATAATTTGTCATTGAATATTAATTTTAAACTCGATTTTTTATAAATTGGATTTATTGCAACCGCTAATTTTTGGCTCAAAAATATCTTGCCTTTGAAATTTCTAAATATATAAATATACTCTAATGTACTTATTATAATAGCAATTGAAAGGAAATAGAAAGTGCTTTCAATGGTATGTTCAATAAAAAAATTAATCATTTTTCGGAATTCTGTGGTAAAGTGAAATAATAAATATTTCAGGTTTAGAAGGAATATGAGTTCCATTCGTTTTGGCAATCATAAATTGCCGATGAGTATATTCATTACTTGATGTTGGTTGTTTCATTGCGATTTCAAGACAAATTTGATATGCTGCTATATTAACCAAGTCTTTTGCTTTTGGGATTTCACCTTTTTCCCTCTTATAATTCCGAATTTCTTTATTGAATAAGTTTGAAATTGCAATTAATTTTTTTTTCAACCTTCTTTCTGGATGCCAAATAGGTGATACTATATTCTTTTTTTTAATAAAGTTTACCTGCTTCCATTGAAGCACACTATCTTCTACTCTGTCTCTAAACAGTAAATGATAGTCATGTTGAATAGGGTTTGGCGAAAAAAATGTCCAAACAGGAAGAATTTTCAGGTAGTCATATTTTTTAACAGTATTTCTAAACTTAAAAATCTGATGAAAAATACAGGCAATCGTAAAAATTATAAAAAATGAAATGCTAATTAATTCAATATACTTCATAAGAAATTGAAAAAGGAGTAGTGCTGTTGCACTACTCCAATGGGTAAATACTTGTTTAACCGTTTGCTGCGTCAGATGCTGCGTCGCCAACTGCATCGTCGCTAACTGAAGTTTCGGATACAAATCCTTCTTCAGTTAAATTTACGGTTTCAAGTTCTTGAAAATTTACTTCTAAATACATAGTAAAGAAATTTAAGTGTGAAAAAATTAATGAAAATTATAGTTGAACTTCCGTAGAAGTTGTTTGTCAATTCCAGATTGCTTTATAAAACAATCATTACTTGTTTTAATTTCATTTAAAAGTTTTCGCCAAAATGATTTATCCCAATCCCATTCTAAAAAAGTCTCTTTCTTTATCTCAATTGATTGAATTTTGTTAGAATTTTCGATGTTTTGCAACAGCTTTTCGTAAATCTCCTCGTCTGAAAGACTTTTATTTTTAATGATTTTTTGGTTTAGAACTGGTGGTTCAATGCCTAAAATACCATACAAATCAGAAATGTACTCGAAGAAATCAGATTTTAGTTTTTCATAGACCAATATCTTTATATTCTTTTTTGGGAAATATGCACAAATAACTTTGTAAAGATTAGAGTACATAATCATATCAATATAATTGATATATTTTTTTGAAACCAGCCATTCTGTAAACGAATTTGTTTCATCATCATTTGCTATTGCATGTTTATATCTTGATTTCAACAAATCTACTTGTTCTCTGATGGTCAAGAAAATAATTGCATTAGGTTCATGTCTTTGCAACCTATCTAAAAAGGTATAAATTGAATTCGTATTATTATTGTTTTTAGAGATAGTTTCGTCTGAAACAATATTCAATTTACCTTCTTCAAAATAAGGATATGTAGGAAATGTAAAATACCGATTTGAGTTAAAATATTTTTTGCTGAAGATTAAATTAATTCTATCATCATTTTTCAGAACATACTGCAAAGTAGTTGTTCCTGTTTTTGGAATTCCAATATGATAATATTTCGGGATTTTCATTTTTTTCTTTTTTCTTTTTCTTTTTTTAATGAGACCCAACGCTCAGTGCAAACGATGTAGTGGCGTTTAGCCGCTATAGCCGTTTTGCACTTTGTTGCCAGTAGTTTTTTTTCTGTAGTTAGTCCCAAAATCTATTAAGCCGCTAGTCGTCTATACCTAGAATACCTAGTCGACAAGCTCGAAGGTCATAATCAATAAACAGACTTTCAGAACCTATACCAATTACTTTGACTGGGTCACCCTTTTTTAACGTTTTTAAACTTGAAAGTTGATCTTCATTAAAGTAGCAGTTGACCGCTACATTTTCAGGCTTTCCATCGTTAAGACGAATTTTTGCGCCATCGTCATAGCTCTCAATTGATGCTATGATGCCACGAACAGCAATAATTTTTTTACCATATTTTTCTTTTGCCGCAATCTCATTTTCTTTGAAGTCATCAAAAATTTGTATTGCCGCTACATTTTGAACTGGTTTTTCGGTTTTAGAAATTGTATCTTCATTTGAACTAGCAACTGCAAGAATTATCATTACACATACCGAAGCTATTGAAAGTAAATGTTTAATTGTTTTGTTCATTTGGTTGAGTGTATGATTGTTTGATAAATGAATTTAATATGATAGCTAAAATTGCGAATGCAAAATAAATAAAAATGTCGTTAAAATCCCCTGTTCCTTTGATGAGTTTGTGCATTTGAAAAAGTTCAAATCCGATAAATAGTACTGAAATTATAGATAGCCATAATAATTGAAGTTTTCGATTCCATATTATGAGTATTAAAGAAGTTAAGGAATATGCCCAAAGTCCATCTGGGAAATAATTTCTAAAGAGCATGGGAGTTGTTATAAAATACATCAACGTTCCAATAACTAATGGTACAAAAATGTTAAGCAATATATCATAGCGTCGGTTCATTTTATTTGTTACTACTCAGTAGTTTTGAATTTTTCGTACTGAATTTAATTTGCTAAACAATTTGATCTCTTGTAAAATTAAGAATTATTTTTAAAATAAAATTTCACAACAATTTAAATTTGAATATTAAACCCAATAAATAAATACAAGATTATTTCAATTACAAATTTATCAGTTTCATATTTAACAGGTTACCAGCTCTTTACAAGATTCAAAACTACTGAGTAGTAACTTTTAATTTTAATTACTGGCAACGGCCAAGAGTACGTGGCGGACGACCGAAGGAAGTCTGACATCGTACTCAATGTTATCTTTTGGCTCCTTTCATATCAATATTATCTCTAAAATTGGAATTTATCTTCTTATGTTAAAATATGAATATTCTGACACAAGAGTTACTTCTTTGACTTTTGCCTTAAGTTGAATTTCCTCTAGTGATTTAGTTGTTTTATTATAGCGGTAGAACTCATTATTAGCGCTTATCAATAAATAGTCTGTTCCTTTAAAATTCCAAATAGCCGTAGCTGGGTAATTCAAAATTTTTTCTCTTTCTTTCGTTGTGAGATTAATAATAAAAGTACCCTGTTTCAGTATTTCTCCTGCAGAAGCGAACATGAATTCATCTTTAGAAATTCTTTCTGACACTAAATCCCCCCCTACGAAACCCTTGGCAGTTTCCGTTAATAATTCATTGCTTCCATCTTGCAGTGATACAAGGTAAACAGGGTGATTTCCGAAATATGATCTCGGTCGCATTAATAAATAATCATTATCAGTATTTTTAAATGCACTCCTTTTTAAAAGTTCTGAATAAGACGAATAATTACCATGGAAACCAATTTCATTATTTGCTGGCACAACATTGCTTAAATTATCTACATTTATTTCTGAGACTGGATTATAAATGTCCAAAACTGAATATTTTGCTATTCTTATCTTTTTCCTATTTTGACTATTCATAGCTAAAAAAGTTGTATCATCTATCCATCTAATAAATTCAGTAATAGTACCTTTAGGCTTTAATCTTTTTGAATTAACTAATGTATTGGAATTAAGATCAATTACCGTATTACCATTTAGAAAATAATTTCTTCCTGGTGACAACCTATTTTTAATATTTATCCCACATGCAGGGAATATAGTTTCAATGATTTCTCCAGTATTTGTATCTAATCTGTATGTTTTACGACTCATTTCGAAAAAATAATATTTATCGTTCCAAACGGCGTATTCTGATGGAGATTTAAAGACACCTAATTCTGTAAATTTAACTGCATCTCCAATAGTACCATTTTGCCAATTAATATTCTTTTTATACAAATCTCCTTTCTCAACAATGAAAAGAAATGACCAATCTGGTGAAACGTTACAGTTTCTTTCACCTATGGTCCACAAAAGCTTAAAATCTTTAGTATATTTTCTCATTTGATAAACTCCGTAATCCCCAATAAGAACTTTGAAATGATCTGTTTCTTCAATTATTCTAGAATTTACAGGCAAGTCAGTTAGAATGACCTCCTGATTTCTAATATCAATAAGTGATTGACCTTTCTGAAAGAAATAATCAATGTCCGTCTGGGATAGTAGAAAGTTGGAGAAAGATAAAGAAATGAGTAATGCTATAATTTTCATGATAATTTTAGTTTTTTAGTTTTATAATTTTATAATCTTTTTAGAATCTCAAATGTAATTTTTTTTGATCAAAATCAAAGTCTATTATTTTCTATTGGTCATTGCTGAAAGATAACGTCCGAGTATATGGTTTGGGGCGAGGTGAAAAAGCACTTGCCGTTCAACCATTACTTTACTTTGTTAAAAATACAAAAACTTTCGGTTTAACCAAAATCTCGCCATAAACTATATACTTTGTT
>Ga0307981_1003144_pt1 | contig 12627 bp, 14 predicted proteins | sample OrgLakmetagen987_FD_201849 | JGI IMG/M metagenome (GOLD analysis project Ga0307981, IMG submission 201849) | Saline water microbial communities from Organic Lake, Antarctica - #987 | ecosystem: Environmental > Aquatic > Non-marine Saline and Alkaline > Saline | place: Antarctica: Organic Lake... | reverse complement strand
GTCGACAGATGCTGTGAAGCTTGGAACTTCTTTGCACAGGACAAAAAGGCTATAACCTCAATAACATCCCGTGAATGGGCTAAAACGGTAACCCTTTAGGGCCGTTGGTATGAGATATAAAATCGGAAAAAGTGACCATGCTGGCCGAACGCGCCACGTTCGCTCAATCCAATAATCTGTATGGTTTTTGAGCAGGAAAGTGCAATTATGCAAAAATCGGTATACAAAAATCATGGCTTACGGGCGATCCACGCAGGGATTCTCCGCAGGTGTCCGTTTCGCGCCCAATCCTCGCATTCGGTCCTCGCTGGCGCCCGCAAGCGACACGCGACGGGCTTTTTTCGGTCACAAAAACATGTTTCATCGCAGCGAATGTCCCATGTTGCCGTATAGCATGGAACACATCGGGATTTTCGGGATACATGATCCCGCACGGGGCGACCGACCGACCCGGGTGCGCGACCCGACTGCGCGACCCAACTGCGCGACCCAACTGCGCGACCCGGGTGCGATCCCGCGAAACAAGAGGTGCCAATGGCCGATGACATCACCAAACCGGCGGCGGCTGAAACGGCCTATCGCTCGATCCGCGCCGACATCGTCAGCGGTGTGCTCGCCGAAGGCGAACGGCTGACCGAAGAGCGGCTGTCGCGCAATCTGGGCCTCAGCCGCACGCCCGTGCGCGAGGCGATCCGGCGGCTCACGCTCGAGGGGTTCATCTCGCGGCAAGGCGGCTATACCACGCAGGTCGCGCGCTTTCCCGAAGACGAGATGAGGCAGGCCTTCGACATTCGCCAGATGCTCGAGGGCTATGCCTGCGAACGCGCAGCCCTCAAGGCCACCGCTGCCGAGATCGAAGAAATCTCGACGCTCAGTCAAACCATCTCGCGTCATACGCCGCCGCAAAACGCCGAGGATCACGCGGCGATCTCCGAGGCCAACGAGGCGTTCCACCGCAAGATCGTCGAGGTCGCCCGCTCGCCCCGGTTGACCGCGCTGATGTCGATGGCCTTCGACGTAGGGATGGTGGTGCGCACCTACAGACGCTACAGCCCGGACGAGCTGATCCGCAGCGCGGGCCACCACCGAGAGATCGCCGACGCGATCAGCGCGCGGTCGCCCGAATGGGCCGGCGCTGCGATGCGCACGCATATTCGCGCGGCACAGGCCGCAGCGGCCAAATCCGAAAAAGCGCGCAGCGATGCGGGCGCGCCGATGGGGAGGACCGGATAGATGATGCCCGACACCGATACCGTCCAGCCACCGCGCCGCTCGCTGCTCTTTACCCCCGCCAACCGGCCTGCGGCCTTTGCCAAGGCGCTGGCCAGCGGGGCCGATATCGCCTGCATCGACCTTGAGGATGCCGTGCCACAAGCCGCCAAGGATGCCAGCCGCCCGGATGGCGTCGGGTTTCTGAGTGCCGCCGACCCCGCGCACCCCGTGCAGCGCGCGCTGCGCATCAACGCGCTCGGCACCGCGATGGGCCTGCGCGACATGGTGGCGGTGATCGGGGCTGCGCCGCAACATGGCCTTTTGATGCTGCCCAAGACCGAAGCCGCGCGTGATCTGTTTCTGGCGGACCGGCTTTTGGCCGAGGCCGGCAGTGGGCTGGGTCTGGCCGCGATCATCGAAAGCCTCGAAGGGCTCGAGGCGGTCGCCGAGATTGCCGCCGCCACGCCGCGCCTGCGTTTGCTGATCTTCGGCGCGATTGATCTGAGCGCCGAGATGGGCATCGCGCCCACACCTGCCGCCATGGCCTACGCGCGCGGGAAGATCGTGGCGGCGGGGCGGCGCGCGGGCGTGGATGTGATGGATGTGCCGTCGCTGGATGTGCACAATCTGGATGCGGTGCGGGACGCGGCAAATGTGGCCCGCGATCTGGGCTTTACCGGCAAGGCCGCGATCCATCCGGCGGCGGTGGCGGTGATCAACGCCGCCTTCACCCCCGGCGCCGACGAGATCGTCGAGGCGCAGGAAATCATCGCGCTTTATGAGGCCGCGCCCAGCGGTCTGGCCCTGCGCGGTGGCCATCTGATCGAGGCTCCGGTGGTGAAGGCGATGCGCAAACGGCTTGCGATGGCGGCGCGCGCCGGTCAGGGAACATGAATCTGATCGACGATCTGATAAGGGCGGATGCTGCGTATAATCTGTTCAGCCGGCTCAATGCCGGTGCATTCGGGGATGTGGCCGCGCAGCAGGGTGCCTTGGCAGGCTGGACCATCGGTCTCAAGGACAACATCGCGGTTGCGGGCTTTGCGCCGACAGCAGGCATGGCACACCGCGCGCAGGATATGGCGGCGGCGGATGCGCATGCGGTCCGCGCGCTCAGGGCTGCCGGAGCGACGCTGATCCCCGGTCTGAACATGGACGAGGCGGCCCTGGGCGGGCTGACGGACAACCCGCATTTCGGCCGCACCGACAATCCCCGCGCACCGGGTCACAGCGCGGGTGGCAGTTCCGGCGGGTCGGCGGCGCCGGTGGCGTCGGGTGTGGTGCGCGCGGCCTTGGGCACGGACACGCTGGGCTCGGTCCGTATCCCCGCGTCTTATTGTGGCATTTACGGGTTGCGGCCCACCTCCGGTCTGCTCGGGCGGTCGGGCATCGTGCCGCTGGCACCCTCGCTGGATGCAGTGGGGCCCATGGCGGCTTGTGCGGCGGATTTGTGGCCTGTTTTGCGGGCCTTGGCAGGCACGGATCCCGCGGATCCTGCGTCCGTGACACCGCCCGACGGATGGGACGCTGATGATGCCCTGCCTTTGCGCATCGGTGTGCCACGGCTGGATCTGAGCAGCTGCGAACCCGCGGTGCGCGCGGGCCTGTCGCAAATGATGCAGGTGTTGCGCGACCGGGGCATCGCGGTGAACGAGGTCGATGTGCCCGGCTGGTCGCCTGCCGCCTTGCGCCGCGCGGCGTTCCTGCTGACGGAATGTGAAGGGGCGGTGGCTTTGGCGGCTGATCTGGAGACCGGGCAGCTGTCGTCATGGTCACCAAATTGCTGAGCTATGGCGCGTCCTTGCCTGCGACAAAGCTGGTCCCGGCGCTGGCCGAAATGCAGCGCGCGCGTGCGGGCCTTGCCCGCGCCTTCGCCGATGTCGATGCGTTGCTGACGCCCACCACGTCGCATGTCGCACCGCGTGCCAGCAGCCCCGCGCCACAAGATCAGGCGGATTTCACCGCATTGGCCAATGTCGCGGGCGTGCCAGCGCTGGCAATACCTGTGGCAGCCGCGTCCTGCCCGGTGTCGGTGCAGTTGACAGGGCGCGCATGGTCGGATCGGCGGCTGATCGATCTGGCCGCATCCATCGAGGCGGATAAGCCTAGCCCGTGCCTGTCGCCTGTGCCGTAAAAAGCCCCGCATAGCTGTCGCGCAGCACGTTCTTTTGCACCTTGCCCATGGTGTTGCGGGGCAGGGCGTCGACGATCACCATCTCTTTGGGCCGTTTGTAATTGGCCATCCGGGTCTTGAGGTCGGCGCGCAGCCCGTCCAGATCGGGTGCGGCCCCGTCAACCGGCACGATCACCGCCACGACCGCCTCGCCGAAGTCGGGATGCGGCACGCCGATCACGGCGGATTCGCGGACCCAGGGCGCAGTATCAATCGCCAGCTCAACCTCTTTGGGATAGACGTTGTAGCCGCCAGAGATCACCAGATCCTTGTTGCGGCCGACGATATGCACGTAGCCGTCATCGTCGATGCGGCCCAGGTCTCCGGTGATCAGAAACCCGTCGTTGCGCATGTCCTCGGCGGTCTTTTCAGGCATGTTCCAGTAGCCCTTGAAGACGTTGGGCCCGCGCACCTCGATCATGCCGATCCCGCCCTGGGGCACTTCGGCCTCTGCATCGGTCACGCGCAGCTCGATCCCCGGCAGGGGAAAGCCCACAGACCCCGCGCGCCGCTCGCCCACATAAGGGTTCGAAGTGTTCATGCTGGTTTCGGTCATGCCGTAGCGCTCAAGTATCCGGTGGCCGGTGCGGGCCTCGAATGCAGCATGCGTATCGGCCAGCAGCGGGGCCGAGCCAGACACGAACAGCCGCATGTTGGCGCAGGCCGCGGTGTCGAACCGTGGATCGTCCAGCAGCCGGGTATAGAACGTCGGCACGCCCATCATCGTGGTGGCATGTGGCAGGGCACAGAGCACCGCGTCGATGTCGAAGCCTGGCAGAAAGATCATCTGCGCACCCGCAAGCAGCGTGGTGTTCAGCGCGACAAACAGCCCATGCGCATGAAAGATCGGCAGCGCGTGCAGCAGCGTGTCGATTGCGTCGATCCGCCATTCGGCGCACAGCGTCTGTGCGTTACTCAGCAGATTTCCATGGCTCAGCATTGCGCCTTTGGACCGGCCGGTGGTGCCGGAAGTATAAAGCAGCGTGGCGATGTCGTCGGTGATGCGGTCGGCGACGGGGCAAGTCGTGAACTGCGCATCTGCCAGATCGGCAAAGCTGCCCGCGCCGGTGGCATCCGCCGTCAGCACCTGCGTGCCCGTGCGGTCGGCCAAGGGTGTCAAAGCGGGTGCCGCGCCGGGATCGCAGACCAAGAGCGCAGGCGTGGCGTCGTTCAGAAAATAGCCGATCTCCGCCGGCGTGTAGGCGGTGTTGAGCGGCAAAAAGATAACCCCGCGCACAAGGCAGGCGCCGTAAATGGCCAGCGCCATCTGCGATTTACCGACCTGAAGCGCCAGCCTGTCGCCGGGTTTCAGCCCCAGCGCCACCAGCACGTTCGCCGCCTGCGCCACCCGGTCGTGGAATGCGCCGTAGCTGGTCACGTCGCCTGTGGCATCGCGCAGAAACGGGGCGGGATTGTCCGCAGCGGGGGCCAGCAAGGCGTTGTATAACGGGTTCGGCATGGCTCAATCGCTCCTTATGCGTCGCGGTCAAAGTCAAGCGTGACATTCATCGCCAGCGCGCCGCTGTCCTTGCGCGCGCAGGTGTGGGTCGCGGCACCGTCGTGGCGCGCTTCGATCTGCAAGGGCTGGCCGCAGAACACCGGGCTGAGCGCGCGGATGGTGCAGTGGCGCAGCGTCTGACCGGGTCTTTGATCGGCGGCAAAGCCCGCCAGAAGCGCCGCCATCAGAGGCCCATGCACGACGAGGCCCGGATAGCCTTCGGTGTCGCGGGTGTAATCGGCATCGTAATGGATGCGGTGGCCGTAAAAGATCAGCGCGGAATAGCGAAAGAGCATCACCGGGTCCGGCGTGATCGTATAGGCCGCATCGCGCGGGGTATCGTCAGGCGCGGGGCGGTCGGGCGGTTGCGGCGTGCCGGGGGGCGGCATTTCGCGGTAGATGATGTTCTGCACCTCGGTCAGGCACGGCGTATCGCCTGCGGTGATCTGATGCTTGACCGTGACCAGACACAGCTGCCCGCTACGGCCCTCCTTCATCTCGATATCGCGGATGGTCGAGACCTTGGTGGCGCTTTGTCCGATGCGCAGGGGCGCGTGAAACGTCACCTCGCCGCCCGCCCAGACCCGGCGCGGCAGATCGACGGGGGGCAGAAAGCGGCCCAGCTTTTCGTGGCCGTCATCCTTGAGATCGGACGCCGCCACCTCGGGATTGAAATAAAGGTAATGCCAGAACGGCGGCAGCGCGTCGCCGGGGCCATGGCTGGCGGCGCGGTCCAGCGTGACCTGCATCAGCCGCGCCTGACGCGCGTCGATGCTGTCGGTGACGCTTTCGGTCTTGCCGATCCAGTCGCGCAATTGGGTGATGTCGTTGGTCAGGGCGGTCATGGGCGGTCCTTAGCGGCGGCGAAACTGGGGCGCGCGTTTCTCGGCAAAGGCGCGGCGGCCTTCGGCGTAGTCTTCGCTGGCGAAACAGGCCCCGGTCAGCGCATTGATCTCTGTCCGCCCTACGCCGGCTTCGGGGCGGGCGATGGCGCGGATGGTGGCCTTGGCAGCCTCAAGGGTCAGGGGCGCATTGGCCGCGATGCGCTGCGCCAAAGCGGTGACTTGGCTGTTCAGGTCGGCGCGCGGCACCACGCGGTTGACCAGACGCATCGTCAGCGCCTCGGATGCGGTGAAGAGCTGCGTGGAATAGAGCACTTCGGCCGTGACCGCAGGCCCCGCCAGATCGACCAGCTTGCGCAGCCCGTCATAGCCGTAGCCCAGACCCAGCTTGCCCGCTGGGATGCCGATCCGGGTGTCGTCGGCGCAGATGCGGATGTCACAGGCCACCGCCAGCCCCATGCCGCCACCGATGCAAAACCCCTTGATCTGAGCAATCGTCGGTTTGGGAAAGGTGTAAAGTGCTGCGTCAGACGCCTCGGACCGGGCATTGTAGGCGGCGACCCCTTCGGGTGTGGCGCGCATCGTGTCGAATTCGGTGATGTCGGCACCCGACACGAAGGCCTTGTCGCCTGCGCCCTCCAGCACGACGACGCGGATCGCATCGTCATCCCGCAGCAGGTCGAGCGCCGCGTGCAGCCCGTCCCACATCGCCAGCGACATGGCGTTCATCCGTTCGGGGTTGTTGAAGGTGATGCGGCCTATGGCACCGTCGCGGTGCAGCAGGATCTTGCCATCCGCCAGTTCGGTTGGCGCTCCGGTCATGTCCACCGTCGTGTCCCCGGTCGTGTCCCCGGTCGTGTCCCCCGTCATTTCCACCGTCATGTCCACTGCCCGCCGCCGTCCATATCGACCACCGTTCCCGACAGATAGGTCACACGCGGCGAGGCGAGCATAGCGGCGAGGTTGGCCACCTCCTCGGGGTGTTTGGACCTGCCGAACGGGAAGGCTTTGGGGTCGATCAGTTCCTCCCAGCGGTCCGCATCGTCCAGTTCATCTGCCGCACGTTTGCGGAACATGGTGGCCATGCGGTCGGTCAGCGTGGGCGAAGGGTTGATGCCAAAGACCCGCACGTTCGAGGCGGGCGTCTCGGCCCCCAGCGCCTGCGTGAACCCGATCAGCGCGGCATTGCCCGCGGCGCCGCAAATGTAGTTGGGCCGCACCTCGCGCCCGCCCATGCCGATGATGTTGACGATGCTGCCCGATCCCCGCGCGATCATCGCACCGGCATAAAGCTGGCACAGATGGATATAGCCGAAGACCTTGAGCTCCCATCCCGCGCGCCATTGGTCCATCGTCAGATCCGACAGCCGACCGGGCGGCACGGCGCCAGCATTGTTGACCAGAATATCGACATCCGGCGCGGCGCGAAACAGCGCATCGCGGCCCGCGTCACTCGCCAGATCGGCGGGAATGATGCGACTGTCCATGGCCCCGGTCTGCGCCAGCTCGTCGCGCAGCACAGCCAGCGCATCGCCGTCACGGGCTGCCAGAACCAATCGTGCGCCTTCGGACGCGAAAACCCGCGCGATGGCCCGCCCGATGCCTTTCGATGCGCCCGTGACCAGCACGGTCTTTCCACCTAATTCCAGATCCATAGCGGGCCTTTCCGTCTTCTGTGCCTGCGGCGTGTTTCCTGCGGGCCGTCGCGCGTGCAAGGCTGTGTGCCCCGACCGTTGGTGTCAATCCCTGTCACGATCAGGCCCTGTCACGATCAGGCCCTGTCACGATCAGGCCCTGTCACGATCAGGCCCGGTCACGATCAGGCCCGGTCACGATCAGGCCCGGTCACGATCAGGCAAGCGATGCGCAGACGATTCCCTGGGAGAGTTGCATATTTTGGATACATCATCCGGGTTTTCGTGTCTAATATCGAGTGTAAAAATATGCGCTGAAAAATTATGCGGCGCGCCGATATTTTCCTAAATACAAATATTTCATAAATTTATCAAAATATTAACTTGTGAAAACCCGCGCCACACCAACCTCACTGCGACGATATCTTTGGAATTTGCCGTTTTGTGCTTTATTTTTTCGGACACAAATATGTCGTTGCGGCATCTGCCTTCTTTGACGATATCGCCGCGCCGCAGCCTTGCGTGCGCCCATTGCACACCGCGCGCCGACTGGGCGCCTCACACAACCGGGGACGACAATGAACCAGATGGACTTCAACCGCCGCCACATGATGGCCTTGCTTGGCGCTGCTGCGGCATCCTCCACATTTCCTAGTGTGGCCCGTGCGCAGGAGGCGCTCAAGCTCTGGGTTCTGGGCTCCGGGTTCTGGGCTCTGGGCATCGCCAAGGTCGGCGCTCAGGACTGGTCCGCGATGGAGGCACAGGCCGGCATCAGCATCGCCGCCATTGCGAAAAGCGCGCGCGCCGACGAGAGCATTCAGAAGATGGTGATCGGCGACGGCAACCGGCTGTATGATGCGATGACAGACACTGGCGGCGGCACGGAGGATGCGCTGGCCTCGCAAGGCGCGATTGTGCCGCTCGATACTGCGCGCATCCCCAATTGGGCCAACATGATCGACACGTATAAAGTGGGCGGGGCGGCTGCCGACACCATCCGCTTCGAGGGCAATGTCGTCGCGATACCCTATATCTCGAATTCGGATTCGCTGGCCTATAACAAGGGTATCATCGGCGAAGAGCTGACCTCGTGGGAGGCATTGTTCGACAGCCAGTTCCGGGGCCGTGCGGCTATGCAGAACGATTTTGGCCCGACCCTGACCAACACCGCCATCTACCTCAAGCAATCGGGCAAGGGCAGCATCGACAACCCCTCGGACATGACAAAGGACGAGGTGCGCCAGACCTGCGAATTCCTCATCGACCTCAAAAAAAAGGCCATTTCCGCACCTTCTGGGACGGCGTCCAGAACGGCGCGGACCTGCTGTCGTCCGAAGAGGTTCTGGTCTCGTCTTGCTGGGAGGTCATCCAGATTTTCGCCGCCCGCAAGAACGGCGACGACATCCGCTACGGCACCATGAAGGAAGGCCATCAGGCGTGGAACAACATCCTGATGCTGACCCGTGGCGGGCAGGAACGCGGCATGGAGGAGGCGTTCTATGCGCTGGCCAACGTCTACCTTTCACCCTGGTTCGGCGCGCGCACGCTGGCGGGTCTGGGCTTTACCCCGCAGATGAACGGCGTGAACGACTATATCGACGCGCATCCCGATGATTTCGACGCCGACACCAGGGCGCTGACCATCGAACGTCTGGCCCGCAAACAGGACCGCATCATGGTTCCGGGCAATTCATGGCAAAACGTGTTCCCGACCAATATCCGCGCCTATCAGGACTGGTGGGCGCGGGTGCAGGCGGCCTGATCCACATGCCCGGCTCCTCCAAGAGCTCCAGCCTGACGACGCGCCTGTCGGGCTGGGTGTTCTACATCCCTATCGTGTTCATGTGCGTTTTCTTTGCGCTGCCGATGGCGTTGACGCTGGTGTTTTCAGTGTTCGAGCGCACGATGTTCTGGATGGAGCCGGGCTTTTCGCTGCTGGCCTATGAGAATTTCTTTTTCTCGGCACGGCTTAATAATTTCCTGTCGTCGATGTATTATTTGGCGATTTCGGTGGCGATCTGCTTTGTGCTGGGCTTTCCCATCGCAGTCTTTTTGCGCCGGTCGGTGCCGCAGGTGGCCCAACACCGGGTCGTTCTGCTTTTCATCCTAGCTTTCATGGTGTCCGAGACCATTCGCGTTTTTGCCCTGCGGCCTGTGTTGCAGCGCAACGGGCTGGTCAACACGACGCTTCAGAATCTGGGGCTGATCGACGAGCCGATCACGGCGCTGATCTATACCCACACCGGCGTCATCATCGGCGAGGTCATGTCGTTCCTGCCGTTCATCGTCTTCGCCGGATTCCTCGCCATGGAAGCCGTTCCGAAATATATCTTCGAGGTCTGCGACGATCTGGGTGCGGGCCCCGTGCGCCGCTTCGTCGACGTGATCCTGCCGCTGGCTGCTCCGGGCATTTTCGCAGGCTGCACGTTCATCTTCGTCAACGGGCTGGGCGTGGCATTGCTGCCCAATATTCTGGGCGGGGCCGGTGCGGTGAATGCCGGCCTGATCGCCACGCAGGCGATTGCAGCACTCGACTTTCCGCTGGCCATGGCGGTAAGCGCGATCATGATGACGACGCTGATGGCGCTGCTTTACATAGGGCACCGGCTGTTCGATCTCACCAAGATCCTGTCGCCGATCAACTGAGGACCAGATGGACGATTATACAAATCCCCTGCTGCACAAGCTCAAATGGGCTTACCTCTTGCTGGTCGTTCTGACGCTCATGAGCCCGGTGCTTTATGTCATGTATATCTCGTTCAATCTCAACGGGTTCGGGCGAATGAATATGTATTCACCTGGCAATGGTATGGGCTGATATTCTCGGACCAACTGCTTCTGAACGCGCTGTGCTGGACGATGACGCTCGCGGTGCTGACGACGATCATCGCGGTGCCGATGGCGCTGCTGGCTGCGAAATACTACAAACGGGCGCGCAACAAGGTGCTGCCGGTCTTTGTGTTGCTGGCACCGCTGTTTGTGGCCCCCGACATCTTTGGCTCGGCCTTGCTGGTGTTTTTCAAAAACCTCAACTTCACGTTTCAGTGGCTGGGCGATTTGCTGGGCACCGGGCTGATGGACAATTGGTTCCAGCTTGGCTTCATGACCGCCTTGATCGGGCTTATCATCTATACCATCCCCTATTCCTTTGTCGTGATCCTGATCACCATGGGCCGCTACCGGACCGAGCAGACCGAGGCCGCGCGCGCCTGCGGGGCCAGCGGCTGGCGCGCGTTCTGGGATATCGAGTTTCCGCAGATCCGCCCCGGCGTGTTTTCGGCGGCGGCCTTTACACTCATCCTGTGTTTCAACGAATACACCCGCACCAATCTGCTCAAGGGCGGGTTTGACACCTTTACCACCGTGCTGATCAGTCAGATGCTCAACACCGGCATGTCTGAACAATCCTATGCCATGTCGAGCTTTGTCAGTTTTGTCGCCATCGCATTGATCGGCGGGATCATAATCTACACCATGCTGCGCGGCAAAACACTGGCCAGGACCGCCCGCGCCAAGGCCGAACCAGTGATGTCCAAATGAACGCGCAAGGAAATCCCGCAATGACCCAGACCACAGCCGCCGTCGAAGTGCGCGGATTGGCCAAACATTGCGGCGACGTGGTCGCGCTGCGCGACGTGAACCTCACGATTGCGGCGGGCGAATATTTCGTGCTGCTGGGGCCGTCGGGTGGCGGGAAAACGACATTGCTGCGCACCATCGGCGGCTTTCACCGCGCCACCAAAGGCAAGGTGCTGTTGCACGGTCAAGAGGTCGACCATCTGCCACCCGACAAGCGGCCCACGGGCATGGTGCTTCAATCCTATGCGCTCTTTCCGCATATGTCGGTGATGCAAAACGTCGGCTACGGGCTGAAGATCGCCAAATTGTCCAAGGATCAGATCCGCGAAAAGGTGGCAGCGGTGCTGGAGATGGTCGGGTTGCAGGGTTTTGCCGAGCGCAAGCCGCATGAGCTCTCGGGCGGTCAGCAACAGCGGGTGCAACTGGCCCGCGCCATGGTTCTCGACCGGAACATTCTGCTGCTGGACGAGCCGCTGGCGGTTTTGGATGCGCAGCTGCGCAAGGATATGTGTCTGGAGCTGAAACACTTGCAAGAAAAGGTTGGCATCACCTTTGTCCACGTCACACACAATCAGGAAGAGGCGATGACCGTCGCCGACCGCATCGCGCTGATCGCCGACGGAGATCTAGTCGAGGTCGGCCCCGCCCGCGACGTCTACCGCACACCAAAATACCGCTTTACCGCCAGCTTTGTGGGCGAAAACAATGTGTTCGACGGGGTTGTCAAGGCAGTCACGGGCGACGATGTCTCGGTCGAGGTCGCAGGCAAGCAGCTGAATGTGTCGCGCGCCGGTCTGATGCCCTGCGCAGGTGACAATGTCGCGCTCTCGCTCCGCTCGGAACTGGTGCGCATGGGCGACGCGCCGGTGCCCGGCCATTCGCTGCAAGCCAGCTATATCGAGGCCGTTTATCTGGGCCTCACGACATCGCATATCGCGCAGGTCGATGCGCATACGCAGATCACCTCCCGCGTGGTCGACGATTCGGTCGATGCGCCAAGGCACGGCGCGCGCGTCCATGCCACCTGGGCGCCGGGCGATCTGCGCCTGCTCGCGTCCTGAAAGGTAAAACCATGTGGTCGAACCCCCGCGTTCCCTATCAGATGACCTCGGCCCGCAAGCGGCTGGAGCCTTTGGACGGCAAGCCGCTGATGGTGCATCTGGCGATGAACATCGAATACTGGCCGTTCGACCGGCCCATGCCGCGCGGCATCGTGCCGCCGCCGCATGGGGCCAAGGCGCAGCCGCCCGACGTGCCGAATTATTCCTGGGTCGAATACGGCATGCGCGCGGGGCTACCGCGCCTGATGCGGATGCTGTCCGAGCGGGGCTTGCCCGCGTCGGCCTTTTTGAATGCACAGGTCTGCGATGTCTATCCGGCGCTGACGGATGCGGTGATCGACGCGGGTTGGGAACTGGTCGGCCACGGCTGGTTCCAGCAATCGCTGAAACAGGCCGAGGACGAGGGCACGGTGATCCGCCAGAGCCTTGCGCGGTTGCGGCAGGCCGATGGCAAACAGCCGCGCGCCTGGCTGGGACCGGGTCTGGGCGAATCCTTTGACACGCCCGATATCCTCAAGGCCGAGGGCATCGAATTCCTGCACGACTGGACGCTGGACGATCTGCCCGTCTGGATGCGCACGAAACACGGGCCGATGGTGGGTCTGCCCTATACGTTCGAGCTGAACGA
>Ga0307981_1003143_pt1 | contig 12637 bp, 11 predicted proteins | sample OrgLakmetagen987_FD_201849 | JGI IMG/M metagenome (GOLD analysis project Ga0307981, IMG submission 201849) | Saline water microbial communities from Organic Lake, Antarctica - #987 | ecosystem: Environmental > Aquatic > Non-marine Saline and Alkaline > Saline | place: Antarctica: Organic Lake... | reverse complement strand
AACTCGTCTTGTTCTTGTGCTCTTGAGGAAAGTAAATGCGGTACGTCAAGGGCGTCAATAGGAAACTGGTTTGGCACATGATAATGTTCCTCATGGCGTTGGGCATAAAGGCGGGTCCAACGGCCTTGGTAAAGGCGCTCATCTTGAAGCCTTGCTGTAGCTGCTTGTACTTGTCTGGTCCAAAGTATCGCTGGGCTTCCGCACGATTCGAAACGGACGCCTCGAGGCACGCGGCAAGTACCGGACTCAGCACAGTCTTGACAGCGGCACGCATCTGGTAGTCAAAGGGCTCACTAGATACGGGGACATGCTTCTCCATGAGCTCTGGACCGTAGTACATTTGTCTAACGCCGAACAAATTGCTGAGCGTCTGATCAAAGAACTGAAAGGCCACCCCCATGACACTGTATTGCAAAAACCAAGCCGTCAGGCTGGCAGGACCAACGACACGGTAGGGTGCCATTGCGCCCTCCTTGAAGGCCAGACGAACAGCTTGTCCAAACTGCCCCTTGCCAGAGACTTGACTCGAGTTCATGTAGAGAGCAATCTTCTCAAGGGGCATTCCTGCATAACGCATGGAAGCTCCAAACACTCCGATACCTACGGATCTATAAGCGACCAGCGTGGGTTGAGCGACGGTCATGGGAAGACCGACCTTGGCAGCGAGCTGCTCGGACGTGAGTTTATCATTGTGGACCATGTCTTAAGAGTCGTTCTAACGAGAGGTGCTGGCTGGAAGGGATTACGGAACGCCCTTGTTGCGAAACGAAAGTGCTACAACAGCGGAACCAAGTAATGTGAGTGGGACGTTGTAATAGTCAAGGCGCTTGACACCACTGGTCTCTCGTGTCCAATGAGTAGCGAGCAGCGACGAAAATGCAACAACGACCGCGCACTCGGCTGCCTGCTGCTTCGCTTATGACCAGGCAGCTGGTTTAGCTTCCTCCTTGTGACGGCCTCGCTTCGCGTTCTCGATGACGATTGCGTTTAAGTCGATGGTGGTGGTGATTTAAGGAGTTCTCCATGTAGAGAAGATTACCCGAAGGGGCGGGTACATTCCCCATTCCCCATTCTTTACAGTAGGCGGACGAAGAACGAACGACAGCCGCCGGTAAATCATGTTGAAGTACGATACGACTACTCTAGCTAGTATACAACGTAGGGTATAGATACTCTAGCGTATACCAAATTAGAGCAAGGCTAGCTATCTACCGGGCATTACCCTAACATACTCTAACCATAGCTTGCAGCTTGAGAAGAAACCTAAGCAATCATACCTTCTCGAAGCTACTACTAAGGAGCTAGCGTAAAGTCTGGCTAGGTTCTCTCGCCTGTCGCATCTATAAACCAACCTCACTGTGCTCAGCCGCAACGTTCTATGGCTTCTATCGTCTCGGGAAGCAACAGGGAATTGCTTTGATCACGGAGTATAGCACAAAACTGGATCGGCAGGCGGTCCCCAACATTCTGCAATTCATGCCACAAGGTTGCAGCCGCGACTTGGTGTAAACTCTCTGGAACCAGCGAGAGCATTTCGCTAACAAACGATGACGCCAATGATAAATCAATCAACGATATACTTGTAGCTGTCACCATCTTTGCTTCCGTCAGATCGATAAGGAGTACGTCGCCTGTTTGGGCAGATATCAAAGGCTGAACGTCGGTGGTGACCGTTCGGGCAGCCAGCATTTGCATCATTGTTGTTATAATAGATTGGACAGCATGAGACTGCTGCTCTGCACCTTGCACTTCGGTTACACTATTGACGACAGCGTCTGTAAAGACGGGCTGTAGAGCAATCATAATCCTGGAAGGATCAGACGGATACGGGGTTTGCCCAAGACAAATTTCGACACCCGAGACTCTCGAATCTTTGAGAGCTTGAAGCACGCGACACTCATTTTTGACAGATTCTGCGCTTCGCTGCCAGCTAATCTTGACGGCTACAGCAGCATCAGATAATCGAGTGCGATCGCTACTACTGCTGCTGCTGCTTGGACCGATCTGCGTCATGGCAAAGACGGAACCACCTCCACCACTTCCCAATAGTTTGGGTTGCCGGAGTTCTAATTCATCAATCACCAGTGGATCCGATATCTCGACTTTGCCATTTCCGAGCTGCCAGGAGTGTTGCTGTTGGACTTGCTCTCTTGTTGTTGGCGTCGCCGAGGCACCGTAAGCCGGCGATGGATCTTGCGACAATGTTAGCACCAGTAACAAGGAAGCAACTAATCGAAATGAAGGCGAAGTTCTTGATCGGATCGAAGGAAACCGTGGTCGGAACGAGTTATTCTGCGCAACAACCGGCTGTACTGGTGATATGAGGAGGGGCGGCGACTGCAAAGCAGGAAATATCATGCCGACGACAAGCCAGGGGACTCGCATTTTCCTTCGTTTCGTTTGTACCCTTTATCATCTCTCTCTCGGCTTCATAAGAGGTTTGTGGCGTGAGGTGTTAGAAATACCAACGACTATCAGCACCACCATCAGCTGTCTCGGTCCCCCCCCCCGCCCCATGATCGTGAGCATTCTTCTGCCCTTCGTACACAGATAGTGTGTGGCGTCACACGGTCATTTAATGCTAGTCTATTCGTGGATTTACAGTAGTTCGAAATGACCATTTTTAGTCTTACGAGCTTACTGTACGTGTGCTTACTGTAAGCTGTAATGTACAAAACGAAAGACTGCGCTTAAGGCCCAACAGATTTCGATGCAACGCACAATCCAATCCTTTCCATTTATTATTCGATTGTCGGGCGTCGTCCAGGAGCTCCCACCATGGTCTTTCTGGACGCAATAACACCCAATGGCAGCTATCACGGCACATTGCGAAATTCGAAAGACAACGTGAACGCATCCCAAAGCGTTGACAACGCGAAGTCTCATCTTTCCAACGACGGAACCACTGATACATTCCTCGACGAGTCGCATGCAGAAACCTTTGGAGATGATGACAAGCCGCACTTTGAGAGGGAGGACGATCGAGAATACGTCTCCGTCCCGGGCGATGTGTACAACATGTTCTTTCTCAGTGACGTGGGGGGGGCGTGCTTTTGGTATTCCCTCTACATTTTCGCACTCAAGATGGCTCTATATACATTTCTCGCGCTCGACGCCACGAAGACACCGCTACCCGATCCGGAAGACCTGGAGACCACAGTCATCATTGCCCAGTTTCTCATGCTACCTGTAGCAGTTGCTATGCAAGAAGATCTGACTGCGACTTACTTTCTCATTGGTACGTCCGACGATCGATTGCTTGGATGGTATTACCGTCGCTACTAGCAGTCAAGTTGCCCTATTCGCAGCTGCCTGTATCTCAATCTTATATCCTCACAACCTTATTATGCTGTATCCATACTCCACAGCTAATATCAAGTATTGTCGCAGTATTCGGAATAAGAGTCCCGGTGCTTACAAGTGGAAGTTCTACGCTGCGACACTCTGTCGAGCCGTAGATGGATTCTACAGCCTGCTGGTTAACTTTGCTATTCTCATCGCTGCTGAAGATATTCTGAACCTTTTTTTGAACTTTGCCGCCTTGCAATGTAAGTCTGAGATTGCTTTGAAGCTCGAGAGACTGACAGTTGAGTTAGCGTCACGGAGTTCAATCCTTCCTTCGTTAATCCATCTCAACCTCTATTGTCGCTCGTCGCCAACTGTCTACTGTCTTAACAGTCCTGCAACAAATCGACAACATTGCGCTAGATCTTTGCGCAAACGGGTATCTATCCGATCGTTTGGAAGATGTTGCAATGTTGGTAAGACAAGCCGAGCTTCCCAAGAGGGGCGATGACAACCGGCTAAGAGTTCTCGATTCGGTCCTCTTTCTCGGAACGCTTTTTTTCCTGATCTTGGTTTGGGGCTTGCACGTTGGGGGGCAATATTAAAGATTGATTTGTTCACGCCACTGCCGAGATCTACCTGTTTCTGTACACAGATGTAGTAATCTCTTCGGTCGGCGGCTTATCTTGTCCAATTTTCTCTCTTTCTCTCTGCCGTTCGTACGGTAGTAGTAGTCGATAGCTAGCTACTACGTACTATTGTTATTAAGAACTTTACTCACTTTAAATGTACATGAATACAGTATTCAGTATTGGCCATCATCACTCACAAGTGCAAAGCTATGCATCACCAGTATCGTTGCTTCTTTGGCTTGGCTGCTGCAGTCGTAGCCAGCCTGGCTCGTACTGTACGGCAAGACGATGAAAGTAACTAAACTATGATAGAGTACCGGTATGTCGTAGCGTTCCAAATCGTGATTGCGATGTTTGAAAGTGACTCAGTCGCCATTTTCCGTTTCCGTCAGCGATAATATTATGTTCACACATTGTGTTCGACATAACCATGAGGTTCGGAAAGATTGTGCTTTTGGAGGCGCTCGCCTCCTCCCTCCTACTCAAGTATGCATCGGTCCAGGCGTTCTCCCAAACGAGTTTTAGGCGAAACATTGCTCGCGTCAGTACAGAGATGGGCTTTGCACTGCAACATCAGCAACAATATGCGTTTCACACCACTACTTCGTCCGCCTTGCAAGCAACCGCTTCAAACGACGTGATCTATTCAGGAGACCCCTCAGATCGCTCGAAATCGATCGATGCTCGACAGTCTGTGAGAAAATCCAACTTTTATCGCGTGTCGGGCGAACCAGTCCTCATGGACGACTTGCTCGGAGAGCCAGAAACCAGCGGTGTTTCGGTTGTCGTCTTTTTGCGGTCGCTTGGGTGACCCCTGTGCCAAGAGCTCATCCTGCAGTGGAGTAAAAGGGTGGATGAGCTGAAAATAATGGGTATCAAGCTAGTTATGGTGTCCATTGGTAAACCCGAGATTGGCAAACAGCTCATCGATCACTTGGAACTCGCCCATGGAGAGGAGTATCTGTTTGTCGATCCGACCAATGGCTTATATGACGATCTGGATCTAAACAGAGGTGTGCAGAGAACCTTCTTTAATCCTGCTACTCCCCTTTCTTTCTTGGATCGGTTTTCGAAACCAGAAGGTACCAAAGAGCTAAAAGAGATCCTCTTCAAGTGGAACAAGGGTAAGCAATTGTCGAATTAATGGCTTGTTGCTTGTCTCGTTCTCTGGTGGTTCATGTATCGCTCACTTTTTTGTATGTTACATTTATTGCAGCCGTCTTTACTCCCCCCAAACAAAACCAAGCCTTTTTGCAAGGTGGAACCTTTGTCTTTGACAATGCTAAGACTATTTTTGCGCACTACGATCCCTCGACGGCCGCTCATGCTTCAGTCGATCGCGTCATGGAACTCGCAATGGTTCGGTTGGAAAAGCAAGCGGTCGCAGAAGAGTCGTAATGTGTACGAGAACAGCATTTAAAAGCTAATGCTACATACAGTATGCTGTAAATGGTGGAAGCTATCGCTTGCACGTCAGAGAAAGATGCCCCTGACCATCGGAATGACGCCATCTGCCAATGTAGACGCACTTTTGTGCTCTTGGCGTGGCCGACAAAAATGGACTTGGGAATCATGGCTGGCGAGGACTTCTTTCTAAACTTTTTGTCCTCTACCGGTACGTCGTACCCTTTATCGTAGTGCGATAGCTAGTACTGTAGAGTGAGATCGTAGGGCGCATACTTTAACGACCATTATTTTGTCTAATGTAGATGTCCTGCATACGTACATACTGTAGCTAAAGGGGTCATTACCAGTAGCCAACGTATTGACCGGCGCGCACCTGCTGATGTCATCACGCTTTCGATCCGTTTGTTCGTTTCGTTGTTCGAATCCTCGTTCTTCTCGATCGACCTCGCTCGACACGTCGCAAGTCGCATTGTACCATGGCCGTGGCGCTGTGAATCTTGTAGCAAGCTACCGTACCGTACCGACACAACAACCCTCACAACAGACGAAAGACTCAGAGATGAACTCTCGTATCTTGTCGCTTCGCTCCGGCGCTCGACTTGCTGCAAGCACTCAAATCGTCGTCAATAACAACAACAATCGTTCGAAAATAATTCTTCGCTGCAAGTCGAGTCGCCCCGACCCAAAGTCACTATTTGATACCGCCAACAAGACAGCCAATGAGTTTTTTGTGGCTCTTCGTTGGAAGGCAGCCAACGCCTTGACTGCTTCCATGCCGGAGGATGAACGCGAGAAGCTTTTGGAAAAGTTTCAGCCCAAACTGGCAGAGACAGACTCGGAAGTCGTTGCGGCCAGTACCATTGCCGAAGCCGTCGCGGCAGCACAAGCCAAGGAAGCTCAACGACAAGAGGGAAAGTGGGAAATACTCAAGGGCAAAATTTACGAGGAGGCTGAACAAGCGGCCAAAGCCCGTGTAGAGAGTGATCTATCGATTCAGAAAAGTCGTCTCGAAAAGATGAAGATTGACTTTGAACAAGAAAAGAAAAGAGCGGATGCATCGACAGTCGTGGACGCGGTCGAGGTCGGGGCACAAGATGAAGAAGTCCATCATCCTGTCTTGGGACCAATCGTTTTGGATCTGGGGTACAAGCGACTCCACCGCGTTTCCGCTCAGGCGCTTTCGGCCATTCCTGTTTACGAAAAGCAGCGCACGTATCGCCACGACCGTGCCAAGAAAATGGCCGAGGACAAGATGAAGTCGTTGCATTTAGGAATGCCCGGTATTATTGGACTCCATGAGGTAAATGCATGAATCGAATGTGTTACGGTGTGTTACACGAGTTGCGACTCTCGGCTTTGATCCACTAACCTTTTCGAACGATACCCTTTCTCCACACTACTGCAGGATCCCAAAGGAAAACTCTCAATCATTGACGGACAACACCGAGTGGGAATGATGACAATTCTCATGGAAAAAGAGGGGTTGCAAGAACTCGACTTGACCAGCATTATCGTGGAAGTCTATCCGCAGATGCCTCATCACGATGCCGACCATGCACAAGAAATCTTTGTGGAAGTCAACAAGGCTGAACCTGTCAAATTGGTGGATATGCCTGGTGTAGCCAAGATGGCAGATCGCAAAGTCATCAACGCAGTGGCGGAAAAGCTCGCGGAAAAGTATCCCGCCATGTTTTCTCCCAGCCAGCGATGCCGCTTGCCAAATTTGAACGTTGATAATTTCCGTGATGCTCTCTTTGGTGCTGACGTTCTGAAGCGCCACTCGATAAAGACGAACAAGGCGCTCGAGGCTTGGATCATGGAACAGAATGAAGCCTTGGCAGCCAAGTTTGAGAACGAAGGAGCCTCGCACAATGTTTCCGATGCCGCCTTGAAAAAGTCTCGGAAACACAGATTTTATCTTGGCCTCGATCAGAGCTGGCTATACCAGTGAAAGTATGTGTGTTTTACATTTTAACTCTTTCTATCTTTACTATTGTACTACCTGTTGTGTATTGTCTACCAGTCTACTGTACCGTAGCTCAGATCACCCTCGTACCTACCGGTATGATACACAGAGACTTTCGAACTTCGAACGATCGTGAGGCGTACGAGACCCGCGCCGGCCAGAATTCAAAATGCGCGCCAAAGATCCGAGAGAGAGCTCTCTTCTCACAATTTCTTGCTGTCGCACTTCTCGTTCCTCTTGAACCAGATACGTACGGTACCTCTTGAGAGCCAAGAGGTCCTCTTCGGCAGATACGGGAGACGGAAGGGAAGACATACGTCGTAGTCGTATAGTATTGCTCAGCTCTAACGTATCGATTCAAGTGAAGTTGAACTCGTATCATGGTCGTCGCCACCGAAACGACTGCGCTCTTGGAGCAGCAGCAGAACGGAGGACTGGAAGGAGAGCACCAGGAGGAAGAAGAGCACTACATGTCCGACATGTTTCCAAACTTTGTTGTCAGTTCTGTTGAAGCCGTTGAAGAAGCGGTGGAGCAAGTTGTAGAGCACTTGGGCGAGGTTGCGTCCGAAGTGGCTGAGCAAATAGGTGAGGTGGCGGTCGATCTCACAACGTTTGAAACCTTGCAAGTCGAAGGACCAGTGCCTTTACAGATTTTTGAAGAGGACTATGATACCCAAAAAAATACAGAAGAAGAGTATCCCGAGGCCGTCCTACCGGCCGATCCGTTGGCGCCATTTGACTCTCCCGAAAAATTGGGGGTGATTCCACTCGCTGTCATGATCTTTTATGGAGTCTCTGGGGGACCCTTTGGAGTCGAAGCCAGTGTCCGATTCGGAGGCAACTTTTTCACACTCTTGGGGTTTCTCGTCATGCCGTTCATTTGGTCCATGCAAGAAGCCTTGGTCACTGCTGAACTTGCTACAACCTTTCCAGAAGCGTCTGGAGGCGTTGCCTGGGTCGAAGAGGCATTCGGATCGAACGCTGGATGGATGGCCGGGTACTTGGGATGGCTCGCGGGCGCCACCGACAATGCCATTTATCCCGTTTTATTCCTCGAATACTTTCTCCAAATATTGGCACCAGATGGCTCCGAAATGGATCCTGTCCTTCGATTCTTTGTGCTATCGTGCGCATCCATAGCCTTGGGATACGTCAACTGGCTTGGCCTCCCCTTGGTTGGGAAGATGTCCATAACTATTTGCTGTATCGCCATGAGTCCGTTTGTCATTATGACCGTCGTCGGTATCGTCAAAGTCGACCCGAATCGGTGGTTTGAGCTACCACAGGAAGATCCGGCAACTTTTGAAGATTTCTCAGACAAAATTGCCGGAGGATTCTTTCCTCAAGCAAGTCTTTGTGGTGTCTTTTTGAGGCCGTTTCTGAACAATCTCTTTTGGAACCTCAACTCGTTCGACGCCGCTGCTAGCTTTGCGGCCGAAGTTGACGACCCAGGCCGAGTCATTCCCAAGGCAATGAAATGGTCCGTAGTTTTGGTTGTGTGTTGCTATTTTTTCCCGTTACTCATTGCAATTGGCGCGACTGACGCCAAACAGCACGAATGGGTGGACGGCTTTCTTGCGAGTGTCACAAGCGAAGTGGCGGGGCCATGGTTAGGTGCTTGGACTGTGTTTGCTGCGGGTATTAGCAACATTGCTCTATTTCAAGCCGAACTGAGCGCCGACGCATTTCAGTTGATGGGCATGGCAGATCGGGGACATGTACCCAAGCTGTTCAGTATTCGAAGCAAGCACGGGACGCCAACCTATGGGATCGTGCTGGGAATAGCAGTGATTGTCGTCATGGGAACGTCCGACTTGTCGACTCTCATAGAAATTTTGAATTTCAATTATGCACTCAGCCTCTTGATGGAGTACTGCGCTTTTATCAAGCTCCGTATAAGTGAACCCGACTTGGAGCGTCCTTTTCGCATCCCCTTGTCTACTACCGGCTGCATTATTATGCTCATTCCGACCTTTGTGTTTGTGTTCATTGTGCTCGCACTGGCAACATACCAAACATATATGTTTATTCTCGTTTGTAACGTTGTGGGTGTTTTGGTTTATAAAGCCAGAGAGCGCAGCGAAGCGATCTACCAGGCCATGCAAGAAAAGGACGTCACCCTCCTCTCGCCGAGACCGTACGTCTCGCCAATGCAGCGTGCTCGGAAGCTTCACCACCAATAGTTCCTTTAGCTAATGGACACAGTAGAACTGTTTATCTTACTGTTTGCATAATGTCTACTTGCTAGTTCCTGAAGCAAGCTCGTCAACGAATTGAGCGACAGTTGTCGTTTGTGGATGTTCCGGACCGAGTGAGGCTGCAAAGGCGTCGCGTGCTTTTTCCATTTCCTTCTTTGCTCCTTCAGTGTTTCCTTTCCGGTTCATCACAATGCCAATCTGTAACGCATGTTCAAGAGGACACAGCTAAGTTGAGACGTCAATATTTCATTTCCTTCACTGAATTGTCGAGGGGAACTTACATTGTAGTGGCACGAACCCGTATGCGGGTGGTCGGTGCCTAGAGATGAGGCAAAGACGGATTGGGCGGCTTGGTACTCGACGATAGCCTCATCCAGTTTCACTTGATTCGCAAGAACCAGACCGATCTGCAAAGAATAGAAAAGTCAAAGAATGTCGTGAGAATGGGGCGGACCAGGGTCAATAATGCATCCTAGCGTCAGCGGATGCACTCACATTGTTGTGGCTTGACGCAACGTCCGGGTGGTCCGGGCCGAGACCCGCCACAAGCAGTTGATGCGCTTTGCGATATTCGACAAGTGCTTCATCAAGGTGACCTTGTCTTTTCAACACGTTACCTATCCCACCGATTGTCATGGCCAGATTTGGATGGTTTTCGTCATAGATATCAGTCATGATTCGAAGTGCTTCCTTGTGTGCTACCATGGCTTCATCTAGCTCGCCTTTCTGGTACAGCGCCATGCCGACGTTATTTTGCGCCATTGCAACATCCTGGTGGTTAGACCCCAACGCCTTCTGTAACACGGCAAGACCCCTCCGATACTCTTCCAAAGCGCCTTCGTAATCTTGCTGCTGATACAGAACAGCACCAATATTATTGTAACCAGAGGCAGTTATGGGACTGTTGCGACCGTAGACACTTTCTTGAATCTTCACGGCCTTACGATACTCGTCGAGAGCGGCAGGAAGATCGCCTGCCTCTGACAACAGCTGACCGAGACCGTAATGACTAGCAGCGGTATCAGGATGTTCTTTGCCATGTACCTTTTGACGAATCCGTAAAGCATTGAGAGAAGCCTCCAAGGCACCATCAAAATCGCCAATGTGTTTCAGAGCAATGCCAATCTATCGATGCGAAATGGAGAGAGAGAAGGAATGAGGATGAATCGGAAACCGACATGTGCAGCAACGCTACATCTGCGTGCCGATGTAACTTACATTGTTGTAGGAGCCAGCGGTATCCGAATGATCTTCACCAAAGAGCTTTTTATGCATCTCCAATCCTCGTTTGTAATAGTCCACGGCAGCTTTATAGTCTCCCTTTTGATAGAGAATAGCCCCGAGGTTGTTCAAACTCGCCGCAACAATTGGATGTTCGTCTCCTAAGGTCTTTTGCTGAATCTCGAGAGCCGAACTAAAGGCCTTGAAAGCTCCCTCAAAATCACCCTTTTGGTTCAAGACTGCACCGATTTGAATGTACGTTGCAGCCGTTTCGGGTGCGACAGGTCCCAAGGCCTCCTTGCGTAGAATCAGAGCCTGCTCCAAGGCCGTCATGGCAGCATCCAAGTCTCCGAGTCGGTATTGCAGGATACCAATATCCGAAAAGGTTTCGGCAACCGTAGTAGCCGGAGTTTCGCTGTTGTCACGCTGCAATGTCAAGACACGCTCGAGAAAGCGCAGTCCAATACTACGGTGTGCGGGGAACCGATCCCTAAAAAGCAGGGCCAACTGACGCAGACGAGGAGTGTCTTCCAGCTCGATCAATTCGTTGACGAATGTCTCTCCCAAGAGACCTCCGTTCTCTTGCATATGATTCACAATCGCTTGTTCGTCCGATCCAGTTTCAGCCGCCGCTGGCATGGTCTGGTCAGTATCCAACGAAAAGAGAGCGTCGCCGACGCGAACGCTATCCAGCAGCTCGTGAAGAATGGCCACCAAACGACCGCTTTCTGGCGTAGCGACTTGAATTCTGTCACCGTAAGGGGTATCGACAACAGCCACAATGTCCCCAGCTTGCACATATTGGCCTGGAGGAACCGTCACTTCCACGAGGCGGCCTTTTTCGACCGTCACTTTGCCGAGCGAGACAAGTTCAATGGTCTTGATGGGCATGCCACATGACAAGGTCGGTGAGACAAAGGATCGATTCGAGACTCTCGGAAGCAGTCCAGACCATCGACTGCTAGTAGTAGACACGGTGAATCCAGCGCGATGGGCCGCTCTTGCGGCAATTGCACGAGCCGAGATCATCATGGTTGATATGTCACACGAAAGATTTCGAAAGATGTTTGTGAGAGGAGTGAATTCGAAACGGATGGCGAGATGAGGAGGTATGAGGTGTATTTTCGAACTTACATATGTAAGTGTGACCTACGTATTACGGCTACATGCATTCGAAATCGAAGCGTCTCTCTTTCTCGCGCGCTTCCTTTTTTGTGCCTGCGACCAAGGCTTCGAGTAGTGTACTGGTACCGCAGACTCGTGGAGGCAAGACAGCAAGGTAGATTGATGTAGCATGGCGTTAGCATACGGGTAGCAAGAAGTGGGAGTTGGTAAGTACTTGCTTGGCGGGTGTTACAGTACGTACTGTAGTACTGCAGCAAGGCAGAAAGGTGAAGCAAAAGCAGGGGGTCGGTTCTAGTCGGCAATTGAGTCACTATTGCGAATACAGTACGAATGTTTTTTCAATTATGACGTCTGCAGGCAGGGTGACGTGATTACAGTAACACTCGCACTGTTGAGCATATTCATATTATGTACAGTACCGTACGGTAGACTATCGTGTTTGCAGCCTACTCAGCCTAATACGTACGTAGTTGTGGACCTTTTCCCCCGCCAAGCGACGATGATCACGAAATGTGCACTTTTCGGAGATTTAAAAATTGCAGCTTTTTTTGTCGTTACGCCGGTGAAGGCGGAGCGTTTGGTAATTATCGTGAAGGGGTAAAGGGTAAGTAAGAGTTGCCACTAGGATTTAATTTATTTCAACCACAAATTGATAAGAATGACTGTGGATGATGACGCGCTGTGATAAGATGATGATAAGAACTACCTACTCCTTAAAAACTAAAAAGGAAGACGTTTCTCGCGCGCTTTATTTTTTGTGCCGATCGACAATAAGAAAAAGTTGCGTTCTGCCGGAAACGTTT
>Ga0307981_1003142_pt1 | contig 12641 bp, 27 predicted proteins | sample OrgLakmetagen987_FD_201849 | JGI IMG/M metagenome (GOLD analysis project Ga0307981, IMG submission 201849) | Saline water microbial communities from Organic Lake, Antarctica - #987 | ecosystem: Environmental > Aquatic > Non-marine Saline and Alkaline > Saline | place: Antarctica: Organic Lake... | reverse complement strand
ATTGGTACTATCACTCAAAGTTCCAATTGTAACCGCTTAGGCGGGCGTACAACAATACCCCCCAGGAAAATGGATGTAAACCTGGGGGGCGTTTCGTGCGGGGTGGCTATGCGAGGATAGCTTCCGCTAGTTTGTTGTAGCCTTTGGTGATTCCGAACTCTTTGCGCTCCACCTTGAGTGCTGACAAAACTTCATCTACTGGGAGGCCTTCCACCATGTCCTCAAGGAAAGCCCGCACAACCTCATACAAGGCCACAGTAATCAGGTCGAACACCCCAGAACCACCAAGCCCCTCAAAGTCCGGCTCCGGGCAGCCCATGGCCTGCCAGGCAGCAACCACGTCGGTGTAGTACACCGGAATAAACCCATCGGCCACTTCGCCGACAATTTGCTCCAACTTCTCCTGGGTCAAAGAGTTCTCATACTCAAGAATCTCGATGATGGTATGTAACGCTTCAGTTTTCTGTTTCACGCTCATGGGCGTTTCTGATGTTTTCATATCTGAAGTTTACGGGCTTTTGGGTTGCATGTCAAGTGTCTTTATAAAGAACTACCTTTATATTGTTATATTGTTATTATTACATTATAAACATCTTTATAAGTAACACGGTGGGAGTGTTTGCTTGTTGCCTTGTGTTTTGCTGCTTTTTGTGTTTTGCGGTTTTTGGGTTTTTGTTGTTTTGGTGGTTGCGGGGCCTTTTTCTTTATGGTAGTGTCTATATTAATAAGCAGGTTTTTCTAGTGAAGGGTATAGGAATAATGGTGAGTCGTATCGGTTTTGATGTGGTGGATTGCTTTTTGGGTGAGCATGTTCCTGACAGGCTTGCAGGCGATAAAGAGTTTTGTGAGGTGATGGATTTAGTTGCCGATTTAGTTGGCGATTATGAGGAGAATTGGATTGACCCTCAAAGTGATTTTTACGGTGAGGCGATGAATGAGGTGGAGGAACTTGCGGTTGACGATATTCGTGACCAAATGGTGAAGCTGCTTTTGGATGCGGAACATCGTGCGATGATGTTTGGTGAGGAGCCTTCTTTGATCGATTTAGTGTGGAAGGTTCGCATGTTGGAGGTGGACCGATGATGTGTTCTTATTGTGGGGTGAAGCCGGTGGTGGACGGTTTTCATGAGTCTTGCACAACTTGTACTTTCTATTGTGAACGGTGCGACTATGTGACACCGTACGAGCGTGGGACAAGCTCTGACGGACTTTGTGATGACTGTGGTGTGGAAGTTGGTTCCACACCAGATAACCCTTGGAGGAGGAAATAATGGCAACATACATTTATGAAGAAACTTTCTCGTACGAGATTGAGGCGGACAGTCCCGAGGGGGCGGTGAAACTTTTCGAGGAGAACGACCAAGATTATGCTGACGGCTCCGAGGGGGTAACTTTTGTTGCCCATACGGTGGAAGTTTTTGATGATGAGGGGAAGGAACTGTTTTGGTAATTGACATTGATTACAGTGGTGCAGGTGTACCTATCGTCACCGGTTTTGTGTCCGACGGTTTATCTAAATGGTATGAGTCGGTGCAACTTATCGGATACTATTGTGATGACGAAGACCATGAGGGTGAGCCTTGTGTGTGCGGTAGCGACGACGAACTATATGCTGCTTTCGGACACAATCTGTCTTCGAGGGGGTTGAAGCTTGTATGCGATTGGACATGAAACTAAAATATAATGATGTCGAGTCCGATTGGGAGGAAGAACAATAATGTTGTTAGTTTGTGCAGATTGTAAGAGGGAAGTTCCAGAAGAAGATATGTCCCACCAGACAGTGTGGGGGAAGGATGTAACAGTGAAGGTTGATAGTGAACTTGCGTACGCTAAAGGTATGGTGTCGCGCCGTCAAAACGTGGTAGAAAGTTTAGGGTTGGAGGGTTCCAGTGCGGAAGCTGTGGGGGCTTACAGGTCCTTAGCGGGCTGCCTGCGGGAGGTCCTGAAACATCACAACAATGTTATGTCGATGGTCAACGATGCTACTGCGGGGGCTGCCCTGGAGTCATCGTTGTTGGTCGATAATTGTCGTGCATGGTTGGCAATGTCGGCACAGTCTTGTATGTCTTTCGGTATTTCGGAGGATGTGCTGGCAGGTATTCGTAGGGAGGTTAGGGTATGACTTCGCATAGGCATAGGTCCAGCGAACGTTGGGCTCGCAGGAGGAAGGTAATGTTTTTTGTGCAGTCTTTGGTTCCGTTTTGTGTGGCACTTGCCGGAATCATTGCGGTCATGTTTTTTGGTATATATCTGGCTAAGGGGGGATTGTAATGAACTTTGACATAAATGTGTGGGACCGTATCGGTTACGAAACAAGCTACAAGTCCGAAGGATGGTCTTTGGCTGCCTACACTTTCGACCATCAACACTTTGTTGCTTCGATCGATTTACTGCCCGCAGAGTGGCAACAGCTCACTTTGGGGGAGAACGTTTGGTACGCATCCGATTCGGACTTTTGGTTGGATGCGGACACTTTTATGAACACTTACCCTGTTATCCCGGCAAGGGTTAGAGCTTTCATTACGGGACTGTTTGAGGAAGATAGGAGGAAGAATGATGCTTTGTTATCTGTGTGGCAAGAGGTCAGCACCCGTGACGTTTATTAGCGGGTTGGGTCAAGTTTTCCATATGTGTGAACGGTGCGACAAGTTTGGGGTGTTTTGTGAAACATGCGAAACACCTATCTCTAATATGGATGACAAGTTTGAACTTCCAGGAGTTTTTGATTCCCCTACGGGCCTTTACGATTGTTATGCTTGTGCGGAACAAAAATATGATTTATACCAGGAGTGGGTGGTCGCATGAAGGAGTGGGATGCGCATGTTTTTAGGTGCGATACGTGCGACAACTTACTGATGTGGACACAATATGATGATGATGCACGAATGTGTAAGGCGTGCGCTGAGGTTAGAGGAGGACACAATGAGTGAGGCAACAGAGATTGCGGTGCAGTCGTCGGAAGTTTTGAGAAAACTTTATGAAGTTTTTGATGAGCTGGGTATGGCACGACGGTTCGCGGAAGAAGGCGGTGAGCTGGAAATAAAGCTTGGGGCAACTTGGGTGCTGTTCTTTATCGACCGAAGGGTGATGGATGATATGGCACGCGAGGAAGAAGCATTCCAAGATTCGATACGTTTAGCGGAAGGGCAGTGGCAGCAGTGAACAAAAAGTTGGATGCGGTATCAAAATCTAAGCAAGCATATGTGGTTGCGAAAACGACGATGGAGGCTCGGCTGCGGGAGCAGATAAGGGTTGAACTGTCAAACATCCAAACACAGATTGATATTGCGGTGAGGTATGCGTTCGATTCTGGTGAGTCGAAGGCGGACATTCTTCGCGCTTTGGGTACGAAGGATTACAACACTCTAAATATGTGTTTGGCGCGCACTAGTGGTGTGGCCGAGATTGTGGGTGTTAACCCGTTGGACCGTGTTTATGGGTTGGTTGATGATGTTGTTACTGTCACGTATGACCGTCATGGTCCGCACGGATATTCGGGTTCAGCCATGTTTGCGGTGAAAGTGTTGGATGACCGTTCGAGGCTGTTTCTGTCGGAAACCCCGTTGTGGAGTGACGACTATAAGGTCCGTAACGATGTTGTCGCTGTCCTTGATGGTGTGAAGGATGGTTTCTATTATGAGGAGTTGTGCGGATGGTTAGATAATGTTTGATGTCATTGGTGGTGCCCTGTTTTTTTGGTGGCTCATATATTCTTTTGCACACTTTTATAGGTTAGATAAAGCGTTAACTTCTGATGGTCGAAAGTTTCGAACTTCGGGTGTCAGTTTTTCTTCCATCTTGTTTTTACCGTGGGCTATGCGCCAAGCAGAGAAGGAGTTTATTCGTGAGCAAGAAGAACGTAGAAACAGCAATAAATGATTATGTCCAAACTCAGACTGGCGGGAAATCGTTCCCTACCGGTTGGGTCATAGTTATCTCGTTGGCCCCACCTACGGGCGACAACAGCCGTTCTGACAGTTATTTGACTGTCAGCTCGGAGGGTTTACCGTTGCACGCACAGATGGGGTTGATGGAGGTCGCAAAGTCTGATGTTCGCAACACATCAATGTTGGGAATGTTTGCCAAGTTTTTTGGGGGGAGAAACAGTGAGTCTTGAACGTTTAGTTCCAACGGTTGAGCAGGAGGCTGCCATTGTAAGGATGCTTGCGGAAAAGTCCGGGGGTGTTTTGAACGCATCAACTATGGGTGCAGGTAAAACGTTGAAAGCTGTTGAGCTTGTGCGTAGGCGGGGTGACCGTATGGTGTTGCTGGTTGCCCCGTTGGGTACAAGGTTGGGGTGGAAGGCAACTTTTGGTAGGCAGGGTGTTGCGTTGCCTTTCCGATGGTTGAACTCGTCGAAGGAGGGTAAAAACAATTTTGCTGGCTGGATGGCTGGGGAGGAGGGAATATATTTTGTGGGTACAGAATATTTTGTTCGCGTTGGTTGGGTGAAGAAGGCTCGCACGAAAGTGTGGACCCAGGAGGCTGACATTGTTTTGTTTGATGAGGCGCACCGTTCACAAAATAGGCGCAGTAAAACATATAAAACGTTGAAGCAGTTGAAAGCTCCGATGAAGGTGTCGATGTCGGGGACGCCTACGGGTAACAATTTTGCTGGCGCGTGGGCGGTAACTAAATGGTTGTGGCCGGACAGTATTGAGAATAGTTTTTATAACTGGCGTGACCGTTGGTGCCTGTTGAAGAACGACTTTTTTGATCCGTCGGGTAAAATTATTGTGGGGGAGAAAAAGCCTGGAGCGTTTTTTAACTCTTTGCCTTGCTATATCCGGTTGGAGTCTGAAATGGATGTTGCTTTGGTTGAGGAGCAAGTGTTTGTTGAACTGTCGTCTGTGCAGAAGCGTGCTTACGAAAAGTTGGAGAAGGACATGATTGTGTGGGTGGGCGATAACCCGTTGGTTGTCGAGTTCCCTATCACTTTGCGTGGCCGTCTAAGGCAAGCAACTTTGGGAATGTTTTCGGTTGACGATGATGGTGATGTGTCTTTTGATAATGATTGTCGTTCGACGAAGATTGATGCTTTGGAAAACATTTTGGGTTCCACGGTGAAGGGTGAGTCTGCACTTATTTTGACGGATTCTAAAAAGTTTGCGAACGTCATTTGTTCTCGCATACCTGACGCTTTGCCTTGGCATGGTGATGTGTCGCAGACTGTCAGGGAGGAGCATAAGCAAAAGTTTTTGTCCGGCGAGGCCAAATATTTGGTTGCCGTTATTGCTGCCATTGCGGAGGGTGTTGACGGTTTGCAACACGCCACACGTAATATCGTGTGGGTTTCTCGTTCAGACAATAGAATATTGAATGAGCAAGCTATGAAGCGTGTGCATAGGAACGGTCAAAAAAAGCAGGTTCAGTCTTTTGAAATTGTGGCTTTGGAAACATATGATTCTGGGGTTATTAGTGAACAGATGAAGCAGGCTTTGCTAATGAATAGGACATTAAAAAGTGAGCAATTCGTGGGAGGAAAAAAACGATAAAGCTTTGCGCAAAGATTTGGCGAAGGGTTCAAGCAACTTTCCGAGTTTGAACTATTTGAAGTTGACCAAAAGGCAACAGGTGGCGATGTCGCCTCTGGAGATTGCTCTTGACAACAAGGTTCCGAACTGCCAAAATAAGGCTAACCTTTTTGTTGATTATGATGAGGATGATGAACCAACACCGGATAACGCATACAAAATGTGTAATGGTTGCCCAATGTTGGTAGAGTGCGCTAGGTTTGCTAATGCGTACCGACCGCCGGTCGGTATATGGGGTGGACAAGTATGGAAAGATGGGAAGGTAGTTCAAAATGGTAGAAACAGCGAATAAAACGGGGGTCAAAGTGTCTGTACCAAAAATCTTTGCTGCGATTGCGGCAATTCAGGCTGGCGTGGGAAGTATCCCTAAGAATGGGACGGGTCCGACCAGCCAGGGTGGATACAAGTATGTGAAAAATGATGACATTATCGAAGCGATATCTAAACTGATGATCGAAAATAATGTGATTACTCGCCCGGAGATTACCCGTCACGGGTTTGTTACACGGGAGATTGGTTCTAACCGTTCGGTTGCTGTGACGGTCATCGATTTGAAGGTGACCTACATTTCCACTGTTGACGGTTCAGAGTTCATTGTTCGTGTTTCCGCTGAGGGTGCAGACAACAGCGATAAGGGTACACGTAAAGCTGTCACGCAGGCGCAGAAAATTGCTAACCTGTTGACGTTCAACATTGCTACGGGTGAGCCTGACCCTGACGGGACCGATGTGGCCCCTACAGTGTCTAACACGCCCACACAGCAACGTATCGCTAAGGCGAATACGTCTGGGGCTAACGCTATCTACAATGAAATCAAAGCGTTCCTTGGGACTGCCGGGCTTACCGGTTCGGTTGCGAACACTATCGGTCAACGTATCTCTGGGGGTAAAGCTTCGGAGGAATGGTTGAAGGATGATGTTGTGTTGGCGGAAGTTTTGAAAGCTTTGAAGAATGGTGAAATCGAGTAATGTCTGGACCTAAGCTTAGGGTCCGGTCTTCCGGGCATGGTGGTAGCGGGTATAAACATCCGCACACTGGGAGCCTTGTTCCCGGTGTGACTACCGTGCTGCGGAAGCTGGAGAAGCCCGCTATCGCCCAGTGGGCGGTGGATAACACTGCCGCTTTCGCTGTCGCCAACATTGATTCTTTGTTGAGCCGCACGGAGGAGCAGGGGTTCGGGTTTTTGCGGTGGTATTGGAAACGTGACCCGATTAAGGGTGACACGGATGACATTCGTAACTATTCAAATGGTGTCCTCAATGATGCGGCAAACTTGGGCACAATGATGCACGATTGGGTCGCTGCCGAGCATGACAATTTGCCTTACCCTGACGTGTCTTTAGCTCCGCAACATTTTTGGGAGATGGTGGCGGAGTGGGATAAGTGGAAGTTGGATAATGATGTGAAACCTTTGTTGACGGAAACAACTTTTTGGTCGGCACAGTATGGTTATGCTGGGACGGCTGACGGGTTGTGGGAAGTCAACGGTGAAACAATTTTGGTTGATGTGAAAACTTCCAGGAATGTTTGGGATGAACATTATATGCAGCTGGCCGCTTTGGGTGCGTGTGACACAATGTTGGTTGAGTCTTCTGAGGATGTTTGGGTTGAAAGCGAAATCCCAGGTTTCCAAAAGTATGCTTTGTTGCATATTAGACCTTCCGATACGGACAAAACAGGTAACCCTATGTTGCCGTTTTGTAGGTTAGAGTTTGTGGATATGGATGAAATGCCTGACCACTTTGAAGCCTTCTTGGGACTGCTTGCGGTCTCGGAAGCACAAAATAGAGTGCGCAAGCACAGAAACGGAGGAAAATAATGAGCCAGGTGAAAGCTACTTTTACCGGTAATGTTGTCGCTGCGCCGGAGCGACGTGAAGCTGGGGGTACTACTCTTGTGGAGTTCCCACTGTATGTGAATCACAGTAAGAAGGACAAAGACTCGGGAGAGTATGTCAAGACTGGTGATGTCACTAAGGTTCGTGTCACGTTGTGGCGTGACCTTGCCGATACCGATATTCAGATGGGTGACCTTGTTGAGGTTGTCGGGACGATTATCGAGAAGGAGTTCCAGAAGAAGGATGGTACGGCTGGACGTTCTTTGCAGACGGACTATATCGAGTCTGTTGTGGTGAAGTACCGTAAGGACCAGCAGCAGTCACCTGAAGCTTTCTAGCTTCTTGTAGAGGGGCGCGGCTCTCCAACGCGCATTGACCACTAGCTCAATGGCAGAGCAACCGCCTGTTAAGCGGTAGGTTCCTGGTTCGAGTCCAGGGTGGTCAGCGGAAGAGGGGGAAATGAAAAGTAGCAAACTGTATCAAGAACTAATTAGTCAGGTTGAAGTGGTGGGTGGTGTTCCTTGTGAGCAGGCACCGGACCTTTTTTTTATGGAAAAGGGTGACCCGATGGGTCCAGAAAAAATCAGGTTGTCTAAAATAATGTGTGCCGAGTGTCCTGTAAGGCTTCTGTGTTTACAGTATGCGATAGAAGCAAACGAGCATGACGGTATTTGGGGTGGTTTGACCCGTAACGAACGTGAAGGTTTTGGTCGGAGGAAGAGGGCAGCGTGAAAGAGTTTATTGAGAAAGTTTTGGGCAGCTCCAGCGGTAACGCTTTTGTTAGTCGGGCGAGTGGTAAAACTTCTAGCGGAAAACTGAACATCAACATTCATAAAACTTTTCAGTATCCGGCACAGTTGCAGGAGATGGTTGATTATGCTGAACAGTTTGCGGCTGAGGATGTGTATATTTCACCTTTGCTTTATGGTGACAAGAAGAACGATAAAGGCAACTTTGCTCGCACACCGGAGAACGCTTTAACTTCTCAAACAATTTATATGGACTCTGATTTGTGTGTGCCGGAGAAGTTTCGGGTGATGCCTTCCATCCATGTTGTTACTTCGCGTGGTCGTGGGCATGACTATTGGGTTCTTGATGCACCTGTTGATGCTAAACGTGCAGCAGAGATTGCACACAAAATTACTACCGCCCACCGTGATGATGGTTGTGATCCGTCGGGTTGGTCTGCAAACAAAGTGTTGCGTCTTCCCAATACGGTAAACACTGGGCATGGTTTCCCGGAGTCTGTCATTGCAGACATTTCTGACACTGTATATACGATTGTTGATATTGAGTTAGCTTACGAAGACATTGACGTGTACGAACGGCCTGTGATGGGTCGTGTCACTGATTCTGTCGAGGTTGTTGAGCCTGACGATTTGCCTGATTATACGGATGCTTTGAACAAACTTCCGAAGAGTGTTTTGGATTTGGCGTTGCAGGAACCTAACGTCGGGTCGGAGGGTAACCGTTCGGAGATGCGTTACCGGCTTTTGTGTGAACTGTTTCGCCTTGGTGATGTTTTGTCTGACGATGAAGTGTTGGCTATTGCATGGCAGGCTCCAGCTTCCCGCAAGTGGAGCATGGAGGACCAGCGTGGTTTTAACGGTTTGTTGGCAGAAGCCAATAAGGCTTGGATGGATGTTCAGTGGGAAACGGGTATGGCGATGGAGCCGCCGGAGGAGAAAAGTACGGCGAAGTCTTCGGTGTCGTTGTTGTCTGATGATGAACGTTCAACATGTAACGGGTATTCGTCGTGGATTGACAAATATGTGGCATGGTCGGGTAAGAAAGTTTCTAAACAAAACACACCTTATGACCGTATTAACGCTTGGGTTGTGTTGTCAGCTTCTTTCTCTGATGTTGCTTTCATTCCCCGTAAGAATGGCCCGGAGGGTCTCAACCTTTATACTATGACGTTGGGTGAAACTACTAGCGGTAAGTCGCAGTCGTTGAAGTTGATGCGTACGGTGATGGATGAAGTTTTTGTGGAGGACCGGGGATACAATTTGGGTGGCAACGCGAGCCCTAACGCTTTGGGTGAAAAACTTATTGAACGTGACGGCAAAGTTTCGTTGTTCACTAAGGATGAAGCTCACGGTTTGTTTAAGCAGTGGTCTACCCAGGATTGGACTTCGGGCATGATGGAGGAGTTGGCGCTGCTGTATGACGGTGTGGTGCCCCCCATGTTGCGTGTCGGCAAGAAGGATATTCAGTCTTCCGCTAAAACACATTTTTTGATGCATATGGGTGGGACGCCGGAAGGTATCATCCAGTCTTTGAATAGGGAAATGTTTAAGTCAGGGTTTTTGGCACGGTTTATGTGGGCGGTCGGTGACCCTCGTGCATTGACTAAGGAGGCCATGTTGGAGGAGGATTCGGATGGGACAGAGATACGTTTAGGTTTTGAGCCTATGGCTAGGCAGTGGGCTGCCGAGTTTTCTGATTCCAAACGTAAACTTCGTGGCAGCACACCTAATGGGTACATTCCGATCCGCATAAGTAAGGAGGGTGCGGAGAGGATGACCCAGGTGAAATGGGATTTAGCTAACCTTGTGAAAAGTTCTGACCCGAACTGGGATATTTTAAACCCTTCCCTTGTACGTATGGGTGTCACCATCCGCAAGTGTGCGTCTTTGCTGGCGCTATCGGAAGGTAAAGAGGAGGCCAACATTGTGCATGTGGGTAAAGCAATTTTTTATGCGGAGGAGTGGGTAAAGAACCTGTTTATTGTGGCGGAGCAGATTAGCGCTTCCGACTTTGAGCGGAACTGTGACCTGGTTGACCAGTTTGTTAAAGAACGGGACGGCAAGGTAAAGTTAGAGTTTGTTAATCGCAGGTTTAAAGCGTGGAGGGTGCGCGACTTGCAGGAAGCAATTAGCGCTCTTGTTTCTCAAGGGCGAATTATGGAACTTTCTGGAAAGGAAGGCAAATGGCTAGAAGTAAACAAGTAAAGAAGATGAAAAAGGTTGTCGAAATTTTGGGGGACAAAACTTTTTGTGTACTCACGGGGGCAGGTATTAGTACTGGCTCGGGTATTCCCGACTATAGGGGGATGGGTTCCGCACCGAAGAAACCTTTAAATTTGGGGCCTTTCATTGAGGATGAAGAGTACCGTAAAGACTTTTGGGTTGAAGGGTATAGGGATTGGTGCGACTTTTCTGTAGCGGAACCTAACGTTGCGCATGACTCTGTGGGCCTTTTGGCTTCGACGGGTTTCGTGAACGGTGTTATCACCCAAAACGTTGACGGTTTGCACGGTAAGGCCGGCACCGAGCTGGTTGCAGAGTTGCACGGCAACATGTATGCAACCTCTTGTATAGCTTGTGGTCGCAAATATCCAACGGAACATATTGTTGCTTTGTTGGAGACAGGCAACCCTGGTTTGTTGTCGGGAGTTGTCGATCGTGAAAACTTTTGGGTCCCCCAATGCGAGTCCTGTTTGGGTGTACTCAAACCGGATGTTGTCTTTTTTGGTGAAATGTTGCCGGAGGAACCTTTCGTCTTGGCGGGCGAAATAGCGAGAGCTGCTGAAGCCATTGTTGTTGCGGGCACTTCGTTGAACGTTATGTCACCGTTAGTGTTCGTGCAGATGGTTAAAAGTGCAGGCAAACCGGTTATTGTTATCAACAAAGGTAAAACTAGTGTTGACAGTATGGCTGACATAAAGGTTGATATGGATTTGGGTAAAGCTTTCAACATGCTTACCGACGGTCTCATGTCGCCGGTTTATATATAGGGAGTGGTAATGAATATTGATGAGTGGATAAAGCTTGGTTACGATAACGGTTGGATGTCTATTCCTAGCTGTTACTACCATGACATGTTGCCGCTTTCCGATGAGGAGGAGGCCGACTTGGATGAGGATGGGGAAACCTGTGTGACGGTGGCACGCATTTATGTCTAAGGAGGCACGCATCCTGCCCGTGTACCCCACAACGCCGTCAGGTGCCGACCTGGAGCTGTTCAAGAAGGCGAAGAGCAAACTGTCATTTGACGGTCTAATACAGCCTGTGAGGGCCGTCGCGGGCTCACCGTTTCGTGTTGTTTCTTTGCGGAAACATCCCGACTTTCTTTGCGACTATGCTTTCGTGCCGGAACCTTCCGAGAAGTCTGTAACGGCGGCGATGGGGTGGGCTCTCGGCGACACTGACGACCCTCGGGCTGTTACTGTGCTGAAAAGTTTGCGCAAAATTTTTGGTGAAGGGGTGACGGAGGTTGATTGAGGTTGTTCAGCCGTGGACAGAAATTTCTTTGGAGGATGTGACAAGGCGCACGCAGGCAGGGCAGACGGTCACTTTAGCTTTGAAGCATGGTTGGGTTGTGAAGGCAGCGAAAACTGTTACGGTAACGCATGACCGTGTGATGAAGAATGGGAACGTTCGGGCAGGCAAAACGGAGGAACATTTGTGGGTGGGTGGCGGCAAGTTGGGGAAAACTTTTGAGATAAACAGGTTTTATATTAAAAGAAACAATAGTCAATGCGACTTTGTTGAACTAAAACGTTTTATTCTTGAAAACTAGTTATAGGATGTAGCCATGAGCATAAACTACACAATGGCTGTTGACCCTGGTATGGCCACCGGGGTTGCTATTGGTCGGCACTCTGTCGATATGCCGTTGGATGTTATTTTTGTTGGCATCATTGGTGATGGTGTGCAAGGTTTTTGTGAATGGTTGTATCGGACGCGGGACGGTAAAGCTGTGGTCGAGGCTGACTGTTCACGCAGCTTCCCGGAAGATTATGCGACCCTCAATTTTCATCTTGATGTTGTGTCTGAAAACTTTAAGTTGAGGAACAACAAGTTTGCTGCCAACTTGGAGCCGTTGCGCATTGAGGGTGTGCTGATTGACCATTTTGGTAATAAGGTTTCGTGGCAGTCGCCAGCGGACAAGTCTATGGTGGGTGACGAGTTTTTGAAGAAAAACGATTTGTGGCAAACAGGTAAAAATGTTGGCCATGAAGATGGTAGAGATGCGAACGATGCTTTACTGCATTTGTTTGCTAACGCAATGAGAACAAGACACATCCCAACACTGGAAGCATACTGGAGGTAACATCATGGAGAAAAGAATCGAAGAAGCGTTCACCGAATATCAGTTTGGTAAAATGGTTGACCCTGTAACACGGTACACACACGACGATCGTGAAGTGTTTCTTGCGGGGTGGACTGCTTCGCAGAAGAAGGAAACAAACTTTGTGAAAGAGTCTGTGTGGGTGCATGTTCCTGTTGCGCCGGAGGATGATACCGAGTAGGTTGTAGTTCACA
>Ga0307981_1003141_pt1 | contig 12655 bp, 11 predicted proteins | sample OrgLakmetagen987_FD_201849 | JGI IMG/M metagenome (GOLD analysis project Ga0307981, IMG submission 201849) | Saline water microbial communities from Organic Lake, Antarctica - #987 | ecosystem: Environmental > Aquatic > Non-marine Saline and Alkaline > Saline | place: Antarctica: Organic Lake... | reverse complement strand
ATTAAGGTTACTGCGCTGGGAAATCCTATTTTATTGGAACGCATGTCGCGCGCCATCATAGAAGCGCAGAATCTCTTTGCTAAATTTGATGTCAATGGGGATGGGACCATTGGGAGGGAAGAGTTTGAGCACGGCTTTGAATTATTCTTTCGCGTCGATGATGATAAGCTGAAGCGCATGTTGGCACAGATTAGTTCCGATGCTGATGGTAACGTTGATTATATCACCTGGTCGATGATGTTGACACCTCGCGATTTACCACGTATTACCAGAGGCTGCAAGGATGTGGGGCCTCTGGCCTTGGCAGCGCCCACGGACGAGGAGGTGGACTTGATTGAGAAAATGTATGCGCGCGGACATGCTCTGGCGAAGGAAGCGGCAGCGTGCGGGACGCGTCTATTGATTGATGCGGAACAGGCGCGGTTTCAGCCAGCCATTGATAATCTCGTTCTCGAGTTGCAGCGCACTTACAATGCCAAGAGTGTCAGTGATAAACCCATTATTTACAATACTTATCAATGCTATTTGAAAGATGTCGCTGATCGTTTGCCTACCGATGTCGAGCGGTCGGAGCGATTCTGTTATCATTTTGGAGCCAAACTCGTGCGGGGTGCATACATGGAAAGCGAACGTGCGCTGGCAGAGTCCTTGGGAGTTCCTTCTCCCATTCATGATACTCTTCAAGATACGCACGACTGCTACAATGATTCGGTAGACTTTTTGTTGGCGCACTCGGTGCAATCGGACAAGAATGTTGAAGTCATGGTGGCATCTCACAATCAAGAGAGTATCGAAAAGGCCATTGCGAGCATGAACAAGCATGGTGTTGATCGCAAGGATGCTGTTATTTGTTTTGCCCAGTTGTATGGTATGGCGGACAACTTGTCTTATAATATGGGCAAACATGGATACCGTGCGTATAAGTATGTCCCTTACGGTGAAGTCAAGATGGTGGTGAGTTTTCATTGTTTGTCCGTGCGTCTCTTGTATCTATCTGTGACGATCTATCTTTACTCACTTTATCCACCAACTCCACTTGACACACAAATTACTGTAGATGCCTTACCTCATTCGACGAGCGAACGAAAACAGTTCGCTTGCTGGTGGTGCGGTCAAGGAACTGTACATGATTCGCGACGAGGTAACCCGCAGAATGAGACGCAAATTGAGATTGACGGAATCGGTTTAAGCATTATTTGTAAACATACCAATTTGATCCTAATTTTACTGTTACCAGCGACCGTACCGAAGAGAGATAAACTAAAATCTATTCGTGCACAATTAATCTCATACAAATAGAGAAAAAATTTGGTGCATGCCTCTCTTCATGATGAATGCATGCCAGATCGTATTACGTGTTGAGAAGGCAAGGAGAGGTTCTACATAATAACAAAACAAATGTTGTTATCAAGAAGAACAGCTATCTAGCTAGCATGATTTTTGTATACATTCATAATTGGCACAAATATGTTCTTCATTTTAATTATTTATGCAAATCAAAGCAACAACAATGCAACTAAAATTATTTTGCAAAAGAATTCTTGTGAATTCTCTGTAGTACTACTCCTGTTCGCTTAGCCTTGTATATGATTACTTATTTCGTATTTGTATTCGTCATCTGCCGTACACGAATGGCACTGCTTATGGATACTACGAACGAGGATGATGATGATGATGTGGAGCACATTCACTTCTTCATCGTTCATCGTCAAGGACAGAAATCAGTAAACACGGAAGAACACGGAGTTGTTTTTTACTTGGTTTGTGCACCACTGCAAAATGAAAATACGAAAAGAAAAAAGAAGCCGGAAGAACATGTTGAAAGGCCTATGGGTGGTCAGGACGCTACACGCGAGTTCGCGACAGTTCGCGACGCATTTCATTTTTCTGACTAATTGGAGTTCGATTGTCTTCGGATCAATTTTTGTCTATCCCCGAGTCTATCCCCCACCGATCACATAAAATATTGAATTTGGAATTTGACATTGTACATAGTGAACAGTAGTCTCCTCGGCCACCATGCTGAGTCCCAAGGAAACAGGAATCGATGATGCGCTCATTGCCCCAGTTGGAAAAGATGATGCACCTGAGATGCAGGCGAACATCTTATCACGTCTCCTATTCATGTGGGCACAGCCTCTCTTTCGTCGCGCGTCCGATCTGCACAAGCAGAACAAAGCCTTGGAGCAAGAAGACCTCATTCAACTTCCTTCCATCGACTATGGAAAACGCATCGCACCCGTCTTTGAAGAAGCATGGAAGAAGGCGCCTGCTGGCAAAGCGACTATCGTTACAGCAGTAAAGGCAGTTATTGGTAGAAGATTCATTATCGCAGGTTTCGTGAAGCTTCTCAATACGGGACTGCAATTTACTTTTCCTTTGCTGCTCAAAGCCATATTAGTCTTTATCGAACAAACCCAGGCGGGTACTATTGGCAAGGATGATGACCCGTGGCATGTTACGTATAGAGGTTATTGGCTATCTGGGCTGCTTTTCATCTTCATGGCGCTCAAGTCTGTTACTGAGAACATCTACTTTCACTCTGTCTACAGGGCTGGATACCAGGCTAGAATTGCCGTGAGCGTTGCTGTTTACAATAAAGCATTAAGGTTGGCTAGTTCCGAGAGACAGGGAACAACTCTGGGCGAACTAGTGAACCTGATGCAGGTTGACTCGAGCAAAATTGAAATGTTTGTTCCTCAAATGCACGTTTTATGGGATGGTATAGTTCAGATCGTTGGATACATGGTAATCCTATATTTTCAGATTGGATGGCCATGCTTTGCAGGGCTCGTTGTCATGCTATTGGCTGGACCTGCTCAAGGTATCATCATGAAGAGGTTATTCGCACAAAACAGAGAAATGGTGAAATATACGGACTCTCGTGTCAAGACAACAAATGAAGCCGTGCAGGGAATCAGATCGGTTAAAATGTCTACTTGGTGAGTAGCACGAATCAGCACATATTCTTGGATCCTTCTTTCTCCACACATTACTTATACTCACTTCTTGCAATTCTAGGGAAAATTCTTTCTACCAAACGATCTCGGGTAGCCGTACGAGCGAGCTCAAATTTCTAGCAAAACTAGCATACCTGCGCGGATTTTCTCGTGCCTACATGGGGGCTCTACCGGGCATCGTAGCGGTCGTTTCTTTCGTTGTGTATGCCGTATATTACAACGACGCAAAAATCACGGCCTCCACTCTCTTCACCGCACTTGTGGCGTTTGAGCAGTTGCGCTTCCCACTTTTGTTTTATCCCGTGAGTCTTGCACAGCTCGTCCAAGCCCGCGTGTCTGCGTCGCGTGTGGAAGCGTTTTTGAGTCTCAAGGAAGTCTCTACTTTCTCCACTGCTACTGATGGAAACGCAGCTTATTCTCTCGGAGATGAATCTCTTAAAAATGGCGAGATCCAGGCTTCCAATGTGACTATCTACTGGGGTGATCCCAATGTTCCGATCAAAAGTACGGATGACGATGATAATGGTAGCATGCTCGATGGTTCAAATCATTCCAAAAGCTCCAGAAAGAGTAAAAAGAGTGTAGACAAAGAAGGAGATAATGACGCAGAAGCAACTGGAGAATTGAGATATCCCAAGGCAATTCTTACCGGTGTGAACTTAAAAATAGTTCCAGGGGAACTCTGTGCCATTGTCGGTCGTGTGGGTTCGGGAAAAAGTACACTTGTATCTGCTATCCTCAACGAGACTGTCATTGGAGATGGTCACATTGGGATTAATGGCAGTGTCGCTTACGCTTCCCAATCTGCGTGGATTTTGAATGCTACTTTGCGCGATAATATCACATTCGGCAAACCATTTGAACGAGCGAAATATGACAAGGTCCTGAGTGCCTGTCAGCTTTCTCACGACCTGTCACTTCTCGATTTTGGTGATTTGACAGAAATTGGAGAGAACGGTATTAACTTGTCCGGTGGCCAGCGTCAGCGAGTAAGTATCGCCCGTGCAGCCTACTCCGACGCGGATATCATTGTGTTGGATGATCCCCTCTCTGCTCTCGATCCTGAGGTTGGAAAGAAGCTGTTTGACGATTGTATTGTAAAATTGATGAGAGGGAAGACACGAATTCTTGTTACCAATCAGCTGCAATGCCTTCGTTTTTGTGACTCTGTGATTGCCGTCGGCGATGGCAAAATTCTTGAGCAGGGTTCATTCCATGAAATCTCAAATAATGATGGAGAAGTCCAGAGGTTGTTGAATGATTTGCGTACTAGTAGCGGTCCCTCATCTGAATCAGTTGAATCTTCTGGTCGTTCTCGTTCTAACAGTGAGACCTCTACAGGAAGAAAGAGAGGTGACAGCATTGCCGAAAACTCAGTGAATGTCGATGCAGAGAAAGAAAATACTGGACTCGTACAGGATGAAGAGCGCAATGTCGGGGCAGTGGCGTGGCAAGTCTACAAGAAGTATATGAGTGCAGGTGGAGGATACCTCAGATTTTCTCTCGTTTACTTCATGTTTGTTCTCTGTACGGCGAATGGTCTTGTCAGCAACACGTGGATTTCTCTATGGACAAGTGACGCTTCATACGAGAGGAACCCAAGGTCATTTTACCTCGGGTTCTATGCTCTTTTCTCTGTGACACTCGGAATCTTCACTTTCTTTAGGTCTTACTTCCTTGCCAATTTTGGGGTGCGAGCATCGAACCAAATGCATGAGAAGCTTCTAAAATCTATCATGTCTGCCCCAATGTCATTCTTTGACACCACTCCAACTGGACGAATCCTCTCAAGATTCTCGAAAGACCTATATGCAATTGACATCGAACTCAGTGATTATTTGGACTTTTTCCTCTTTTGTAGGTAAGTGGATATGAATGATCAATTTGCATGGTAAACAATTGCTATTACCTAGCTCACATTCCGTTTCCGTCTGGCAGTCTCACAGTCGTAGTCTCTCTTGGAACCATTATTTTTGTGACTCCATGGTTTGGTGTCGCCATTATTCCACTTCTTTACATTTATGTCAAGGTTCTCAATTACTTCCGTGAAGTGTCTCGTGAAACCAAGCGCTTAGAAAGTATTTCTCGTAGTCCTGTGTTTGCCCACTTTTCTGAAACTTTGGGAGGTCTAGGAACGATTAGAGCTTATGGGCAGGCTGATAGATTCATTGACGAGTTTGAGTCAAAAGTTGACACGAATGTACGCGCATACTACAACAACAAAAGCGCGGACAGGTGGTTATCCGGCCGACTTGAATTGTTGGGTGCCTTCATTGCCGGTTTGGCTGGTGTCTTTGCTGTTACCACTGTCATATCTGGCTCCGGCTCAGGCACCCCGTCTTCAAGTAATTTCGCCTCAGCTGCGGGTCTATCCCTAACATACGCAATCTCAGTAACGGGACTGTTGAATTGGTTAGTTCGTTCCTTTGCTCAAATGGAAGCAGCTATGAATGCAGCTGAACGTATTCTATACTATAGTGATAACATCCCACAGGAGGCTCCTTCCACAATCGCAGACCTCGATTCACTCGCTGGAGATGATGACAAGAGTGACGGCAATGAACAATATCCAGCAAAGAAGGCCATATTGGCAAAAGGTGTTGAAAAGTTAAATACTGAATGGCCTTCAGAGGGGTTCATCACATTGAATAACTTGAAGATGCGTTATCGTCCTGAAAATCCGTTGGTAATTAAAGGAGTGAATGTAGAGATTATGGGAGGACAACGTATTGGTGTCGTCGGACGCACTGGAAGTGGGAAAAGTTCCCTGCTCTTGGCATTGCTTCGCATTGTGGAACCTTCCCTTTCCGAAGGCGAGGATTATGAAGCTCCGATTGTCATTGATGGAGTAGACATCCTTCGCATTGGTCTGACCGATTTGCGTTCCAAGATTGGAATCATTCCTCAAAATCCTGTGCTCTTTTCTGGTACAATTCGAACAAATATGGATCCTTTTGATCAATGCACGGATGAAGATCTGTGGTCTGCGCTTGGACGCTGTGGTATGAAGAAAGCAATTGAAGAAATGCCAGATCTCTTAAATGCTCCCGTTGCTGAGTATGGGGAAAATCTCTCACAAGGGCAAAGGCAATTACTCTGTCTGGGCCGTTGTTTGCTGAAAAAGTGTCGTATTCTATTGCTTGATGAGGCTACAAGTTCAGTTGATTTTGAAACAGACACCGAGATCCAGCGAACGTTACGCGAGGACTTTCTGAATTGTACTGTCTTGACGATTGCCCACAGAGTTAATACCATCATGGATAGTGACAAGATCTTGGTAATGCAGGATGGCAGAGTTGGTGAATTTGCCTCTCCTGAGCAGCTTCTTGCGGACAAAACCTCAATCTTTTACGACATTGTGAAGCATTCCCAAGATGAAAGCCGTTAAGGGAGGATTCATGATTTGATGAGAAAGCAATCAACTACAACAAACGTAATTCAAGCCGAAACATTCATATACTACAGAAATTTACTTTGTAGATACACGCAATTTGTAATTAATGTAAAATCATGAGATTTTGTAGATAAATTGAAAAGATAGTTTTGAACCATTCATCGTAAGCTTCAATTTTAAGATTAACCGTACCTTGTAAATACTACTTCTTAGTCAACGAGATGTGCCAATGATCAATTAAAATAATGAGAACAAGTGCTGCCATTGATACGAGACAGCTATTCATTGGCGAACAACAGATGAGTACGAGTTGTCATCTTTTACTTTTCGAACCTATGGTCGACACTCATTCATTCCGTAACCACCAAGCCTAATATTTTCATCCAGTTGTATAATCGTGATTCAGTGAGTAATTCATCTAATCTTTATATAGGTCCCCAGCTGTCCAAAGGTTGCTGAAGACATTCCTATTGGGTAAAACGAAGTCCATCTCCGACTCATCTACTCCAAACCAATCTGCAGTGAGTAATTCATCTAATCTTTATATAGGTCCCCAGCTGTCCAAAGGTTGCTGAAGACTTTCCTATTGGGTAAAACGAAGTCCATCTCCGACTCATCTACTCCAAACCAATCTGCAACTGCACTCCATAGACTCTCCCAAGGGGTCGTGGGAATCACGATACCTTTGTGAAGAGGAAAATATGAATTCCGTGAAAAATGGGATTGTTTGCATTGAAAGAGATGATCTATAATTGAGGTGATCTTACCAGGCCGAAACACTAGTGCTCCTTCATTGCTAAGGTTATCTGGATAACTCCCAAGAATCTTCCCTCCGTCAACCTTACCACCAGTAACCCAATAGTTACCACCCCACGCGTGGTCGCTATGTAGACAGTAGGAAACAAACGCATATTAAGTACGAAAGAATGAATAGAATTAGAACTTCCACGAACAAATAATACACATACCTTCCATCGCCAGAATTGCCCATCAAAGTCCGAGCAAATTCAGACACAAGTACAACTGTAACATCATCCCAAAGATCCGAATGTATCATCTCTGACTGGAATGCTGACAATGCTCCATCAAGCTCATCAAAAAGAGAACTGAGATCATCATCGATAGCAGTACTACAAGAATGATAAGAGGCACGTGAGAACTTGGTCAGATAAAACAAAATAGACGGAAGACATTGTCAGAATACCATTGGATCGGACTTACTGATGATCAAAACCACTTCTTTCAACAAAAAATATGTCTCGATCCTTTCCTCGGCCGTCCTTGGTTTTTATAAGTTTCGATACAGCTGCAAATTGTCTGCCAAGATGGTCATTGTTAAATGACACATTTAATGGTGCATCCTTATACTTGTCATATAAAAGGCTGTTCTCGGAAAGGGACTGATACAGTAGGTTGCTCCAAATATCGCCATAAAAGCTCGAACCTACTGTTGTAGCACTATTTCCTGCTTTCACAGCTTCGACGATGTCTGGTGCCCAAGGAACTTGGTTAAACTTTTCATAGCCGGATGGGTTTACAACGAGCAGTGGGGTAGACTTCGATACAATTGGAGGTGCGGATCCAGAAACACTGATGGCTCCAGTTTTGTATCCGCCCTTTGTCAACGCGTCTAAAATGCGCCCGCCAACACCGCCTTGCATCTCGCCAAAAATATCCAGTGTCGCGGTCTCTTCAGTTTGCGTACTGTGAAAGTTGAAGACAAGTGTATGAGATAAGCAGGAACCAACAAAGAACAAGTATGCTGATGAGCACATTTACATCACTTACTTGTGAGCAAACAAGGCAGTTTTGTCATGAAGCTGCCTCCAATTCTCCTTTGAAACTGGCTCTTGTAAAATTCCCATATTGGCGATGAAAGCGAGATCCTTCTCAGCGAAACGATCTCGAACAGATGGCAGTTTATAGTGTATACCAAATTTTTCACACACTAAATTAGATGTAGTAGCATCAATTTCAAGAAGTTGATTTGGTTCCAACGCGATTGATCCTCGTGCGTCTCGGTATTTTTGATACATGTCACAGTCGTTATGAGGGACAAGCATATTGAATCCATCTATTCCTCCATTAAGATTCAAGAAGACAATAGCTTTGTATGGATTTAGAGATGGCTCAGGAGTCTCAGGCTCGGGTCTCGGGTTGCCCGTGTTCTGGAAAACATTAGTACTGTGGAACTCTGGAGAAGAAACAATAAGCTTTTGAACAAGACGAAGCGCACCAGCATTATCTGAATTGGCTGATTCACTGTCATATGCTGCCAATAGAGAAGTTCGAACATTTGCACTGATTCTTCCACCTGTAAGTAAAATAGCAAGTTCGTCGACGATATCACTTGTGGATGTTGCTGTTGTAGCGTACCGAAGAGACCCATGAGAGTATATTTCCGGATCTTTGAAGGAATTATCCCCCGGTCTGTATTGACCACAATTATTGACCGATTTTTGACCAAAACCACCATAGCATCTAGTCAAACCGAAGTCGATAAGGGAGAAGATACCATTTAAGAAACCAACTATGGTTGGAGCATTCATCACTTGCGCTTCAGGAGAAGTAAGAGATGCATCAACGATTTGACCAGGTGCTGCATATTCAGGTAGAAAGAAAGAGAATACATCAGGAGTGGCATGCGCCTCTTGTCCTATTCCCTCCAGCAATCTCTCCATTCTAATTTCTCGTGCCAGGGAAGCTGCTTCAAATTCCATGCTTCTCATGAAGGAAATGAATTTAACAAGGGGCTTTCACGATAATCACGATATTGGCGCAACCCAAATATATGAGCGATAGACGAAGGAAGTAATAAGATAACAATATGATTTATATCATGACTCACCTCCCTGAGAGAACCCACACTGGGATCAGCATCAAGTGCAAAAGAAACTGCTTCGCGATCTAGCAGAATGGCAGCTACAGTTGCCTCAAGGTTTCCATAGTCACCATTTCCGAAAGTTGGCAATTTCTTTACATCATAGACACCTGATTTGAATGCTGTCGAGACCATAGAAATGTAACGTGGACTGGGATTAGAGTGTCCAAAACGTTGGATCAATCTCATGGCAACAAAAGGAGGTGTGTTGGGGTGATGAAAGTAATTATCTAACACCGAGTCCGTCTCGTACGCAGCATCGCGACCCTCAGGACTTGTGAAACTCATGAATCTTGGGGGGTTTCGGAAAGAAAACTCAGTACCAATGGACACTGATGAGACGACATTCTTGAGAAAGATTCTCTTCCCGTGATGGTTTATGCTAAATATTGTGTTCTTGCTAAACACATCTTCGTCGGTTTGTTGATAAATTCTAATAACAGCCCTCTTTGTTGTCACTAATGTATATTCCGCTGGATCAAATGACTCTGGGTTCGGACTGCCAATCTTCAACTTTGCTTGAATATCGCTCAAGGATGGCATAGCAGTAAATGCAACATTGTGATCAACTGTAACACGACAGAGACATCCATCACTTGTTTTTTGGCATGCATCACTTCCACACTGGTTGGAAGTTGAAGGATAAAGAGAATCCGTCCACATTACTTTGAAAGAGTTTGGATTAGTGGCATTCACTCGGTCGAGAACATACTGACCATCTTCGGGATCTAAACTTGGATTGTGTACTAAAGCGACAACTCCGTCACTTTCCACTCTTGCTTGTATGCTACAGGTTGCATTACTCCAGACAAATTCGAAATATTCATTACTGTCGGACTTGTGGAAATCACATTTCTGGTCTGGAAATTGGATATGCTTCACGTCACACATGTGAAACCCTTTCGCTTTGCAGCGACTGTCACTCGTCTCCCAAGAAACACGTTCTGCAGTAAATTCGCAGTAATTGCTGGCGATCTTCTCACTGGCTTGATCACAACAAGAAGCCATTGCACCATCAGGAACCTTTTTGTGTAAACAAAGTGCCATATTCCACTTGTCAACAACTTTACTTAGCTCTTCAGGTAAATAAAATGATAATTCTACGCACGGTGGTCTGATATATTCATAGTACACATCACCAAAAAGGACAACTCTAATGCTGTCTAGTTCACATTCGTCTCCAAAACAATCCAAATTCTCTTTCAACTTGATTCTCGGGATAAAGTGACAGTCACCACTTCCGTCAGGGTTGCACAATAAATTATACAAAGCACTGTCAGGACTTGGTGAAAAGCGCATGAGACTGTTGAGGTTCTCCCAATCGGTAGGCTCACTGTGTAATATAGGAAGCGGATGCGATCCCAATAGACGGTACTCAGCGCCTATGCGTAGGAATTGTCTCTCGGGTAGATCTTCACACAAGGGATAGGTGTCACCGATATAACCTTTCATGAGATCCATCTTTGGAAATTGATCACGGCGCACACTTTCAATGTGCATGGGATCAAGCCTATTAAATTGTTGATCATAGCCTTCTCTATTGCCTCTTCTGTTATGCCTTGTAAAGCCGGTCCAAGCTCGAGCTAAAGTTTGAATATCCGTGTTGTCATATGATGGGACTGGGCTGCCATTGTCATCGTACTGAATGCTACCATCTTGGTTGAGCATATATATCCCAATAGAAAATAGCTGCATAATCTCACGAGAAAAGTTCTCGTCTGGTCTGGATTCACGATTTTCGTTGAAAAGAACGTATGCAGAGCTTCGTGATCCAACAAAAGAGAGCATCTCGCCCATCATCGGAGAATATGATACCTGATCGGCAATTATAATTAGACAAACGTAAATTGAATTTTATTCCCTTGATTATAAAGTTGAACGTACCTCCTTGAGAATATCTATGATTTTGATTTGTTTGAGAGATGATGATTAGAAATGAAGAAATAAAGAAGTAAGAGCTTTCAACAAAATGCTCAGTATCTCACCTTTATAATTACCGAACGCATTTCTCACAAATGTGTCATGATAATGGAGGAATATCTCCGCATGCTCATCGGAATTATCAATCTATTGAAACGATGAATAGAGGATAAGGAATTATTGGTGACCAGTACTCCAGTAATGCACAAGAACGTCTCGGACTTACTTGATTAGGAGTCACAACAAAGATTTGAGCCAGTGCCCATGCTACTCGTTGGCGAAGTTGGTCAGGACTTTCGAGCGCCGTCATGAAAAATACGTTATTTTTCTGCCGTTTGTAATTTCCATACCAGATGCTACTGCTGGCAGGAAAAAGATGAAATATATTGCTTTTCGCAGCTTCGACCGCAAGGTTGTTACCTACTTCACCACTCGACCCACAAACGAGTGCGTTATCCTTCACAGTCGAGAAAAAGCCACCATCATGATTGAATCCAGGATTGATGTATGCTCGTCCAAGCCTGCACGAGTCAAGATTCATAGAATTTGGCGGAGTATTTGCGGACACTCGCACACCTGGACAATGCAAGGGTAATCAAAGTTTTAGATCAAGAAGAAAGATCAATGAATAGATTCACAGGTTCACGAACTTACCATTGGCAAGTTTCGACGCGCCTCCGTCTTCGATGGGAGATTTAATAGTGTTCTCTTGTAGGTCACCATAACCAGCGTAATGCAAATGATCTTTCGTCCCATCAGACAGAGTTCGTACTCCCAACAGCTTCGAATAATCGTCCCCAATGTCTGTACAGGCCTGCTCTTGAGTATTCCAAGTGCTCTCCTGCAATCTAAGACACGTTCCACCTTTCCAAAACTCTCTTTCTGGCACACTTTGGCCCTCGAGCTCTTCAAAGGTACCCTGTAATTCAATTACCTTCATACTGTATTCGTCGATAACCTCTTGAGAAAGAACAATCTTTGGATTTAGCAAGGCCCTAACGGGTTGTCCCTGTTTTCTGAAATACACTTGTCCCCCAACTACTTCAGAAAGAGCGTAGCTAACGATATAAGTCCCTGCTCCTTCGTATAAAACTGGATTACGTGTATCTTTGAATTCGTTCACGACAGTTCTCTAGGCTCTCCATCGACTACAATTAGGAATTTTCCAATCCCGTAATCTAAGACATCAAAACCCTTATTAAAGTCCGCACCTGTGAAAACATAATCTATCCAACGAGAATTACTTTCACAGGGATGATGCGCAGAGAAACTAAACCCGCTTCTGTTATCGCCGTTGATAGAAAAGTCTGAATACTTCCTGAAATATTCTCGATGCAGAGTAGGTGTGGTACTCACTTGATCTTGTACCCATTTAGAAAATCCGTTCTTGTTGATAGGATAAGGAAAGTCGTCGAGCATTTGTGTAGTTGGTCCAAACGTTGCTTGAGTGAAGAAACGAGATAATCGGGCACGTTTAGAGATCTTGTGCTTAAACGCAAG
>Ga0307981_1003137_pt1 | contig 12676 bp, 12 predicted proteins | sample OrgLakmetagen987_FD_201849 | JGI IMG/M metagenome (GOLD analysis project Ga0307981, IMG submission 201849) | Saline water microbial communities from Organic Lake, Antarctica - #987 | ecosystem: Environmental > Aquatic > Non-marine Saline and Alkaline > Saline | place: Antarctica: Organic Lake... | reverse complement strand
CCAGATCGTTGAAAACGCCCGATGCGCAATTCGGGCGCCGATCACCTATGGGCATCCAAAAGCAAAGGGCCTTCAAACATCGCCCCACGCGCCAAAACAGGGGCTTCATGAATAATTGCGGTTAGTTTGGATCACCCACTGGGCCAGCACAGTCCAACAATGCCGAGACGTCCAGATGCTGCTCCATATGCGCAGCGAGCCGGTCCAGCGTGTCTTCAACGGTTTGGCTGTAGGATACCGAGGCTGCAGCCAAGCCGAATTGCGCGAGCCAAGCCTTGCGAAAATGATCGTTGGCGAACAGCCCATGCAGGTAGGTGCCTGTGATCTTGCCATCGCGCGACGTCGCCCCGTCAGGTATCCCGTCGATCTGCGCAAACGGGCGCACACAATCAAGACCGGTAGTCTGGCCGATATGTATCTCGTAACCGTCGATTTGTACGCCGGTTTCCGTATGGCGCGCACACACGCGGGTCAGCGTCTTGTCCGCCGCCATCCGTGTGGCAACCTCCAGCAGCCCCAGGCCGTCGTCGCACCCCGAAGCACCCTCAAGTCCTGCTGGATCATCAACCACCTGCCCCAGCATCTGATAGCCACCACAAATTCCCAACACATGCCCCCCGCGCCGCACATGGGCGCGCAGGTCAATGTCCCAGCCTTGGGCGCGTAAAAACGCAAGGTCACCCCGTGTCGATTTGGTGCCCGGCAAAATCACCAGATCAGCATCCGCAGGCAACGGCGTGCCGGGCGGGATCATCGTCAGCCACACTGAAGGTTCTGCAGCAAGTGGATCAAGATCATCGAAATTTGAAATACGCGAAAGCATCGGGCAAACGATGTGAAACCCGCCATCAGATCTGGCCCGCGCCAGATCAACAGCATCTTCGGCAGGCAAAAGATGCGCCTCGTAAAACCAAGGCAGCACCCCGAAACCAGGCCACCCCGTCCGCTGCTGGATGTCGAGATATCCGTCATCAAACAGCGCCACATCACCGCGGAATTTGTTTATCAGAAACCCTTTGATCATCGCAGTATCTGCCGCATCCATCACCGCTTGCGTGCCCACAATTTGCGCGATCACGCCGCCCCGATCGATGTCCCCTGCCAGAACCACAGGCACATTCGCAGCACGCGCAAAGCCCATATTTGCAATGTCGCCTTTGCGTAAATTCGTCTCGGCAGGGCTGCCCGCACCCTCGACGATGATCAGATCGGCTGTCTTTGCAAGAATACCAAAGCTTTCCAAAACGGGCTTGAGCAACACGCCACGCGCGCCCCCGAAATCCCGCGCTTCAAGGCGGCTTTGGGCTTTGCCTTGGATCACTACTTGTGAACCGGTGTCTGTTTCAGGCTTTAGCAAGACAGGGTTCATATGAACCGACGGGCTGCGCCCGGACGCCATCGCCTGCAGTGCTTGGGCGCGCCCAATCTCGCCCCCCTCATCCGTGACAGCCGCATTGTTCGACATATTCTGGGGCTTGAACGGGGCCACTGAAATACCCCGCCGAAGGGCCGCTCGGCACAGGCCTGCTACCAACATCGACTTGCCTACATTAGAGCCGGTGCCTTGGATCATGAGCGCGCGCGGGGGCATGGCCGATACCTTTTTATGTTGCTTGGCCATCTGGTGTCAGCAGCAACGTCGCAGGTCAAGTGCACCTGACGAAGCCGGACAAACCGCCAACGATCAAACCGCGCCTTCTGATGATTCTTCGCCAAATCGAGTCCGACAGTGATAATATCCGACATGCCCGCTCCCGATTTTGTGGATCATTGCAAACCCACCTTGGCACAACGATACCGCAGGGTGCGGCTACATCATCAAAGCTGGCAAGCCCGCTAAAGCGCTTTACGGCGCGGCGTTCTGCGGCGACAGTCGCTGGGAACGCTCCCAAAGAAGGCCCACCTCATGACCGATCACACAGTTTCCGCCACGCCCGACACTGTACATTGGGGCCGCTTCTGGTCAGACCTGCCCCCCGTGCTGACGATTGCCGATGGGGATCGCGCGACCATTCAAACGCTGTCAGGTCGCGAAGCGGTCCTGCCACCCGACGGCCCGGGCATGACAGTCGCACAGGCGCAGCGCGATATACTGGCGGCAAACCTGCCCGGACAAGCGCATCTTCTGACCGGCCCTATTGCAATCAATGGGGCGATGCCTGGCGATGTGCTGAAAATCACAATCGAGAAGATCAAATTGGGGGCCGACTGGGGGTTCAATGTCGTCCGCCCCGCCGCAGGTACCCTGCCCGGTGAATTCCCGGTCTCGTCTGAGACCCTCACGCATATTCCCATTGATCAGGCCAACAAAACTGCCCGTTTGCCTTGGGGTGCAACATTGCCGCTGGACCCGTTCTTTGGGGTGATGGGCGTGGCCCCACCCTCTGAGTGGGGCGAGATCACCTCGATCCAACCCCGTTTGAATGGCGGGAATATGGATCTCAAACTGCTGACCGAAGGCGCTATACTGTATCTGCCAGTCCACATTGAGGGGGCGATGTTTTCTTGTGGGGACGGTCACGGCTGCCAAGGTGATGGCGAGGTTTGCATCACAGCCCTTGAGACGGCTTTGACGGGAACATTTCGCTTTGATCTGCTCAAGGCAGGCACGACCGCGATCGATCATCCAAGGGCTGAAACAGAACACGAGATTATCTCGATGGGGTTTCATGCCAGTCTGGATACAGCCTTGCAAATCGCATTACGGCAAATGATCGCAATGATCCGCGGGAGGCTCGATATCAGCGAAACCGAGGCATACCAGCTCTGTTCGCTGGCAGCAGATTTTGCGGTGACCCAATCAGTCAATCAGGAAAAAGGCGTGCATGGGCGGTTGCGCAAGTCACTTCTGCAAACCACACAGGTCTAGATTGCGCTGCTATGTGCCGTTTGAGTGGTCTGAAAGACGTCTAACTGCCCCGCTAGAATACGCACCAACGGCTCGAACCCGGCCTTGACGCTCAGACGGTCGTCGCCCAGATCAACGCCATCCGGAAACGCCCCCGCAAGCTGCGCCAGAGTTTCTGAAATCATCGGTACGAAGGCGGGGAATTTTGCATGCAACTGCTTTATGTCAATCGCAAAGCCGCACATCAACTGCTCTATTGCTGAAGCGATCCACCGATCCGCGTCAGACAGCGAATGCCCCCGCGATCCTGCAAGTGTTTCCGCCTCGACCGCCGCTTGATATTTTGCAGTGCCCGGTTGGTTTTGACTATAGCCTTGCGGGAATTTCGAGATGGCAGATGCACCAAGTCCGATCAGAACCTCGGCGGCATCGTCAGTATAACCCTGAAAATTGCGATGCAGACGTCCGCTTGCCTTGGCTTTCGACAGCCCGTCACCGGAGCGGGCAAAGTGGTCAAAACCAATCTGCTCGAAGCCATCCAAAGTCAGCAAAATCTGCGCCAGTTCAGACAGGGCAAACCGCGCTTCTGGGCCGGGCAAAGCGCTTTCGTCAATCAACACCTGCCGTTTCGACATCCACGGCACATGCGCATAGCCATAAAGCGCCAGGCGGTCGGGTTGCAGCGACAACACCTCCTGCAACGAGATGCTCAGGCTTTCTTCGGTCTGATAAGGCAAACCATACAGAAGATCCATGTTCAGACTGTCCAGCTTGTCCGACCTGAGGTGCTGGACAACATCAGATGTCTGGTCGAACGATTGCAGTCGCCCGATAGCTTGCTGAACACGGGGTGCAAAATCCTGCACTCCGATGCTGGCGCGGTTCATACCGTAGGCCAGCAATGTATCAAGCAAGGCCTTTGACGCCTCAGTTGGATCAATCTCGACCGAGAATTCGAACGCAGGCCCCACATCAAACGCCCCGAAAACCTTGTCCAACAGCCGCGCCATCAGATCAGGGGTCAAAATCGTAGGCGTCCCCCCACCCAGATGCAGCCGCGAAAGCGAAACCCGCCCCGACAGATTTGCGCGGACCAGATCAATCTCTTTCAGCAGCGTTTCGATATAAGCCTCGACCGGACGCAAGGTCGATGTGCCTTGGGTCCGACAGGCGCAGAACCAGCACAGCCGCTTGCAAAACGGGATATGCACGTAAAGCGATACGCTTGTCCCATCAGGGATCGCACGCAGCCATTCGGCCTGATCGGCTGGCCCCACTTGGTCGGTAAAGTGATTGGCCGGCGGATAGCTTGTATATCGCGGGACTTTCGCATTGAAAATCCCATAGCGACGGAGTTGCTTAAGTTGTGTCATGCAGTTAGATTGCTAACGCGACGATAATTTTCCTTGATATAGATCAAAATATGACAGTTGATTTACTTTCACGTCAAAAATGCAGCGAATGCCCCATCCGGCATCGAGCAGTTTGTGCGCGCTGCAGCCCAGAGGAACTTGACCAGCTTGAACGACTAAAGACCTATAAGTCCTTCAAAGCAGGCGATCCGATTTTGTGGCGCGGTGACACACTGACCTATGTCGCCTCGCTTGTCGAAGGTGTCGCGACCCTTGGCAAAACGATGGAAGACGGACGTACCCAAATGGTGGGTCTGCTGCTTCCTTCGGACTTCATTGGGCGGCCGGGCAGATCTGAGATTGATTTCGACGTCGTCGCAGTGACCGATCTGACGTTGTGCTGTTTTCAACGCAAACCGTTTGAGGCCCTGATTGGATCAACGCCGCATATTGCACAGCGCTTGGTTGAAATGGCGCTAGATGAACTGGATGTCGCCCGCGAATGGATGCTGCTTTTGGGCCGCAAAACCGCACGCGAAAAGATCGCAACATTCATTAATATGCTTGTGCAGCGCCAGCATTTGAGCGGCGCTGAAAACGACAAGCGGGCATTGGTTTTACCACTGACCCAGGAACAGATCGCCAATTATCTTGGGTTAACGCTTGAAACCGTCAGCCGCCAGTTAAGCGCAATGAAAAAAGAAGGCATCGTGCAGTTTTCCGATCGCCGTCATTTTGAGGTTGTCGACTTTCCCGCCCTGCATATGGCGACCGGAGACGATTCTGACGGCGGCATGCTGGTTTAAACCGCTGTGCTTGGGCAATGGCGCGGGTCTGCCGCGCACTTGATCTGCATCAAAGCCTGACATCTTGCAACATGCTTAACTCCTTTGAACCCAAAGGAGAACATGGCGATGTACAACAACATTTTGATTCCCGTCGTATTGGAAAACACCGAGAAGAATGAGCGCGCTTTTGAAGCGGCACGCATTCTTGCCGATGAAGGCGCACATCTCACACTGCTGCACGTCATCGAAGCCATCCCGGTCTATGTGTCCGACTATATCCCCACCGACTATATCATCGAAGCCCGCGACTCCGTTCAAACCCAGCTTGAAGCTTTGGCGCAAACTTTGCCCAACTGCCACGCGGCAACCACCGAAGGCCGCGCAGGATCACGCATTCTGGACTGGGCCGAAGACAATAAATCAGACTGCATTGTGATCGCATCCCACCAGCCAGTCTTTTCAGACATTTTATTAGGGTCTGTGGCCCATCACGTTGTGCGCCACGCAAAATGTGCGGTCCATGTCATCAGATAAATTCGCCCGGTCCGCAAACTTGATTTAGATCAAGGCCAAGCATCCGGTTGCCGACTATCCGATCATTGCGAATAGATGCGCGCGCCCGCCGGGGCAGCGGCAAAAAGAAGGTGCAATATGAACTATTTCAAACTGGTCATTTTGGGAATCGTCGCCCTAGTTGCCGCAATGGGCATGAACTGGGGTCATGATCTGGCGTATAAGGTTCACGCCTTTATCATCATGGCGGTGGCTGCGGGTATGTTTTTCTGGGTCCTGCGGCGCATAGACGAGCCTGTTCCGGTACCCGAAGTCGGATATGCCGACGGGGTGATACGCGCGGGTGTGATTGCCACTGCCTTTTGGGGCGTCATCGGATTTCTTGTGGGCACCTTCATCGCCTTCCAACTGGCCTTTCCCGAGTTGAATTTCGACTGGGGCCAGCCCTTTACCAACTTTGGCCGACTGCGCCCCTTGCACACCTCGGCAGTAATTTTTGCCTTCGGCGGCAACGCGCTGATCTGTACCTCGTTTTACGTGGTCCAGCGCACCAGTGCGGTCCGCCTGTTCGGCGGCAACTTGTCTTGGTTCGTGTTTTGGGGCTATCAGCTGTTCATCGTGCTGGCTGCTACCGGATACCTGCTGGGCGCGACACAATCCAAGGAATACGCAGAACCAGAGTGGTATACCGATATCTGGCTTACCATCGTCTGGCTCGCTTATCTTGCGGTATTTTTTGGGACCATCGTCCGTCGCCGCGAACGACACATCTATGTGGCCAACTGGTTCTACCTCAGCTTCATCATCACCGTTGCCATGCTGCATCTGGTTAACAACCTGTCGATCCCCGTCAGCTTTTGGGGGTCAAAGTCTGTCCAGCTTTTTGCAGGCGTTCAAGACGCCATGACGCAATGGTGGTACGGCCACAACGCCGTGGGCTTTTTCCTGACCGCAGGTTTCCTGGGCATGATGTATTACTTTGTGCCCAAGCAGGCCAACCGCCCGATCTATTCGTATAAGCTAAGCATCATCCACTTTTGGTCACTGATCTTTTTGTACATCTGGGCCGGTCCGCATCACTTGCATTATACTGCGCTTCCAGACTGGGCCGCGACGCTTGGCATGGTGTTTTCCATCGTGCTGTGGATGCCCAGCTGGGGTGGCATGATCAACGGTCTGATGACCCTGCAAGGTGCTTGGGACAAGCTGCGGACGGACCCGATTTTGCGGATGTTTGTCATCTCGTTGGGTTTCTACGGCATGTCCACTTTCGAAGGACCTATGATGTCGATCCGCGCAGTCAATTCGCTGTCGCATTACACCGACTGGACCATCGGGCACGTGCACTCTGGCGCTTTGGGCTGGAACGGTATGATCACCTTTGGTGCTCTGTACTTCCTGACACCCAAGCTTTGGGGCCGCGAACAGATGTATTCCATGCCCGCCATCAACTGGCACTTCTGGCTCGCGACGATTGGCATTGTTCTTTACGCCTCGTCGATGTGGGTCACTGGGATCATGGAAGGTCTGATGTGGCGCGAAGTCGATGATCAGGGGTTCTTGGTCAACTCCTTTGCCGACACCGTGGCTGCCAAATTCCCGATGTATGTGGTGCGCGGTCTGGGGGGTGTTCTTTATCTGTCAGGCGGGCTGATCATGGTCTGGAACATGTGGATGACCATTCGCGGTGCGAAACCGGCCACCACAAGCCTACCCGCCCCCCCTTCGCCCTCCAACGCAACACCAGCAGAATAAGGAGCTGATATCATGGCACTTATTGATAAACACGCCATCCTTGAGAAAAGCCCCACCTTGCTGCTGGTTGCATCACTGCTGGTGGTGTCGGTTGGTGGGATCGTTGAGATCGCACCGCTGTTCTGGCTAGAAAACACGATTGAAGAAGTCGAGGGCGTGCGGCCCTATTCCCCGCTGGAACTGACAGGGCGTGATATCTACGTGCGCGAGGGGTGCTATGCCTGCCACAGCCAGATGATCCGCCCGATGCGCGACGAGGTCGAACGCTATGGCCACTATTCGCTGGCCGCTGAATCGATGTACGACCATCCGTTTCAATGGGGGTCGAAACGCACAGGGCCTGATTTGGCGCGTGTCGGTGGGCGCTATTCCGACGCGTGGCATGTGGACCACCTCAGCGACCCGCAATCCGTCGTGCCGGAATCGATCATGCCGAAATATGCGTTCCTCAAGGATACGCCGATCGAGCCTATCCAGATCAGGGCGCTCCTGAAAACGCACCGTTTTGTAGGCGTGCCCTATTCGGACGAGCAGATCGAGGAAGCGCAGTCAGATTTTCGTGCTCAGGCCGATCCGGACGCCGACCATGACGCGCTGCTGGAACGCTACCCCGGTGCGGCTGTGGCCAATTTCGACGGCCAGCCCGAATTAACCGAGATGGATGCACTGGTTTCATATCTGCAAGTCCTTGGAACCATGGTTGATTTTTCAACCTTCACACCAGACGCCAGCCGTTAAGGAGCCCGATATGCAAACCTATTCCTTCCTGCGCGAACTTGCCGACAGCTGGGTCTTGCTGGCGATGTTCATATTCTTTGTCTCCGTCATCTTGTTTGCGTTCCGGCCTGGCAGCACAAAAATCTACTCCGATGTGTCCAAGATCCCCTTGGGCGATGACACCCAACCCAAAAGCATGAAAGATAAAGGGGACGACCATGTCTAAGGGCAAGAAAGACGACGTTACCGGCACCGAAACAACCGGTCACAGCTGGGACGGCATCGAAGAGTTGAACACGCCCCTGCCCCGCTGGTGGCTCTGGACGTTGTATCTTTGCATCATCTGGGGAATTGCCTACACAATCGCCTATCCCGCATGGCCCATGATCTCCGGCGCGACAAAGGGCGTCCTGGGGTGGTCCACTCGCGCAAATGTTGCAGCTGAGATCACGGCGCATGACGCCAAAAACGCCGAACTGGTTACAGCGCTATTGGCAACCGACATGGAAACCTTGCCAGCAAGCGCTGATCTGAACCGCTATGCTATTGCGCGTGGTGGTGCGGTTTTTCGGTCCAATTGCTCCCAATGTCACGGCTCTGGCGCGGCGGGGACAAAAGGCTATCCGAACCTGCTGGATGACGACTGGCTTTGGGGCGGTCAGATGGCCGACATCGAATTCACCGTGCGCCATGGGATTCGCAACGAACAAGACAGCGACGCTCGCTACTCCCAGATGCCTGCCTTTGGCGAAATGCTGGAAAAAGAAGAAATCGCCGCAGTCGTCGAACACGTCGTATCTTTGTCCAGTGCTGAATACGACGCAAACCTCTCCGCAACGGGTGCGACGGTTTTTGCCGACAACTGTTCGGCTTGCCACGGCGAAGACGGCTTGGGGGATCGCATACAGGGTGCGCCCAACCTCGCTGATGCGATCTGGCTTTACGGCGGCGACCGCGAGACGTTGACGAACACCGTTGTCAACGGCCAGTTCGGAATTATGCCAGCCTGGGGCCCTCGTCTGACCGAGGCCGATATTCGCGCTGTTTCTGCCTACGTGCACTCTTTGGGAGGCGGAGAGTAGCACGTTGATGACCGGTTAAGGATAACCGGTCCACTCCCCGAGGCGGCCTGTTCGCAAAACGTACCACCTCGGGGAGGTTGTTGATCAAGATCAAGGTTTGTGCCCCTGAACCCCACTAGAGAGAAGGGGCGAACAGGATGAATAATATGACAGACCAGACAAAGCCTCCGTCCCTCTACGCCCCACGCGTACCGATTTTTCCGCGTCGGGTGAACGGTTTTTTCCGCAATTTCAAGTGGGCGATCCTGATCGTCACGCTGGGCATTTACTATGTCACGCCTTGGATACGCTGGGACCGTGGCCCTAGCCTGCCGGATCAGGCCGTCTTGGTCGATATTGCCAGCCGCCGCTTCTATTTCTTCTGGATCGAAATCTGGCCGCATGAATTTTACTTTGTCGCTGGGCTGTTGATCATGGCGGGCCTTGGGCTGTTTTTGTTCACCTCTGCCCTTGGCCGGGTTTGGTGCGGCTATACGTGCCCTCAAACAGTCTGGACCGATCTGTTTATGCTGGTCGAGCGTTGGATCGAGGGCGACCGCAATGCCCGCGTCCGGTTGCACAAAGCACCTTGGAGCCTGCGTAAATGGCGCCTGCGTCTGACCAAATGGACCGTATGGCTGGCCATCGCAATCGCTACGGGCGGGGCTTGGGTGTTCTATTTTACCGACGCACCCACACTGGCGCTCGATTTGATCAGCCTGACAGCCCATCCTGCCGCCTATATCACCATCGCGATCCTGACCGCGACGACCTTTGTCTTTGGTGGATTTTTACGCGAACAGGTTTGTATCTACATGTGTCCCTGGCCCCGCATCCAAGCCGCGATGATGGATACTGATACCATCACCGTCGCTTATCGCGACTGGCGCGGCGAACCGCGCGGCAAAAACAACAAGCGCCGCATCCAGGCAGCCGCCGTTCAGATTGAGGCCCAGCAACAAGCAGCCGGCGCAGGCGAGGCGCGCTATCCCGGCACCCCTTACCGCGAGGCAGCAAAACCCGCCATACCCGCCCTCGAACCCGAGACAGGCCCTGAACCGGAGCCCGGCGACTGCATCGATTGCATGGCCTGCGTCAATGTCTGCCCCATGGGAATCGACATCCGCAATGGCCAGCAGATGGAATGTATTACCTGCGCGCTGTGCATCGATGCTTGTGACGATGTGATGGCCAAAATCGGCAAGCCTCGGGGATTGATTGACTACATCGCACTGTCAGATGAAACGGCGGAACGGGCGGGCGAGGCTGCCAAACCCTTGTGGAAACACATCTTGCGACCCCGCACCATCATGTACACGCTGCTTTGGTCACTGATCGGTATCGGACTTGTATATGCGCTATTCATCCGGTCCGACATCGAATTGACGGTCAGTCCTGTGCGCAACCCGACTTACGTTACACTCTCGGACGGTACGATCCGAAATATCTATGATGTGCGCCTGCGCAACAAATCCGGGGAAGCGCGCGATTTCAGACTCAAACTGACCAGTGAAGAGCTATTACGCATCGAGCTTGAAGGAATGGACGACCTGACCCTGCAAGTTCCTGCCAACACAACAGTTTTGCAGCGTGTTTACGTGACAGCCCGCCCTCAAGACCCCGCAGCTACATCTGCCGCAACACCGCTTAGACTTTGGGTAGAAGATACAACCGCCCAGACACGCGCGTCAAAAGCGACAACCTTCAACGGAAAGGCAAACTAAATGAAACGCGAACTGACAGGATGGCATGTCTTCACCGGCTTCTCGATGGCCTTTGGTGTGATCATCGCCGTCAATCTGACATTGGCCTTTCAAGCCGTGAATACATTTCCCGGCCTTGAGGTTAAAAACTCATATGTCGCCTCACAAAGCTTTGATGTGGACCGCGCCGCCCAAAAAGCGTTGGACTGGGAGGTCGCGGGATCGCTTGAGGGCAACATCTTGAGCCTGACCATCGTAAAAGATGGCAAATCCCTGTCACCGGTGATTGAAGGTGCCGTATTTGGCCGCGCAACGAGCGTTGCTGCAGACCAAACACCAACTTTCAAGTTCGATGGTCGGGCCTATGTGGCTGAAGTCGAGGCTGGACGCGGCAACTGGAATTTGCGGGTGAAAATGCGCGCCGAGGATGGGACGCTGTTTCAGCAGCGCGTGATCGTAAAGGTGCAGGAATGACAATGGCGGCGGCTTGCCCGGGCTGTGCTGCCGCACCGACGGCGATTGAACATGACAAAGTTCACGCAGCGCCAGCCTTGGTATTATCCATACCAACGATCCATTGCGCCGCTTGCATTGGCAAGGTCGAGCGCAAGCTCAACGCCATGCCAGAAGTTGAAGATGCCCGCGTCAACCTCTCACTCAAGCAGGTTTCGGTACATGGCAATGATCTTGATTCCGACACCATTGTCTCTGCGCTAAAGTCGGTTGGCTATGACGCCTATCCCCTAGACCTGGCGTATCTTGAGACACGGCAAGACAGTGTCGGGCGCAACCTTCTGGTCCGTCTGGCAGTTGCCGGCTTTGCGATGATGAACGTGATGTTGTTCTCTGTCGCGATCTGGTCGGGTGCAACTGAAACGACACGCGACCTGTTTCATCTCATCTCGGCTACGATTTCTTTACCGGCCGTGCTCTATTGCGGTCAGCCTTTCTTTAGCAGTGCCTGGACGGCCCTTCGGGTACGCGGATTGAACATGGATGTCCCCATTTCACTTGCGATCCTGCTGGCGACCGGCATGTCGCTTTACGAGGTGATGAACGGCGGCAAACACGCCTATTTTGACGCAGCACTTTCGCTCACGTTCTTTCTATTGATCGGCCGCTACCTTGATCATCGCACGCGCAGTTCAGTCAGATCTGCTGCCAAAGAACTCGCCGCACTGGAAGTGCATACCGCCCAGCGATTGGAAAATGGGATGGCCGTGAAAACAGCTGTCTCCAGCTTGGGTGTTGGTGACAGGTTGCTGATCCCGTCCGGGGTGCGTGTGCCGGTGGATGGCACACTGGACAGCCCAAAAGCGCTTTCGGACCGTTCCTTTTTGACCGGAGAATCTGCCGCCATTGCCCTTACGTTTGGCCAACGAGTCCAAGCCGGTGAAATCAATCTTGGTGCCCCATTCGAGATGACGGCAACGGCTGTGGGCAATGACACAACTTTGCGCCGCGTCGCCTCCCTTGTCGAGATGGCCGAGAACAGCCGCAACAGTTACACCAATCTGGCCGACCGCGCCGCGCGTATTTATGCCCCGGTCGTGCATCTGCTGGCCCTCGTGGCCTTTGTTATCTGGGTCTGGATCAACGGCGACATTCGACATGCCCTGAATGTCGCGGTTGCAGTCTTGATCATCACCTGCCCCTGCGCCTTGGGTCTTGCTGTTCCTGCGGTAGCCACAGCGGCAATAGGACGGCTTTATTCAATGGGTTTTTTAGTCAAATCCGGAACTGCGTTGGAACGGTTGGCCGAAGTCGATATCGCGATCTTCGATAAAACCGGGACGCTGACCCTGTCAGGGCGCGCTGCCAAGCTGGATCACTTAACCCGAATTATGCATGAGGTGTTGGTGAGGGTGGCGTAACGTTCTGAAAAGCTGTAATTTTATGGTGTCGAAGCCAAAAAAGCAGATTTTCAGGAGCCCCGCCT
>Ga0307981_1003134_pt1 | contig 12680 bp, 11 predicted proteins | sample OrgLakmetagen987_FD_201849 | JGI IMG/M metagenome (GOLD analysis project Ga0307981, IMG submission 201849) | Saline water microbial communities from Organic Lake, Antarctica - #987 | ecosystem: Environmental > Aquatic > Non-marine Saline and Alkaline > Saline | place: Antarctica: Organic Lake... | reverse complement strand
TACATATACTTATACTTATACTTATACTTATACTTATACTTATACTTTTTTATTGTAATTCTACGTTAATGGTATTTTTTTTACCAAAATTGTATTTTATATATGTATAACCATAACAATGTTTCAGAAAAATATATCCAGTATTACATACATATACATATACATATACGTATACATATACATATACATATACATAGCAATAAATATACATAATGGTTACAACTAACAAACACATAAAACTAAAACACACAATTGCGTCAAACCTTAGCAATGAATTTATAAGGTTTGTTCAACAGCATAACGATAAACCATGGGAGTGGTACGCAATATCCTGTAATACAAATATAACAATTGATACTGTACTTGACAACCCTGATAATCCTTGGATTTGGTATTTAATTTCTAGTAATCCTAATATAACAATGGATATTATAGATAAATATCATAATATTCCTTGGAATTGGGCTGCTATATCATATAATCCTAATATAACAATGGATACTATACTTAACAACCCTGATAAGCCATGGGACTGGTACAACTTATCACGTAATCCAAATATAACAATGAATTTTATAGATACACACCCTTATAAGCATTGGAATTGGGGTAATATATCACGTAATATAAAAATGGAGTTTGTACTTAATAATCCTTATAAGCCTTGGAATTGGCGTGCATTGTCACGTAATCCAAACATCACATTGGAAATTTTACATATACATCGCGATAAACCTTTGGATTGGCATTATTTATCTGGAGAAAAAATTGTAACAATGGATTTTGTACATACACACCGTAGTATACCTTGGCATTGGTATAGATTATCAGCCAATCCAACTGTAACAATGAATTTTGTACATACATACCCTTATAAGCAGTGGTATTGGCCTGCATTATCCTCACATCTAAACATTACAATGGATATTATACTTAATAATCCTGATAAACCATGGAATTGGTATCATATATCATCCAATCCTAGTATAACAATGGATTTTATAAATACATACCCTGATAAGCCGTGGGAGTGGTATTGTATATCATGTAATCCAAATATAACAATGGATATCGTACTTAACAATCCTGATAAACCTTGGGATTGGCGAGGCTTATCATGTAATCGTAATTTAACAATGGATATAGTACTTAACAATCCTGATAAACCTTGGGATTGGTATGGAATATCCAGTAATACTAATATAACAATGGATATCGTACTTAACAATCCTGATAAGCCTTGGAATTGGATTGGATTATCCTGGAATCCAAATATAACAATGGATTTTGTATCTAAACACATTGATAAGCCTTGGGATTGGCATGTATTATCTTATAATGAGTTTAATTTTAAAAAACGTTATTTAGTTGAAGCACGTCGGCAACTTGCCGCCAAACACATCCAACGCTATTGGATGGAATGTCGTTATAATCCTATATATAAAATGTGCAGGTACCTATTCTATAAACGTGGAAAATCAATATTTGACGAATTTGATCAAACATTAATACTAGATGAAGAGACCAAAGACGATATTGGCGATTGGCTATATCGGACAAGTAATAATAGTCTAACATTAGCATAACATTATCATAACATTATCGTAAATATTAGTATAACATTATCGTAAATATTAATATTTAGCATCTAATATTTACGCTATTTTATACTAAAGTAGATTTTTTTTACTAAAATTGCATTTTATTTACCATGTCAATATTTAAAAACAATATATCCATACACATACATACATACATACATACACAAGATAATCGTATAAATAGACAACATAAAATGAATTCATACATACATACACAAGATAATCGTATAAATAGACAACATATAATGAATACATACATACATACATACATGCATACATACATACACATACACATAAATGCCACAACTGTATCAAACATTGATGAGAAATGGTGTTGGGATTTTGGTGGGCAATCGGATTATCGCTATAATCGTAATATAACAATGGATATCGTAGATACACACTCTGATAAACCATTGGATGGTTTAAAAATAGCTGATTTTGTATCTAAAAACATTGATACTGCATTGGATTTGCGTCACTTATCTGAAAATAGGTTTAATTTCAAAAAACGCAGTTTAGTTAACGCGCTTCGACAACTTACCTACAAACGTAACAAACGTAACAAACGTAACAAACGCAATTGAATAGAATGTCTTTATAATCCTGGTTATAAAATGTGTAGGTACCTATACATAAATATAAAAATAAAAATCAATTTTTTTTGATTTTAATCAAACACATAAATATATACTAGATGCTGAAACATATGACGATATAGGTTATTGGCTAGATCGGAAAAGTCTCAATAGCATAACATTAGCATAACATTAGCATAACATTAGCATAACATTATCATAACATTATCATAACATTAGCGTAACATTAGCGTAAATATTAGTATAACATTAGCGTAAATATTAATATTTAGCATCTAGTATTTAGATTTATATGTATATGTAGGTTATTTTATCATAAAATTGTTTTTTTTACCATATCAATGTTTAAGAACAATATATCCATACATATCCATACATACACATACACATACACATACACATACACATACACATACACATACACATACACATACACATACACATACATACATACAAAATGCTTAAAACTAACAACCACACAAAACTAAAACACACAATTACCTCAAACCTTAGCAATGAATTTATTAGGTTTCTTGAAAAACATAACGACAAGCCATGGTGTTGGCATGGATTATCACGTAATAAAAATATAACAATGGATTATATACTTAACAACCCTGATAAACCTTGGTTTTGGAGCGTAATATCAAATAATTCAAATATAACAATGGATATTATAAATACATACCCTGATAAACCTTGGGATTGGCGTGCATTGTCACGTAATAAAAATATAACAATGGATAATATAGCTACACACCATGATAAACCATGGGATTGGCAGGGATTGTCCAAGAATCCTAATATAACAATGGATTTTGTAGATACACACCATGATAAACCTTGGTCTTGGTATGACTTGTCATGTAATCCAAATATAACAATATCCGATATATTACTTGATATATATTCAAATCCTGATAAACCTTGGGATTGGGATGGAGTGTCATTTAATCCAAATATAACAATGGATAACGTAATTAACAACCCTGATAAACCGTGGAATTGGTATGTATTGTCCTGGAATCCTAATATAACAATGGAGTTTATATATACATACATTGATAAACCTTGGGATTGGCAAGGCTTATCATATAATCCAAATATAACAATGGAGTTTGTAGATACACACCCTGATAAACCATGGCATTGGAATTCATTATCACGTAATCCTAATATAACAATGGATATCGTACTTGATACATATTCAAACCCTGATAAGCCGTGGGATTGGTTTAGATTATCATCCAATTCTAATATAACAATGGATATTGTACTTAACAACCCTGATAAACCATGGGACTGGGGTGGATTGTCCAATAATCCTAATTTAACAATGGATTTTGTATCTAAACACATTAATAAACCATGGTGTTGGTTTGGATTATCATCCAATTCTAATATAACAATGGATATTGTACTTGATACATATTCAAACCATGATAAACCATGGGATTGGTGTGGAGTGTCATTTAATCCAAATATAACAATGGATTTTGTATCTAAACACATTGATAAGATATGGTATTGGAATACATTATCTAGCAATGGGTTTAATTTCAATAAACGTTATTTGGTTGAAGCGCGTCGACAACTTGCCGCCAAACGTATCCAACGCTATTGGATGGAATGTCGTTATAATCCCGCCTACAAAATGTGTAGATATCTATTTTATAAACGTTCAAAGGCAATATGTGATGAGTTTGGACAAAAATTAATATTAGATGATGAAACTAAAGAGGATATTGGTGATTGGTTAGCTAGATATGACACACAATACAATTTTACAAAAAAATTGTAATGTATAAATATTGATATATAACTATAACTATAACTATAACTATAACTATAACTATAACTATAACTAGCTTATTTGCATATTAATATACTTTTATTTTTTTGGAAACTAGATAACTAACACATCTAGCACTAAATATGTACTTTTCTTCTTAGTTTTTGCAAAAAATGATTTTATTAAATATACAAATATACCAGATATACCAGATATACCAGATATACCAGATATACCAGATATACCAGATATACCAGATATACATATATACACATATACAAATAATTAATATGAACAACAACACAACATTTAAAAGCCAAATAGATGATAGCTTAGCGTATGAGTTTATGAAATTTATACTTAATAATTCTGATAAATCATTGAGTTGGCATTTGATATCTTGTAATCCAAATATAACAATTGATAACATAATCGCAAATCCTAATAAACCATGGAATTGGGAGTCTATATCATGTAATCCAAATTTAACATTGCTTGATATAACCTCAAATCCTGATATACCATGGTGTTGGTACTATATATCTCAAAATATAAACTTAACCATGGATATTATAGAGAAGCCACTTAACAAATATATTGATATGCCATTTAATTGGTATTATATATCTCGTAATCCAAATATAACAATGGTTGATATAGCTAATAATCCTGACTCACCATGGGACTGGGACTGGGTTGGTATTTCAGAAAATCCAAATTTAACAATGGATTTTATAAATTCTAATCCTAATAAACCATGGAATTGGAGTTGTATATCATGTAATCCAAATATAAAAATAACTGATATATATTCAAACCCTGATAATCCATGGAATTGGAGCACAATATCACACAATCCAAATTTAACTATGGTTGATATAATTAATAATATGGATAAACCATTGAAATGGTATGCGATATCTCAGTATTCGAATATAACAATGTCTGATATACTTAATAATCCTGATAAACCATGGCATTGGGGGTGTATATCTAGAAATTCAAATATAACAATGACTGACATAGTTGCAAACCCTAATAAGCCATGGGATTGGTGCTTTATATCACGTAAACCAAATATAACAATGTCTGACATACTTGCAAATCCTGATATACCATGGGATTGGGAGTCTATATCTGGTAACCAAAATATAACAATGGACTTTGTACTTAATAATCCTGATAAACCATGGCATTGGGGGTGTATATCTGGGAATGACTTCAATTATAAACAACGCTATGTTTTGGAAGCTAAACGTGTTTTAATGGCTTACCGTATTCAGTTACATTGGCGACAATGTCGGTATAATCCCGTCTACAAAATGTGTCGATATCTATTTTATAAACGTTCAAAGGCAATATGCGATGAGTTTGAACAAAAAATAATACTAGATGATGAAACTAATAAGGATATTGGTGATTGGTTATCTAAATATGATAAACAATATAATAACATCATATGCAATTATTGATATAGAACAATAACTATAGCTAGCTTATTTTTTTTGGATATTAATACTAAACTAGTTCTAGATATATAAATATTAATTCTATATTCTACATTTATATTCTACATTTATATACATCATTGTCTTACCCTTAAATTTTTAACTAATATCCTTTTATCATTAATAAGAGCGAATGGATTTATAAAACTATCCCCCCAAAAACATAATATATCAATCATTCTAATAAGTTATATATATCAATATTGTATTTATATACAACAAAAAAATAAAACAACTATATGTTTCATTTGTCTACCACCTCTCTAGGCAGTTGACCAATCAAATGGTTTATAGATTTCGATGCTCTCAGCACCATCATATTTCGTGATCCTAAACCTCTCACCCACCTGCAGCCACGCAATGTCTAGTGACTCGAATAAATCCTCGCTAATTATGTTGGCCGGCAGCTTCTTCAATGCATACCTGTATAGATCATCCGCTGATGCCTTGGCCTCAATCATTTTGACAAACTCCAGATCACCAAACTTCAGGAATTCACGCTGGGCTGTGCTGAGACCATTCATGTTGATTTCTGTCGAGTATCCAGATCCATAACCAGGCGAGATAATCACTGCCACCTTTCTGGCCTTGTAGGTTCGGTATTCCATTTGTAAAAGTATGTGTGTTTGGGTATGTGTACTGTATTTGTATATGTGGGTAAAGTGTAATTATTATATTAGTTATTATGATATACAATTTTTGTTATATATACCAAATATACCAATATATATTATACAAAAAAAATAAAACAACATTCGATCTCATACATTTGCCTACCTGTCTAGGCAGCTGTCCACCTCTCCGGGTTATACACTTCAACTCCCTCACACCCATCTTGCATTGTGATCCTAAACATCTTGCCCCTTGGAACCCAGTGAATGTACAAATCCTTAAAGTTATCCTCCCTAATATTGGTAAGTGGTAGCTTTGAAGAAGCATACACATATAGTGCATTTGCCGACTCCCTGTTTTCAATCATTCTGATGAACTTCCGATCACCAAACGTCAGGAATTCCATTTGCTCTGGTGTGAATATATTCGTATTTATTTTGGTTGAGTATCCACCTCCCATACCAAGCGAGAAAATCACAGCCACCTGTTCTGTACCGTCGATCCTACATATTCTGTGCGTCCGACCCGACATTGTCTATGTGTGTGGGTATGTAATGCTAGTGGGTAAAGTGTAATTATTGTGCTAGTTATTATGAAATACATTTTTTGTTATATATACCAAATATACCACTAAATTACACAAATTACACCACATACATACACCACAAATTATAGATATAGATATATATATATATATCTATTAGCACTTTTTTACATAAACAGTATATTTACTTAAAAATGCAAATCATTATACTAATATGTTAATATCACTTATCCCAAACATCCTTAACACACAACCACACATATCACCCAACATGGCCAGCTCCCCAAAAAACAAGATCAAGTGCCATCATTTAAACCAGTGTCGGACTGCATCATGTCCCTACAAGCACACCAACCCATTTTGCCAATTTGATACACATTGTTGCGACCCATCCTGTCCTAAACGTCACTCAAAGATATTTTGTTACAATGGTGTTGAATGCTACACCGAAACATGCCAATACCGTCACTTGGTATATAAATGTAGATACTTCCACAATTGTCCCAACAAAAAAAATTGTGATTATCGTCACGCACGTTCATCCAATGTCCACACCCATGCTGCCGCTCGTCCCACTCCAAGTGCCATACGCGATGTACCCGTTCTCGAAGCTATGACAATGCATTGCAAACAACTTGCTGAAATAAAACAAAAAATTGCACGCCTTGAAGCCAAAGTTAAGCGAAGCTGAGTTTACCCATTGTCTTGCGCCGTATGAATGTCTTGTATGACCCATCGTATATACATTTTTGTTTTTTTGTTATTATATTTTATTATATTATATAGTTTGTTTATTTAACTGTATATACTCTAATATCTTCTTTATATATAAAAAACTTAAAACATAAAAATAAAATATAATATAATATAATATAAAAAATATGGATATGTTTGATTGTGTGAATAATATAATATATCCATATTTTTTATCTTATCACTCTTTATTATATATAACGTATTTACACTTCTTAACCCCCTAACATCTTGTTCTGGACTACAAACACATATATATAAAGTATGTACGTTTGCCATCTTAGTCGTATCTAGCATATCACTATCCTTATATATATTTATATTTAATGTATGCACATTACCTAGTATACTCATATCACAATCCATCTTATTTATGGATTCATTATCTATAATCACAGTATGCATATTCGATAGTGCACGTATCACATTATTTATACCATTATTATTATTACTTATGTCTGTCATTTCTGTCATATCGGTATTGCGTACATTCAATCTATAAACACCCGTCAACTCACATATACCTTTGATTTTGGTACAACCGTATAATATTAATGTATGTGCGTTACCTAATATAGATACGTCTAATCCTTTCCAATATGACAAATTTAAATTTTTAACATTATTTAACATACTTACATTAGTTATAGTTATAGCTTTATAGATACATTTTAATAAATCTAGCGTATGTATTCCATCTAATACTGCCAGATCATCACAATCATATATGTGTCTCTTATTAATTATTAAATATAATACTATGTTCTTAATGTAACTAGCTATTATTAATAATCTAGAACACATAACAATTTGTATTATAAATTCCAACTTATAATACCAATTGTTATGTACAATAGTAAATATTTTTGCGAATGATACGTTATGCTCGTACTTACATATATATGCCTTATTATTTATATCCATTTTATGCCATCTATCCAAATATTTACCCTTATACATACTATTTACTATTTTCTTCATTGCACTATAATTATTGCAATTAGACACATTATGTAACCTATCTGGATTTAAATACTGTAATATATCTACTAATACCTATTTTGGTATATTATACACTAAATTATCATTAGTGATCATCTGTATGTTTACTATTTGCATATTGTTTGCCATTTCCATGTTATGTAATATGTATATGTATATGTAATATGTATATGTATATGTATATTTATGTGATATGTATAGTGGTATATGTGCTATGTATATGTATATGTGTATATATGTATGTATTGGATTACTCATAATGTTAGGTGATTTATTAATATTAATATTACTTAAATTCATTTTTATAAAAAATAGTATATGTATATATATGTGATATGTCAATAGCATAAAGATAAATAAAAAAAATATGTAGTCATACACTTATATTCATAATATACTATACTATTTATTATTATTACCATATCTAGATAACCAATCACCAATATCCTCTTTGGTTTCTTCATCTAGTGTTAATTTTTGCCCAAACTCATCACATATTGCCTTTGAACGTTTATAAAACAGATATTGTCGCCAATGTAGTTGAATACAGTATGCCATTAAATTTCGGTTAGCTACCAAAACATTTAAAAATATTTTAAAACAAAAAATAAATCTAGATACTATAAATAATATAAAAAATAGTATACTAAGGCATATACACTAGTTTTTAAAGGTAAAAACACTAGCAAAAAGGTGGCCGTGTATTTATTGGGGAAAAAAGTCGGTGGGGTGCGGGGCAAAGCCCTGCTAATGTGTGCTTTATATATAATAAATATACTATACATAATAAATATACTATACATAATACATATATGTAGTTAGTTTAGCTAGCTTAATTAACTCTCAATTACAATAGTAAAATTTTTAAAATACATAATTTTTTTAAAATCCAATTATAAATCAATGACAAAATAATATAACTACTACTAACCACCCACATTCCATATATAATCACCATCTCTGCCATATTTTAATACAAATTGCCACAACTTTGCATCATAGTTCGTCACTGACGGATATGGCGGTGGTTTACTTGCATTTTGTGCAAAATCTTCCGGTGCCACATATAAATTTGCCATAAATATATTTTTACCCTCCTTTCCTAATTGATCCGGCCACAATTTCTTGCCAACCTGGACCACCTGGAATTCACAATCTCTAAATATTTTAGACAAACACTTTAATATAGTACCGCTTCCACCCACCAACCACATTCTCTTTACCGCTTCCGGTTTCACTATATCTTTCAATGCCTTTTCTATATTTATCGTCAATAATTCCTCAAATTTACTGTCATCTAATCCAAATGGTAATAATATACTATTAATTGTCCTAGACTCATACTCTTTCGCATATTTTTGTAAATCTTCCAACCTATTCGGATATTTAAGTTGTATTATATTAGCCCCATATTGTTTAGCCTTTACACTTTGCTCACTTAACTTATTATTGCTAGTTGCACCTAATATTATTGTCGCCCTCACATTACATATCTTGGCCACATATGATAATGCTATTTGAGCATAACCCTGTCTTGGACTCGCATATATAAACTCTAATGTACTTTTATTATCATGTATTTTGTTTTTGTTTTTGTTTCTATTTTTATCTTTATTGGTATTGGTATTGGTATTGGTATTGTTGTATTTAAGTATATACTGCACCATATATTCATACAATCCTCTCTGTTTTGTACCACCTATTAATACATCATCTCTAAATACAATCACTTGTCTCTTATCCTCGTATGATTTATTTATATTAAACCTAGATACGATCAATGGTGGATTCATTACCGATTCCATATGTTCCCTATTTTTAATCCCAAGTTTTTCCCATACTAATATATTCCTTATTCTCGACTTATATTCTGACCTAAACCCATATAACTTAAATATTGCCCTGTCACCCTGTTTATTAATAATATTATCTACAAATTTCTTTGTATCATCACTTAATTTATGCACACCTATGTTATCTATATATATAACCAATAATCCACCTAGACATACTCCCTTCCATGCATTCTCCAAGTATTTTATATAAAATCCATTCACCCATTTATCATAATCTGGTTCATCTTTTATATGGTTTGATCCCTCTCCTGGATACCTTTCCAATGAAAAAAATGGTGGGCTAGTCAATACCAAATTATATCCACCTATTGTAATCTTTGCATCCTCAAACCCTTTCGGTATAACCCTATAATTATCCCCTATTGATACTTTTGATACTTTTGATTGTTCTAGTTGTTGTGGTTTTGGTGATAATAGTGATGGTGATAATGTTGACAATATATTATTATATCCTTTTTGCAAACCGCTATTTGGATCATAACCATGATATTGTACTACTTCACATGCTAGCGCACCAATTAAACGATCACCCCATCCCGCACTTGGATCCAATACCTTTATTTGTTTTGTAGATATATTTTGCATACTAGCAACTAATCTAATAAAATACATCATAATCACTGGATTGAATGTTGTGCACATTCTTAAATTATATAAACTATCATTCATACACTTTATATTTTTACTACCACATTTTTCGGTAATATCCTTCTTAATTTCTGTCCATGATTCCACTGGTGATTTATTTGTTCCAAATTTACATTGCATCCTAATATTCTCTGTAAAATGATTGCTTATACCATCTGTTTTGTAATAATCCTTGTCATATGATCTCTGAATTATTTTAACATACTTTTTATTTTTATCATCCAATGTTACTATTCTTGTATTTTTTAGATCTTTAAACATATTTAATGGCGACTGCATTAACTTATATGCATATGGAAAATCTGTATCTCGCTCGCTTACATTTGTTTTGTCTGTTGATTTCACATACGATCTTGTTTTTTTAGTTCTAGATGCCTGTTTTTTAGTATTTTTACGTTTAGTATTTTTATGTTTCATAGTTTTATTATTTTTCTTTTTATTTTTGATAATTATATTTATATATTTTTAGTATTTTTATTATTTTTATTTTTGATAATTATATTTATATATTTTTAGTATTTTTATTATATTAAATATAATTAATTAGTAATAATATATGTGTGTGCGTTTTGCTAGTCTATATTTATAATATATGTATGTTTTTAAATTATATCCATCTAGTATAAATAAATAACTAAATAAATAACTAAATAAATAACTAAATAAATAACTAAATAAATAACTAAATAAATAACTAAATAAATAACTTATATCTTATATATTATATGTATATAAAATATATAAAATAATACAATATACATGGCAAATGCAATACATACAAATAAAATATATGATTATATCAAATATGCCAAGCCTAATAAATTACACATTAAATATCCCCAATTCACTCATTACGGTACTTTGACTTTACTAGATGATAATAATACACACCATACTTATACACAAAAACATACTTATACCAAAAAAAATACCACTATATCAAAACACAACCCTAGAATATCAGTAGTAAAATTACATATTGTCCTTAAATCAAACATTATACAATATTATATCAATAATAATATCTTTAAATATCTAGATAATACATGGCATGGTAAATCACATAGCATTATGCTCAGACACCCCGGTCAAACACTTCTAGCTAATAATGGACTCAGTATACAACAATTAATACAAAAATGCCTTTTGCATAATGTACATACACATACACATACACATACACATACACATAAAGCTGCATCTAGCCTATGTTGGCATACTACACCCAAATTTCATCGCAATATTATAGGCTGTAACAATACACTTGATACCACAAAAATAAAAGAATATATGTCGGAATCTATATCCACCACATCTAGTAATTATAATAATAATATTTTTTATTATATCAACTTACATGAGTTTGTATATAATCTAGATACACATATTAAATGTTGGAACGGTAAACATATTATATTACATACTATACCTTGTTGGAGTATTGGATTATGGATTGAAATAATTACTAATACTAATACTAATACTAATACTAATATACCCTCCGCTACCACCACACAACTATCCCCGAAAAAACATAATGTTGGTAATGTATCCAAAAAACAATATATATCTGTTATTAACTCTACGCTTTCTCATTTAGGTATATCACTTGCTTCATATTACTCTATGAAATATACTAATGTACATGACTCCGAGTTTTATGAAATGCTAGAATTATTAGCTTTTAACCACTGTTATACTCTAGCTAAAGATATTAACCTATCAATATCACCACGCTATATTAATAAATATGGCGGACTTCAAG
>Ga0307981_1003133_pt1 | contig 12680 bp, 8 predicted proteins | sample OrgLakmetagen987_FD_201849 | JGI IMG/M metagenome (GOLD analysis project Ga0307981, IMG submission 201849) | Saline water microbial communities from Organic Lake, Antarctica - #987 | ecosystem: Environmental > Aquatic > Non-marine Saline and Alkaline > Saline | place: Antarctica: Organic Lake... | reverse complement strand
ATCGACTAGTAATCGAGACGGTGCGGGCGGCGGTTCTACGGTACGTTCTACAGCAACTATTGCATCGTCGTTCGTCGCTCTCTCTATCTCGGTCAAACTCTTTGCACCAATACCGTTCCGTTCCGGAACAATAACCAAAAGAGCCTTTGTTGGAGTCTCCACATATAACCGAACACACCGTAGTCTAGCAGGTTCGCATTCATCTCGAGGGCGTCGCGTTGAGCATTCCCACTGGATTCCTCTCTCTCTCATTTAAAGTCAAGAGAAATATAAGAATAGTAGACTATACCGGTAGGAGGATCGCACATTCTCTACATTCCGTACACGGTATGAGCGCTTCGAAGAATGATTCAGTGTCAGCAGCAGTAGACGCAGTAGACACTGACGACGACGATTGGGAAGAATGGGACCGCCGTTCGCCCTTTTGGATCCACTGCGTTGCGGGAAGCGTAGCCGGTGTAGTCGAACACACGGCCGTCTATCCCCTCGATACCGTGCGGACGCACATTCAAGTGTGTGCCTCGTGCATTCGACACCATCCAGCCAACCCAAAGGGTGTTGCTTCTGTTTCTGCTGCTGGTTCTGCTGCTAGTAACAGCTTGCAGCAGCAGCAGCACGCCTCGCACAAGCTACCAACAGGCATGTGGCAAACGGTCCAGTACTTGACCAAACAACCGGCCGCATCGTTGCACACTACTACTACTGCAGCTACTACTTCTACTACGACTTTTGCCGCGGCAACCACCAACGCCTTCAATGGATACACCCGTCTCTGGCGAGGCGTCCAAACCGTCTTGGTGGGATGCATACCGGCACACGCGCTCTACTTTTCCTCCTACGAAGCCGTCAAGGCGGCCACGACCGACGCTAGAACGGGTCAAGTCTCCGCCGTGGGGTCATCTCTGGCAGGCGCCGTGGCCGTCACGGCCCACGACATGGTATTGACGCCGCTTGATACACTCAAGCAACGATTGCAAATGGGATATTACGAGGGCACGGCCCAAGCCGCCCGACACATTATTCGACAAGAAGGTGTCCAAGCACTCTACAAGAGCTTTCCCGTGACACTGGCAACAAACATTCCCTACGGTATGGTCATGGTGGCCACTCACGAAATGTGCAAACAAGCCTGGCAGTCGGACGACATTCCCGCCTGGCAAACTGTAATGGCCTCGAGCAGCGTTGCGGGCTGTCTCGCCGCCACGGTAACCACGCCGCTGGATCGCGTCAAGACGGCGCTGCAAACGCAACAGCTGGGCGTGCCAGCCTGTCACGGGTCACAACCGAATTGCCCCTTGACGGCAACGATCAAACCAACAATGACGCACGGCAACGTCAAGGACGCCGTGGTGAATATTTACAAACACGAGGGTCTGGCGGGCTTTGGACGGGGTATGCTGCCTCGCATTTTGCAGCATACTCCAGCCGTGGCCATTAGTTGGACCGTGTACGAAACGGCCAAGAACACTTTGATGAGACAGTACGATTACTAAAACACGCGCATGAAAAAAACTCGCTCTATAAAACTAACGAGACTCGACTCGTGTCGGTGATTTCTTTTGAAAAATACTGTTGGACCCCAAAGTGGTTGCTGCTACAGTATAGTGTGTACGAGCTAGCTACCTACTGCGTTGGTGCGTTCCAATTACCCTATAGCCTACTAGCATCTAGCTATACAGCAGTGTGGAATAGCTTGGCTAGCCATGCTTTAAAATGAAAATGCAGCAGACTCGGAGCAGGATCGAGCAAGACTACTTTACTGGACTACCGGTATTTGCTGGACTATAGATATTGACGTTTTTTGTGCTATTGTTGCTGTACGGCAAAGCATGCGGCAGCGAAACCAGCTAAGACACCAGTCGCGACAACATCAGTGGTGTGGCACTACCTTTGCCCTCTCCGTTGACGTTTTTTCAGAGAGGACCTACGTACAGTCCAACCTCCCCGCAACTACGTGCAATCGCAGCATCATCGGAAGTCGCACATTTTATCATGTTGCGCATAGACATCGTTGCTGGTGAGAGAGCCAACCATGGGGACACACAGACGATGAATGGAAGTGTTGTCGTGGGCCGTGCAAGTAGAACCCGCTATTGTCGTCCAAACAAATACAGGCCTTCGTAGGGTATTCAAGACCGGCGTTGGCAACATCCTTGGCAGTGGCCATTAGGTCGACGACGAGGCTTGTTTCATCCAACCGATGCTGTCCCAGAGTTACAACTGTGGATTAGATAAGATTTACGAATCCTCTTTATTGTCCTCATTGTGTATGGTTGGCGCTAGTAGCGGCCTTGCTAGCTTACCCGTTGCGAGCCCTCTTTGTGTACGGTGCTGTCAATTGGTGAATGCTTCGACACCCTAATCAGAACCAGCGACTGTGTTGTTCTTTTCTCGGACGGATTTCCATGCCTTGAGAAAGAACCAAGCGCCAAAGCCTGCCATTTCAACACCCCGCCCCAAAACAACACGCGATTCGACCGTGACCATCTGTCCTGCTGCCACAGCCACGGCCCATGCACCCACTAGTCGGTTGAGTTGGATAAAGGTGGTACCCGTCAACCGATCTCGTTCGGCAGCGTCCTTGAGCGAAAATATCATGGTACCAATGAGAAACAAGCGAGCGACAGCGGATAACTGAAGACTTGCATCGTACCATGTACGACCCAGAGCTTGTTGATACTATGTGAAGCAAGTAAGCAAGCAAGCAAGCAACGACCGCATGTGTGAGTGGGTTGGCAATTCAGCAGCGTAGATAACCGTATTTTATGTCGAAAATAAACTTACTCGAAGGTCAAAGATGAATTCCATGAAATTGGACGTCATCCCGGCTACGACCAGTAGAAAACAGTTCCGATAGGTTAGGGCTTTCCTCTCATTTTGCACGCGCAATCCCTTGGCGGCCTTTGATATTTTGGCCAAGACTGCTTTTGCAGAGGAGTGCGTTTTTGTGCCTTCCACGAAGACGACGCCCCGTTTCCAACCAACGCTAGCAACAGCAAGTCCTAGCATACGCACCCCAACAGTAAATACGACAGCAGCGTTACCAGGAAGTGCAACAAAGGCGGCTTCTCCGGGCACGGCCACCAAGCCAATTGCACAAAAGCCAATCAAACCGATCGACAGCCTTTTATAGGTATCGCTCGCCAATCGATCAGCTCGATTTGCTCCTTTGAGAATATTGCAGATGCCAGCAGCAATCCCAAATCCCGCGGCTGCACCCCATTCGGTTGAACGAGCAAAGTCGGCCGCGGGAAACATGGCAGCTGGTCTCGCCGTTATTAAATGAAGGACCGCCGTGCCGCCAAAGAGGTATTTTGCGGCAGTATAAGCCATAGAGAGCTGTTCCTTGCTGTCCAGTTCCGGTGTCTCTGCTTCCAGATACTCATCAGAGTTGTTGTTGGCCCTCAACAGAGACGGGCTCTTCAAACGGGGCGTGCTGCAGGGTCTTACTGTGGCGGCTCGGGTTATTGGAAACGTCGTTTGGATATCGCGAGACTGGAAGGCCTCACAGTTGGGAAAAGAGCAAGGTGACACCAGTAGGAGTATATTAATCCATAGAAATGCGGGTAAACAGCCGCGATAACGTGGTTGGCGTGGAGGAGTCGCCATGGTGATAACCCAAAAGTATTTTCGAGAATGTGAACTGTCATCAACGATAATATAACTGTCAGACGTCACATTCACGACCCAAATCTACTATCCAGACCCGCAATAATTGATGAATTTTTTAATTCACTATAGAAAATAAAGTATATGGTACGATAATATTATTTTAATTACAAACATAAAACTGTACCACGGAGTTTGCTCCTCTCTACTAGTATGTGAGGCGTCTATCTTATGGCTCCTAATCCTTCTGCTCGTCATTCGATGTGGGTGCAGCAGCTGGAATTTTGGCGGCTAGCGATGCGGCTGACGGTTTGCCTTCCTGGCCATCTGCTCACTCTCGATAGGTTCGTTGTCGTCAGTCTCGACAAGGATGCGGATATCTTCGTTTGCTTTGTGCCAGTGGCTATTCAAATCCTTCAGCCCATATAATTCGAACATTTTTATAGTCTTGCTATAGTGCTGTTACTTGCATTTTGTATCAGTGCTGCTAGGCATGTCTGTGGATGCAATGACAACATTGTCGATTAAATCGGTAAATCATCGATGCGACTGGAAGAAATCCTTCTTGTTTTGATTCAAAATGATGGTGCGACCTGGAATAACCGGCAATGAGTCATCTCTGTTGGGGCTTGGACCAACCTCACCAGCTTCAAAATGCTGCTGAGGGTCCAGACCCATGACTCGATTCATCGATGCGCCTAAAAGGCACGGACCAGCAATAAAGAGGGATCATGTAGAAATTTTAGCATTTTTAATTTTCTGTGCTTTTCTCGTGTTTTCATTTGCAAAGTAATCGTAGACTAGTCTACCGGTACCGGTAAACGGTAGACTATGCTAGTAGTAGCGGAAGAATGAAGAAGCCACTTTGACTTTGGGGGTATGGTAGTACCCCGGATGATGACACAAGGGAAAAGTAGCGGGAATTGTATCCCCTGTTCTAACAGATTAAATTTGCGAAGTCTCAGTCTCAGCAATGCTTTCCGTTGGGAGCGTTTCGCTTCATTCGCCTGCCTCGTGATCCCGCCAATCACTCCAACGGTAAGAGTTTCGCTTCATCCGTACGACCATACCAGTCGGGATCGGAGGGTAACCCGGACCTGGTTACGCGGCAGATATTGCTAACATATCTTGAGTTTTGTGCGGAGAAATTTCACCTGAGGCGCACGACGGGACTCGTTTTTCGTCGACCGCGCGGTAAAAAGCGGCCAAAGGTGGTGATTGCAAACGACTTATTCTTTCTGCATCATTATACTCGATTACTACATGTTTGCCCTTTGAAGACAACGATCAAGAGAGTAACACTGTCTACCATGGCGTTCCATCGATGTCGATTACTGCTAGGAATGCTCGTCCTGATCCTCGTCCTTGTAGAGGCGAGGCGAGGCGGCAGGTCTTCAGACAAGAAATCCAAAAGCTACGCGGGGGTGCCATCAGTCGAAGGCGTAATCCGAGCAGATAATGTCTTTAGCCGGGGAAAGGGAAAGGGTGGTAGCAAAAGCAGCAAGAAGCGGGGTAAGGGCAAGAATGGAGGCAAGGGTAAGGATGGAGGTAAGGGTAAGAGTGGTAGCAAAAGCAGCAAGAAGCGGGGCAAGGGTAAGGGTAAAGGGGCGCCACCAGGCATGGCATTCTTGACCTTTAGTCGACGGATGTTTCCAGTCGGGCAACCATTTGAGTTTGACGCTATCGTTAGGGCGGTAAACGCGGAAGAGGTTGACTTTTTCAACCTCTACAGCTTTGATACCGACACAGGACAGGGAAATGTACCTATTACAATACTGATTCCAATCGGGCCTGCCTTTTCTACAACATTCCAAGGAAGATTTACCCTGACTTCCAACTTTCCCGGAGAATTCTTTGGCTTCCGAGCCATTCCAGTGATTCATGGCGTGGAAGATCCGCACTCTTCACTCGTCGTAACTGATCCTCACGCCATTCGATCTATTCGGGGCCGCGGCACTCCAAGTCCATCCCCAGCGAGTCAACCGCCGACAGCTGCTCCAACGGGGCCAACAACGTCCAGGCCTACAAGCGAAACGCCTGAGCAAATTGCGGTTCAAGGGACGGCGGGTGCCGAGTTTGGATTCTCTATTGCGGTATCGGGAGATGCTTCCTTTCTTGCTGTTGGCGCACCAGCGAATAGCGAGCTCGCGGTTGACGCTGGGCGTGTCGCTCTGTATCAGCTATCTGGTGAAACGGCAACATTACTCTTTGAGTTTTCTGGAGCCCAGGCTGGACTCCAAGTGGGGCTGTCTCTATCTATATCTTCCATCGCTGGTCCAGACGGCCCGATACTCGCTGTAGGAGGAAGTGAGTTTGTGGATGTCTACCCGTTAAATCAATTTCTTGGCACGCAGCCTCCAACTCTTGATTTTGATCGATTCGCAGCCGAATTTACCAGCGAAGGCTTCGGTAGCGCTGTCGATGTCAGCGGGGACGGCAATTTTCTAACAGTCGGCGCGCCGCTAGGTAGTTTTACCTTGGGACTGGCGCAAGTATATCGCATCGATACTGGGCTACTTATTGGTATTGATATTCTTGGAGATAACAATGACGATCGTTTTGGTACAGCAGTTGCCTTGAGTGGCGACGGAGCCATCTTCGCGGGTGGAGCCCCAGGTATTGCTGGAGCAAACGGCTACGCACGTGTTTATCGCTTTGTAAGCGGTACATGGACCCCGACTGGTCAAACACTCATCGGCAGTCAAGCGGGGGATAAGTTTGGAACATCTATTTCATTGTCGGACGACGGTGGAACAGTTGCGATTGGTGCCAACCAAGCCGGAACTGGACCTGGATTCGTTCGTATTTTTCAGCTCGTGGGGGTAGTGTGGCTGCAGATTGGGCAGACCTTAGAAGGAACAAACACCAACGACATGTTTGGAACGTCTGTGGCGCTGACACCGGATGGCCGCTTTGTCAGTATCGGTGCTCCCGCTTTTGACGGTGGACGCTTTACAGACAATGGGATTGTTCAAGTCTTTGAAAATGTAAGCGGGGTTTGGGTTCAGGCCGGTGATATTATCGGATCAACGAATACTCGTAATCTGGGAACGTCGGTTGCCATATCGTCGGACGGTCAAACTGTGGCCGCAGGGGGTCCCAGGAGCACGTCATTGGTCGGCAGAGATGTCGGGGAGGCTGTCGTTTTTATTCTTTAGTTGGATATAATGTCATAGAGGGGTATACATGTGTAATATTCGAAATGTCCTGCATAGTTGGCATCTGTTTTATGATGCTCAGCTCGTTATATACCAACCAATAGTTGAGCTGAAGCCACTTCGTACGGAAGTGGTGTAGCATCAGATGCAACCACACATCATCAAATCACTTCGAGGGGCAATGCCCGAGGAGGGAGCATACCATCGACTTGGCTCCTACTCCCCCTCTGCTTTCGATAGCTAGAGCTAGCTAGCCCGCATGTTTCGTGAGCTCCACACGACCGCGGAATTTGTTTTATTGGCGGGCTATTTATTTTAAGTCACATTTCGGCGAAACGCTTAGGTCGAATATGTCGTACTACGACATGATGAGTCGTCTTTCCGCCTCCAGATTTTGTTTTGGACCATTATTTACCATGACCCGCATTCTTACATTCATGCAGAACTGTAGGGCACTGACCTCTGATAATAGACCAGAAATCCCCAAAGTGTAACAGGTGACACGGATGCAGCGTTCAGCTCTTCGATTGTTAGTGGGGCTCTGTGTAGCCCTACTTTTAGTGTCGATAGATGCAAAGCGTGGCATGAAGTCAAAAAGCAAAGGCTCCAAGAGAGCCAAAGCAGGGCATTACAAGGGTGCCCCGCAAAAGTATCATGCTTCACCACTCGTAAACCAACCACATAACATCTTTCAGAAGGGCAAGGGTGGGAGTAAGAGTAACAGAATCAAGTCAAAGGGAAAAGGAAAGGGAAAGGGAGGTGTGAAAAAAAATATGAACAAGGGTCACCTTAGCAAGGGGTCACCGATGTTTTCCGAGTTGACTTTTACTCCAAGAATCGTCCCAACGGGACGCGTGACAGAGATTAACGTTCTTTTGCAGATGATAAAAGCCCCAAATGTCGATTCCTTTAACCTGTACAGGTTCGACATCATGAGAGGGCAAAAAATGATCCCAGAAGCGATGCTCCTTCGCGATGGGCCCTCATCTCTAACGTATCAGGGATCTTTTGGTGTTTTATCCAATTTTCAAGGGGAACTCTTCAGTTATCGGGCAATACCAGTCATTGATGGCGTTGAAGACCCTTTCTCGCCGTACGTGGTAATCCAGCTAGGGGCTCTTCGATCCATTTCTGTAGGTTTGGGTCCACCCTTGACTCAAGTGCCAACGACGCCAGATGCAACTAGACAACCCACTCGAGCACCTACTACGGTACCCCCTTCAAGTGCTCCAGTCATATCTGCGCCAATAACAGAGACTCCTACATCGGCTCCTACCACTACCACCTCTTCGGAACCAACGACACAAATGCCCACGAGTGTTTCGAGAGCGCCAGCGACCACAAGTCCCACTGCTACGCAAACGGCATCTCTGACACTAGCTCCTGGATTTGGAGAGATTTTATCTATTCAAGGGGCTGTGGGTGCTGAGTTTGGTAGATCGGTTGCCTTGTCGAGTGATGCCTCGTTTCTGGCTGTGGGTGCGCCGGCCAATAGTGAGTTTGGAGCAGAATCGGGTCGCGTCGGACTTTATCAAATTGTCGATGGTGCAGCCGAGTCATTATTTGATTTTTCTGGAGGTCAAGCGGGTTTACGTGTAGGGACGGACGTGGCGATATCCTCCATGGAAGGTGTCGGCGGGCCTAGACTTGCAATCGGAGGAGTGGATTTTGTAGATGTCTACCCGTTGAATCAGTTCCTAAACGATGAACTAGGTCAAGATCTTGACTTTGATCGATTTGAGCCTGACTTTGTCGGAGAAGGCTTTGGAACGGCTGTTAGTATGAGTGGAGACGGTGGGTTCGTAGCAGTCGGGTCGCCTCTAGCTCCAATCAGGGGTGGCTTTGATGTTGGGCTCGTCAAAGTATTCAGAATCGGATCAAACGCTGCAAACATTGGAGGCGACATAAATGGAGACGACACAAGCGACCTTTTTGGAACATCTATTTCGTTGTCGGCAGACGGAGATATAGTCGCGATTGGTGCCCCCGGAAATATAGGGGCTGGGTACGCACGTGTTTATCGTTTGAGTGGGAGTGGCTTGGTGTGGGAAACGATAGGACAAACGCTTATAGGTTTGCAAGCAGGCGATACATTCGGAAGATCAATTGCATTGTCTGATGATGGCCTAACAGTTGCCATTGGGGCAAGTCAAGTCCAATCGGGGCTTGGATACGTGCAAGTCTACGCATTTGTTGGGAGCACATGGACGCAGGTTGGAGAAGACTTGCTTGGGCCGATGGAAAACGATCAATTTGGAATGTCAGTTGCACTGACACCGGACGCTCGCTACCTAGCAGTTGGCGCGAATGCACACGACTCTGGTGACTTTATGAACAATGGTCTAGTGCAAGTATACGAAGACCAAGATGGTACATGGGTCCAAGTTGGTCCAGCTGTTGTTGGTTCGGCCAATAGTCGAAATCTTGGCGTGGGGCTTGCCATTTCTTCTGACGGTCGAACAGTGGCTGCAGGGGGGCCGTTGAGTACGTCCGATCCAGGTAGGGGAATTGGGGAAGCAGTTCTGTTTCAAGTGTGATAGCGGTAACCGCACGTTACCATCTGTTCAACGGAAGGCGTGATTTTAGAAGAATGAGAATATATAGAAGTGGTAGTCTATCTCTAGTAGTAGTAATAGTAGTATAGTAGGTAACTACGATTAGCTAGTCAGCCATATCTTATCCGTCTTCCGAGTCGGCGCCGAAGCGTTGGAGCGTAAAGAAGGATGTACACCCTTGCTGTAGCCGGCCTTCGGTATCGTACAAACGAGAAATCTTGGAGCATAGTACTTCCGGAAGCTGTGGCTCCTCCGTGGCAGTCGTATCGTTGACAGTGCCCTTGGGACCGTCAGCCTTTTGATACACGCAAAATTCGGTGTAGAACGGCCGTATTTGCCTCGTTCGATCAAACGTAAGGTACCGTGGCAGCTGCAAAAGAAGATCGGAATAACACAGTGGGTTAGGTTTTTGTGCAACGATATACACAACAACGACATTACAAAATATACTTGTTTTTCGTTCGATAACACGCATCAACCTACCTGTATCGAAACAGATCCAACGACAAACCCTACGTTGTCTCCATCCCAATCAATGTAAACCATGCGATCTTGCTTATGAATTCTACGAGATAGCCCTTCATTGACACAGACTTGACCTGCTGTGGAAGCTGCCGGCACGGCCATGGCCACCCCCATGGCTTTTCCAGCGTCCACGACTTGTCGTATTTCAATACCGAAATTCCACATCCAACGAAATGCCACCTTTTGCACCCCCAAAGTCCAGGACCCAAACAGTATGGACTTCTTGGCAGCAGCAGTAGACGCAGTCTGCTCAGTCTTATTGTCAAAGCCGCGACCCGTCGTGGTGGAAGTCGTCGCCGGGACGGTCGTCATGTCACGAATGATGGCGTCACCCAGCCAGATTCCGGAACTTATTTCCAAGAGGCTGACGCCATGTGGGGAGAGACCATTGCTATTGATGCTGCTGCTGCTGGTATTCGCATTATCCTCGGCGGTCGATGGAAGCACTATCTGCGATTCAAAGTCGGCGACCGACAATGCGGCAGTTGACCGTGTTGCATTTGGAGCGTTGTTGTAGTTGCTGTTGGCGTCAGCATTCGTGTCACCAGCGGGTGGTGGTACGCGACTAATAATTCGGTCCACCAATCGGTCCACATCCGTCTGCAGTTCCATCATGTCCACAGCGGACAGCGTATTCTTCCTTTTGTTGTCGTTGCTGCTGCTGTTGTTGATGCTGTTATTGCCATTGTGGTCCAGAATGCGCGTTTCGTGACTAACCACCACGCGGAGCAACGACTGGTCCGTGGCACTGTACACGGCCCACAATCGAGCGCGGTCGTGGTCGGACACGGCCAAGCAATGCTCCACGGCAAACTGTTGCAGCGCCGTCGAACCAATCAAGGCAGCAGGCAAGTCGGGCAGCGTCGCGTCCCAACTGTACGAAGCGTCTTGGGCGTCGACATCCATGTGGCTCGTCCCAAAGTTCACAATCCGCACAGACTCTTGCACGACTTTATCATTATTGTCAGTACCGCTGGTGTCCTCATGGTCGATCCACTGGAGTGTTTCTTGCCAGCTGCTGCTGCTGCTGCTGCTGCTGCTGCTACTACTAGTACCTGTCGGTGAGGAAAGCAGTTGCATTCGCGAGAGAAACACGGGAGACGTGCGTCGCTGCCCGATTCCGGCCGCTGTATCGGCCGAGATGGCCCACGAAGTGGCTTTGCCCCGCCAAGTGCCGCAGTGAAAGTCCGCCAGGGCGAGTACAGCTTGCGACGTCTGTTCATTGTTGTCGTTATCGTTCTGGGCAGAAGATAGTTGGAGACGCACCAAAGAAGAGGAAGCTGCAGATGCCAAGCGTTGGGGTGCGGATGATGGTGCAACGACGACGCCAGCAGTAGGACCAAAGGCCGAGACGGTCGTCGTCCCCTGAAAGGACACTACGCTAGAGACCCAGCAGAGCCACAGTAGAGCTTTACCAGTACTGGTAGTAGCAGTACGCATTGCTATTGCTGGTCCTTGTCTCATGGTCTATGCGTTGATCCGTTGATAGAGTAGATGGATGGACAGGTTGATGGGACGATTGTGTGATGAGCTGTCCTTACGATTCGCGCTGTCTTCTTTATGATGATGTGTCTTTCATATGGTCCACAAGAACGTACTGTACCTGTACGATAGCGAGGCAGGGGATCGATCACGCTCTTGATCGATCATGGTCGACGCTAGCTGACGCTGACGTGGAAGGATGAGAGCTTCTGGATTGGAATGAGGTTGCCACGTATAATTTACTGTACTGTATTTGACAAACCCTCCGCGCGCGAGGATACCTTAGTACTGTACGTGTACAACACTAATCGCCAACGCATATGTAACTTTGTGTCCGGCGAGACATTTTGTTTGCGGCAATGCGCCCGCGCGGTCGCGAGTTCCAGAGCAACGCGACAGATCGACTGTCTGTCAACAACCAACTGGTCTAACAGTCGATCAGCAGTCGATCAACAGTCCCACATACCGTACACGTTCGATTGTTTCGTTTCGTTTCGTCTCGTTGCAGTCAGTACCGTAGTAGTACTGTTGGAGTAGCAGTACTTCGGGACCATGCGCAATCCCAGGGCCCGATTGTCACGAAACGCCGCGCACGAAGAGTCTACCATGGACACTGCAGCAATAGCAATAACAGCAGTCACAGCAATACCAGCAGTTGCAATAACAGCCGAGGCGCCCACCGTAGTGAAAGAGAGCGTGACGGATAATAGAAGTAAGAATGATAGTAACAGCAAGTCGACGCGCTTTCGCTTTCGTGGACGCAGTGATCGATCCGTCACGACTGCTGCGATCCATTGTTCCACCAGCAAGATGAATACAACAACGATAAAAACAACGACGACGACGCGACAAGAGAAGAAGAAGCGACGCCTCTTTCGACGATTGGCATCATCAACATCAGCCACCTTGCAGCGGCAACAAACGGCATCCAACTGCGAACTCCGGGAAGATCCTCAATCGACTAGTGCCAGCATTTCTCTGGAAGAGGAGCAGCAAGACGACCATCGTCTTGCCGTGTCGTGGCATGAGCCATCAGAACTACAGCCAACCAACATGGGTACCGCGTTCATGTTGCCACCAGACTCGAATACCAACAACAATCATGGCACGCTGCCACCACCAAAAATACCACCATTACTTGATACTGATACTGCTGCTGCTACTGCTGCTACTGCTATTGGAACCGACAAAGTAAATGCACCGTCCGTGCCAATCAGCACAACAACGGAGGCTTCGAGCTGTGCCACGGTCATTCTCCAGCATTCGTACCTCGAGTACATGTTGTGCGGCAGTGGTGGGAATGGAAATGATGGCGATGGTGGAAATGGCGGAGACTACGATACAGTAGCAA
>Ga0307981_1003132_pt1 | contig 12686 bp, 13 predicted proteins | sample OrgLakmetagen987_FD_201849 | JGI IMG/M metagenome (GOLD analysis project Ga0307981, IMG submission 201849) | Saline water microbial communities from Organic Lake, Antarctica - #987 | ecosystem: Environmental > Aquatic > Non-marine Saline and Alkaline > Saline | place: Antarctica: Organic Lake... | reverse complement strand
CAAAATACCCAACAGCCATATCGGATGCTGCCAATGTTGTTAAGTTCAAGCAAGATTTTCTTCCTTTGCGTCCAACTTTGCGCATTGACGACCTAGATAAAATCGCGGACACTCTGCGAGATGCAGAAAAAGTTGTTATTTCTGTGGGGAATGATAATTTGGAAGTTGAAGTTTGTTTTGGACTTCCTCACACGCTTTGAAATACATAAATAATATAAAATAAGAGCACCGTGAACTGTATCTCGAAGAAGGTGCTGCTAACAGTAAGATGCAAGCTGTCGAAAGTCTTGATGAAATGCAGGCTTTGACAAGCTATGCCATAGCAAAAGATACTATTTCCATCTACATAACAGATGATAGCAAGCTGTAAAGTAACGAGGAGACAGGTCAGATATAGACGAGTAGGCATTAAACATAAGAAGTGTCAACATGAAAGATAGCGCTCCAAAGTCTCCGCCGAAGGAGCGAAGAGGTGACCTAGGAAAATGGAGTTGTTCAAATTTCGACTACAAACTAGAGGTTGGGGACAAAGAGGAGAAAACAAATTGAACGAAATCATCTGGGAAGATGCCCTCCCTACCTTCTGTGTCAAGAACAGCTCTTCAGGAAAAAAATGCTTTTGCAACTCCTCTATGCCGCCTTGGTTGGAAGAAGGAGGTACAATCAGATTTGAATTGTAGCCTGCACCAGTCTTTGTCAAACGAATGTTTCTATTTTTAAAATGAAAACGTATTCTTAGTTTTACATCCACAACAAATATTATTCCTTTTTTTCTAATTAAAATTGCGCTAATTGACGTAATAGCGCTAACTCTTCCATCAAATTTCAGGATTCTTCTGATAACGCGACCGCGCATGTGTTATTTGAACAACAACGCTATCTCCACTTCTTTCCAGCATTTGAAAAGATGGCTATCTCTTTTCACTGTGTTCGTCGTCGGTACTAAATAAATAAGTATCGTCAGAGCTGTTGCTCGCTTTCGTTTTGAGGACTGGTACGTTCTTAGGCTTGCAAATAAACCTTGGAAGCCTATTTTTGGATGCCGTGCGCAATGCTGCTTCCCTCGAACGGCTAATACGATTGGACGAGGAAGAACGCCCTCTTGGCCCTTTCGACGCTTGGTGGGCGAGACTTTCTCCTCTTCTCGAAGGAGAAAAACTTTGGTTTCGAGCTCTTATTTTTTGCATACCTTCATTGTAGAGACGATCGTGAATAGGGCTAAATGCGATCTTCTTGCCAGGTGAAGGGGACGGTGCATCTCTTTGATCTCTTTCTTGCTCTCTCCCCCGATCCACCAACTTCTTCTGCATTCCTTCTTTGTACAAACGATCACAGATGGGCGACGGAGAAGCAGATCTTACATCCAATACGTAGGCATCGTTTGCCTTTTCCAACGCTTCTTCAATTTTCTGGTAGGCGATTTTATTCACTCCTTCTTTATAAAGGCGAAGATGTATTTTAGAGGGTTTCGCATTCATAGCCTTTTGCATTGCAATCTCGGCTTTTAAAATATTTTCTCCTTTGAGGTCAGCATAGTGATTCCGAAGCTTCTCGAGCTCGTTTGAAACGTCCATTGAACTGTCTCTATTGTAAGGAATCCTTCTAGAAGCCATCTTGAGAAACGATGCGTGCGTTTAGTGGTAGATTATTATTTGTTTCAGACAATGATTAAATTATGAAAACATGTTGAACGAATTTGACCAATGTATGTCTTTTTCTCAACGCATAAAATATAGTTGATTTTTTTAGAGCTGTCTACATTTTAGTCATACAACTGCTTTAGATACGTAATGATGATTTTTAAACGGTTTAAACATCGACTTTTTTAGACATTATGGTTGTGGTTGTTCATTGTCACGTTTCCTTACATGCGTTTTGGGAAAAATCATTTTAGATTCCCAGGAAGAAAAATAGATGAAAAAATTAGAGATTTTAAAAAGAGGAATACCGTTACATTGACGGTAAAATATGAGACGATACACGATTTGTTCCTTCCCCCATTATTAACTACCCATTATGTATCATCATGTCATCATCGTAATCATCGTTCAGGTGTGCAAAGTACAACCTCATAGAAAAAACTTTATGAATTATGCTGAAGATCGGTTAGATAGGAGATCAAGGCACTCTGGTATAGATAACTTATCGCCACTTGAAATGGACTTGAAGCAAGCTCACAAATGTATCAGAGAAAGTACCAGCATAGCATCGAGATGGAAAGGCCACGAATTGGCTGGAAGAACCTTGCGTGATGCGGGTCTTTCTCCCCAGGCTTCATTCCATTATGCAATGGCGTGGATTCTGTCTCATTCTTTGAATGAAGGAGATCTTAATGACAGCTGAAAAGATAAGGCTGTAGGGGACTATGCGCAAATGGCTGAATTAGCAGGTTTTCCTGAGGTGGCAGTTCTCAGTTTTACTTTTTCATTTGAACGGTGGGATGCTTGACATAATAGCGAAGCAAGAAGAAATCTGTGAGCAGAAAATTGGTGAAGAAATCATCTTTGCAGTGGATGGCATGGACCGATTCAAATTGAATTGTGGATGTGGATTATCCAAATGTGGGGCTTCGGACTGGTGTTACATACCCCCTCAAGTGCATTGTTCTATTATATATCGAAATATACTGGATGCCTTTGGTGATTTAGAGATCAGCTTGAAAATTCAAGCTCATCAGGAAGGATCCTCTGCGGCAGACCTTCTCGAGGCGGTTACGAAGGCTACGCAAAAGAAAAATCCAATTCTGATCGACCAAAAGACACCATCGTACATTCCTCCATCGCTGAGGTTTTGGAGCAAATATAGTCCCATACCTCTTTCGCCACTTCTTCAGATCCTTCTTCTCAAGATTATGTATTCGGCACCAATCGGTTCGTCCTTTCTTGTGCTTGCATGTGAAGCGGTAAGACATCTATCGTTGAGCATGCCATTGTCCTCCAAACTTGGGCGCGCAATGGCTCAAACACATAAATCACATTGGGCATATTACATTTTAATTCACAAGATTGTTTTGGGGGAGAAAGTTAAGATGCATCGTAGAAAAATAACACCCTATCATTTTCCAATCTGGGACATCGTCAATGCCCTCGACCAACGGAAGTTTAAAGAGAGGGGGCAACACATAACACAAGAGTGCTCACAAAGCCTTGTTGCTTACTTAGAAAATACTGTCAGCATTCTTTCAAAGCCTGCGTATGAGAGTTTCCGAAATTCACCGCCTCCAAGCTTGCAATATCTCCCAAACCAAGCCATCTATGCCATTGGTGATTCGCATGTGTTGTCCATTGGATGGCAAACACTGCATATAGCGAGTGAAAATCACAATATTTATCGTACTATCGTACCATCTCCAACCACGGGGCTAAAAGCATGGCATGCAAGAGAAGGGACACAATTCTTCACTAAACATAATCTTGATTGCTGTCTCGAACGTTTGCCCAAATCCTGTCGATCAATAATGCTTAGTGCTGGCGAAATTGATTGCAGGGAAGGAATTGGTGGGAATCTCTTGAGAAGATTTCGAAATGATTGTGATGATGCTGTAAGGAATACTGTCGTCGAATACATTCGAGCGATTCGAAAGTTATCCTGCAAGTATAATCTCCAGGTGCTGCTGCTGCCAGTTGCACCACATGCCCACCGAAGTGAAAAGAATGGCAAATCCCTTGGCCGGGGTTTGCGTAGGCAGCGTATGCTCCTCTGGAAAGAGAGTTTGCGCGAGTTATGTGCGCTTCAAGAATCTCAAAGTGATGTAGGACAAGTGTTTCTTTTGGATTACGAAAAAGGTCTGCGTGCAAACAACGAAGAAAGCCCAGTTGATTTTGTGCTGAATAGACACTATAATGCAGACTATACGCATATGAATAGTGCATTTCTCCCTCTACTAGAGAAAGCATTGATCAACTGTAATTGTGATCTTAATTTACTTTAGGAAGATTTCAGTGTGGATAATGGGGAGTATAAAAATATTAAAGTCGGTGACGATCCAGGGGCTTGCTTTGCTTCTGCATTTTCCTGAACTTGGGACCATTCTAGTTGTACCTACGCTGTCCTTTACGTTGCTTACTGACCTTCTTCGTTATTTTCCAACTGTTCTTCGGTTTCTTGTTTGCTTTTGTGCTCTTCGGTTTCTTGTTTGCTTTCGTGCTTAGCCTGGCCTTCTTTGAAACAGATAGGGACACAGTAAATGGCCCATTAGTGGGAGTAACAGGATCAAATGATAAGAGGATTGAAGGACCATTCGATAGATCTGGCGACGGTATCACAGATGGGCTGCTAGTAGGTGTCAAAGATCGGATACTGGTAGGTGGGGGCACATTGAATGGCCCATTCGTGGGAGTAACAGATGGGCTGCTGGTAGGTGGGAATGATGGACTATTCGATATATCAGTTGACGGTTTTACAGATGGGCTCCTGGTAAGTGTCACAGATGGGCTGCTGGTAGGTGAGATTGATGGACCTTTCGATGCATCTGGCGACGGCTTCACAGAAGGGCCACTGGTGATTGTCACAGAAGGGCTGCCGGTAGGTTGGATTGATGGACCATTCGATGGATCTGACGACGGTTTTACAGATGGGCTGCTGGTAGGTGGTATTGATGGACCATTCGATAGATCTGGCGACGGTTTTACAGATAAGCTACTGGTAGGATTCACAGATGGACTGCTGGTAGGTGAGATTGATGGACCTTTCGATGGATCTAGCGACGGTTTCATAGATGGGCTGCTAGTTGGTGGAATTGATGGACCTTTCGATGCATCTGGCGACGGTTTTACAGATGTGCTACTGGTAGGTGTCACAGATGGGCTACTAGTAGGTGGATGTGATGGACCTTTCGATGGACCTAGAGAGGGCTTCATCGAAGGGCTACTGGTAGGTGTCGCAGATGGGCTGCTTGGAGGTTGGATTGATGGACCATTCGATGGATCTGGCGACGGTTTTACAGATGGGCTGCTAGTAGGTGGAATTGATGGACCATTCGATGGACCTAGAGACGGCTTCATAGAAGGGCTACTGGTAGGTGTCACAAATAGGCTGCTGGTAGGTTGAATTGATGAACCATTCGATGGATCTGGTGACAGTTTCATAGATGGGCTGCTAGTAGGTGGTATTGATGGACCTTTCGATAGATCTGGCGACGGTTTTACAGATAAGCTACTGGTAGGTAAGCTACTGGTAGGTTTCACAGATAGGCTGCTGGTAGGTTGGATTGATGGACCTTTCGATGGATCTAGCGACGGTTTTACAGATGGGATACTAGTATATGTCACAGATGGAATGCTGGTAGATGAGATTGATGGACCATTCGTTGGATCTGGCAACGGTTTTATAGATGGGCTGCTAGTAGGTGGTATTGATGGACCATTCGATGGATCTGGGAACGGTTTTACAGATGGGCTGCTGGTATGTGTCACGGATGGGCTGCTGGTAGGTTGGATTGATGGACCATTCGATGCATATAGCGACGGTTTCTCAGATGGGCTACTGGTAGGTGTCACAGATGGGCTACTAGTAGGTGGATGTGATGGACCTTTCGATGGACCTAGAGAGGGCTTCATCGAAGGGCTACTGGTAGGTTTCGCAGATGGGCTGCTTGGAGGTTGGATTGATGGACCATTCGATGGATCTGGCGACGGTTTTACAGATGGGCTGCTAGTAGGTGGAATTGATGGACCATTCGATGGACCTAGAGACGGCTTCATAGAAGGGCTACTGGTAGGTGTCACAAATAGGCTGCTGGTAGGATGAATTGATGAACCATTCGATGGATCTGGTGACAGTTTCATAGATGGGCTGCTAGTAGGTGGTATTGATGGACCTTTCGATAGATCTGGCGACGGTTTTACAGATAAGCTACTGGTAGGTTTCACAGATAGGCTGCTGGTAGGTTGGATTGATGGACCTTTCGATGCATCTGGCGACGGCTTCACAGAAGGGCCACTGGTGATTGTCACAGAAGGGCTGCCGGTAGGTTGGATTGATGGACCATTCGATGGATCTGGCAACGGTTTTATAGATGGGCTGCTAGTAGGTGGTATTGATGGACCATTCGATGGATCTGGGAACGGTTTTACAGATGGGCTACTGGAATGTGTCACAGATGGGCTGCTGGTAGGTTGGATTGATGGACCATTCGATGCATATAGCGACGGTTTCTCAGATAGGCTGCGGGTAGGTTGGATTGATGAACCATTCGATGGATCTGGTGACAGTTTCATAGAATGGCTACTGGTAGGTGTCACAGATGGGCTGCTGGTAGGTTGGATTGATGGACCATTCGATACGTCCAGTGACGGTGTCATAGGTGGGCTGCTAGTTGGTAAGGAAGTCACGCTGCAATCAACTTCACAAGTTGCAGGGCAGTTGTCAGCAACATACGTTTTGTCGCAAAAATTTACGAGAGTTACTACCCGTAATCCAATCCATTGACAAGTCTTGGTGGAATCACCATTGACGAAGAAGTCTGCATTATCAAGACAAATGGAACCAGAATCGTAGCCATTATCAGGTCTCTTGTCAGATGGGCTGCTGGTAGGTTGGATTGATGGACCATTCGATGGATCTGGGAACGGTTTTACAGATGGGCTACTGGTAGGTGGGATTGAAGGACCATTCGATGGATATAGCGACGGTTTCATAGATGTGCTGCGGGTAGGTTGGATTGAAAGACCATTCGATGGATCTGGTGACAGTTTCATAGAAGGGCTACTGGTAGGTGTCACAGATGGGCTGCTGGTAGGTTGGATTGATGGACCATTCGATACGTCCAGTGACGGTGTCATAGGTGGGCTGCTAGTTGGTAAGGAAGTCACGCTGCAATCAACTTCACAAGTTGCAGGGCAGTTGTCAGCAACATACGTTTTGTCGCAAAAATTTACGAGAGTTACTACCCGTAATCCAATCCATTGACAAGTCTTGGTGGAATCACCATTGACGAAGAAGTCTGCATTATCAAGACAAATGGAACCAGAATCGTAGCCATTATCAGGTCTCTTGGTAGACGTGGTTGTTGGACTTGCGCTAGGGATGGCGCTTGAGATTGTACTTTCGCTTGGAACGAGCATCTTGCTTTCCCTGACCAAAATAAATGGTTCATCATACACTGTGGTAATGGCGTACGCTTCGAAATCCGCTGGGTAGCTGGTGAAGATCGCCTTTGCAGATGCATACCCATTGTCTCTTTTAAGGCTTTTGTCTGTAATTTTCACTAGAGCGGGATGACTGTTGCCAACCACCAAATTGAATCTAGCGCCGAAGGGAATTGACATTATATTGAACTTCTTGTCCTCGTCCTCAACCTGAAAAGCATCATCAAGCCAATTTGCATCATATTCTAGGCATTTGTGGTACGTCCAACCTAGAGAAATGTAAGCGCCTGTATGATATGGGTCGAAGACAGAATAGGCAGCAGCTGCATCAACTACATCTATTGATTGTTCGTCCATATATAGAGGTGGTGAGATTTCCTCCATAGCTAGAATGATTGTGTTACCGTTTCTGACAGCCTGTCCCCATTGTTTAGAATTGGAGTAAGGAGCGTAGAAGGTTGCAGGATCGGTAGAGGGGCAAACATCCCTGTAGGTAATAGCGAGAACTGCGTCAAATTGGGCAAAGTCTTGGGCATTCATGCTGTCCCATTCTTCCTGGGACTTGTAGGCAATGGTTCTATTGACTTTCGCATAGGCTTTGGCAAGAGTGGCAAATAATCCAACAGCCATGTCTTCTGTGTGGTCATACGCCTGAGCTACTACGACACCAGTGCTTGCACTCGCCGTAGTAAACACAACTGAAAGGATCAAGGAGATAATCAAGCATAAAGAAGATTTCATGACTTTGATCTGCTTCGAAACCAAAGCGCAATGAATTATGAGAAAGAATTGTATTAAATGCAAGGCGTAGCCGCACTCTTGTTCTCTTACCTGCAACGAGGTATGATCTTGAATATGCGTAACAGTGAGATCGGTATATTCGGTTCTTGTACGAAACTTGCACTTATTAAATTTATGAGCATACCTGCAGTGCAATTGAGGGAAGATTGCCAGATTTGAAATTGCCAGATTTGATGCATGTCCTATAATGAAATAGAAAGGGCGCATGTGCTGCATTAAAACGAACTACTTTAGCCTAACATTGCTTCAGACACAATTGCCTTGCATGCAAAACAAAAAACAAACAACAACAGATTTGAGAATAATGAGAAAGAAAAAGACGCGAGAGTTCTCTTTGACACCATAAATAATAAAGATAAATAAATACAAAAAAATCTAACCAGCCATCATCCATCATTCGTACACGATACACGATACACAATCCGTCACACACACACAGCTGATCACTGATCACAGATCATAAAGCATGTAAGTACCGTACTTACCGTACATACATCATCGTCCCTCCTTCCTGTCTTTACAGCATTCTCATTTAAGTTTGGGGTTTGAACGCAATTTTCTTCGAAGTCACCCTACAGAAAGGCAAAATGGCTACTGACATTATGAGTGTACTTCGTTGAACTGAACCAGTTTGTTGAAACCCTTCAAATATTTATCAATTCAATGTCCTTCCTAAATAAAAGTTGTTAATTTTGTTTGTTCGGGTCTGTTCTCGTTGTACAAAGCAACCGATGTAATTCGGGGTAGAAATCATGGACTTCTACACTCTACTCTACTCGTTTGTAAATGTGCATAAGCCGGGTCTCTAAACTACCTATCACCGTCATTATTTATTGGCTAACATCTAACATCTAACATACTACATACCACAACATACCATACCATTGATCATCCCTCATCCCCATCATTCTCCTACTATCATCCATCAACCCCACAAACCTTCTTGATTGTGGCTGACCATCCATGTATCGTATAGCACGAGTACCTGAACAAATTCAACGCAAGTTGAAAGGAAACAGATTAATTTGCCGAAACAAGAGCTCAACAAAAGTAAAACCTGCGGAAGCTCCTAGACCCAAAGTGGATCCACTTCCAACTCAAACTGATATAGCTGTACTATGTGGAAATGCAGGCTTGGTCTTGATGGGTTTTACGTATATAAATCAAGACATATTTTATCTTAGACTAACAGCAATTAGCAGTCTAGTTATGAGTATGCTCTCACAACATAAGCTCAAGCAAACTGCCTTATTTCGTTGGAATGCATTGTTCATGGGGATCAATGCAGCATGGATTATGGCTTCTTTTTATAAAGAATCATTGTCTGATGAACTTCAACAGGTATGCATACTATTGCATGAGAGAGGCGATATGATTTCACAAGAAGATCTCAAGAAACTTTTCAAATCGGCAAAGAGGGATGTTAGAAATAGAGGGGATCCTTTGATGTCAGAAGGATTTGCTTGTAAGGAGATGTAAGTTTGCATATTTGATGGAGATGCAAGATTCAAAAATCAAGCCCATTTAGCTTTCTCATTCATGAATTCTTCAAACACTATTTACTGCAGGTGCTTCATAGAAAGCGGCGCAGCAACCATTGCTAGAAAAGGGATCCTACTGGGATCGTTAAGAGAAGGTGACTTTGTAAGTAGATATGATTTTTTTTGTTGATCAGGATGAATCATCCTAGTTCATCGTATCTGTTAAATCTTAATTGCAACACTCACAATTTGGATACAATTATTATTTCAAGACTGGGACTTTGGACATGAATGCACGTCAAGAGGATGTTCAAGAACCGCTGCAAGCGAGAAATGACACCATTGAATCAGATTCCACACACGAGGATTTATCAATGGTGGAACCCCCCCCAATAGTTTTCATGGAAGATGATCAAAATAATTCTACAGAGACTATTGTAGTAAACTCTGAAAGTATGGTTGTTTGGACGTGGGATCACGAAGATTTGAAGCACTTGGACAGAAGCATTAGAACAGGAATCTTTGCCCATATGCATCAAAGCTCACGAACCCAGCTTCAATTAGCATGGTCGTCCAAATTGAAAGATAACGAAGAAAAGGAGAAATTGCAACAAGTTGCTGTGGACTATCTCTTCGGTGGAATTGTTGCAGACGGCAGCGGGGAGAACAAGAAGTAACGACGTGCTTCATCCACAAGATATTTTGATAAATTAATACATGTTCCAAAAACCACAATCAGTACACATCACTTCACAGAACTCTAGCTCCACTAGAGAATAGAGCTCAAATTGTAATAGAAACTATCAAATGAATTATTTCTAAAATCTCAAATTGGTCACCTATACCTAGACGAACTGAAGGACATCACTGAAGGCCTTGTTCAACTTATCCAACTTTCCGTAAATAATATTCAATCTGATTTCACTTCTTGGAACACCAGGCTTTTGCTTATTAGTAGTCTCCAACTCAGTTACATCCTGCATGATCAACCTTACGAGCCTATCAGTCCCCCTTTGGGTATCCTCGTCAAATGCAGTATTCAAAGTATTCAAATCAGCGCGCAACTGAACCAAGTCCAATTCTTTACGAACATTTGCTTTGATATCTGCTTGGTTATTGCCCTCCAAAATAGCCTTGATGGAAGTGGTGGATTCTTTGTAAGTTTTGACAGCAGCGATTGCCTTCTGTACCGGTGCAGATGCCAGGATCTCGTCATCGACGATAGCAGTTTTAGGATCAAGGACCTCTGGGGATCCACGTCCAACAGAACCGTATTTGGCAGCATTAGCGGGGTTTGGGAGAAGAGTGAATGCGGTCACAGCTGCAACAGACTGCTGAATAAATTGAAGACGGGAAGTGTTCTCGGTCTTCATGGCGAGCTCAGTGGATGCTGTATTGGGGGGAAACGATATGCTTCGTGAGAATATAGGTTTCATGCAGGTCTACATGCATGTGCGTATTATATATCTTATATCCAATTAAAGGGACTATCGGCAATATGCCTTCGCATTTTTATCGGACTGAGAAAGCTCCAAGTCAAATATGAAGATCTTTCTTTCTCTTCACTTCGCCAAAATTGTTAATTACTACTTACAGCTCTGAAACACCGGGGAAGGCGCAAACGCAGATGCGGTAGCGAGAACAGTAGCGACGGTAGCGATAGTAAGTTTCATTTTAAATTGAGTATCTTCGTACAGGCAGTTGATAGAGTGTGTGTTATGAAACTGAAAGAGATGCGTCGTGATCTGTCGTGATGTCGGACGTCGAGCCTTGTTGATGTCACGAGAAAGTAGTCAGAAAAATGGTTCATGTGTGTGCGTGAGGGGTCTGAAGCTGAACACGTATGAGAAACGGAAAGGACTAAAAAAGGGAAGAAAAGGAAGAAGGAATTCGAATAGGGTTCTGAAAATAATTGTTCTAAAATGCACAAGCAATGCCAATGCAAAATATGCGCATGGTACTTGCCTCCTATGCAATCCTCACAAGGCCGCACAATAATGTCCATGGTCCATAGTCCATAGTGACAGAAACTGGAGCATTGGTCTACTAGGAAGGCAAGTGTGATGATGATTCATTGCATCGAATTTCCAGGACTACGTGTACTATTAATAATAAATAATAACACTACTGTTGTACTAACGGCAAGACGCCCAAATAGACTGTAGGTGAAAGAGCACCATTGCATTGAGCCAATTCTTCAATCAAGAAATAGTAAGAGCTCAAATACCTGCTCCTATTATCCTTATTATGACGCGAAAGCTATAATTAGGAGCCGCCAGGTAGATCTCATCTTTCATGCTGGCAGTGATGCGTGCGTCCCTGAGAAAATTACGAATAAAACTGTTCTAATCAACTTAATTTATTAGTCACTAGAAAAAGATGTTGCAAATGATGATTCGAAGTAATCTACGAAATAGATGCTATATTGATTTTTGTCTATATGCTGATAACTGATAAAGAACTTGTGTATACTGTAGTCCTATTGATGATGCACTGTTAGTAGCCAGCAGAGAGCAACAAGCTGATCATTTTGGTAAGAAATGCTATTAACAAATTCAATTGAAACGCATGAATGAGCTTAAAAATGAGTGTTTGCTTGTTGCAGGAAGCTGGAAAAAGTCCACTGGACCTTCATCCTTCATCCATCAGATTTCTAAGTAAATCACCGTGTAGGATTAGGGTTAATGATTTCTATTCACGCGTGACAACCTGTGACAACGCCAAAAACTGAAAAAACCCCATTGATGCAGTCATTCCAACAATCACGATCATCCATCATCCATCATCCATCATCCATCATATCTTAACTACCAAAATCACTAATCAGTGACAAAATTATACGGAAACGGCAGCCGGACCATCACTCCCACCAACCTAGAATAGGTGACCACACTATGTTAACTGTGAACAGCAATGCCCCCCTTTTCGCAACTGCTGCGACTGCCTTGGCAGCAATAGCGATGTTCTATTTCCCTAAACTATCTTCTTCTAGTAATACCAGTAAGGAGACGCCTTGTCCTGATTCAACTTATCTCATGATTGCAGACATTGGCGGAACGAATTCCCGCCTTGGCCTCTACAAACCCGGATCTATCATCGCAACATTCCAAAAGGAATACCTCAACAGCAGATTCATCACGGATCCTACCAAAACCTTTGAAAAACAAATGTTTATTCCATTCTTGAAAGAATCTGGCATTGACTTTTCTGACAAGACCATTATTGCGTGTTACGCAGTCGCTGGACCCGTAGCGGAGAATTGCTGTTACATGACAAATCTCATCAAGAATGAAACAATTCTCTTGGATGGCAAGAT
>Ga0307981_1003131_pt1 | contig 12690 bp, 9 predicted proteins | sample OrgLakmetagen987_FD_201849 | JGI IMG/M metagenome (GOLD analysis project Ga0307981, IMG submission 201849) | Saline water microbial communities from Organic Lake, Antarctica - #987 | ecosystem: Environmental > Aquatic > Non-marine Saline and Alkaline > Saline | place: Antarctica: Organic Lake... | reverse complement strand
CTCGTCGGAACAGCTTGGAAGCAGCTTTCGGACGACGAAAAGCAGTACTACGAACGCGAAGCCGACAAGCACAATGGCTTGAACCCGATCCGCGAAGGCGAAGAGGAAGTGGACCCCGAAGAAGACGAAGCCAGAAAGCAGGCGGCCATGGAGCACCACTACATGCATCCCGCCGACATTCACATGGGCATGCCACCTCCTATGCATGGAGGCATGCATCCGCCTCCTCATCACGATCCTCGTGCTGCTCAGCATTACGGTCACTACCCGCCTCACATGTACGGCCAGCCAGCCTATCATTACGATTACAGTCAGCATCATCAGCGCCATTCGCAAAGTCGTTCGTCCTCGCAGCAACAACAACAACAGCAGCAACAGGGATACATTCAAAACTATGGTCCACCGCCGCGTCACCCGTACGACACCATGCCGTAAGTGTACGGTAGCAGGTAGCAGTCGGCTTTGGGGTCGGTCATACAGTAATTCATTTCTTCTGCTGTATTGTGCACCGAAGAAGGAAGGAATCGTATGCATACACACACACACACGCAACTACAGTACTGCAAACTTGATTACTAGTCTAGTAGTCTACACATTTCATGAATCCATACATGTCTTACATTACTGTAGTCCATTTCAATAGCTAAAGACTACTAGTAGCTGGCGATATGCCGTTTAGTATCGTCAAAGAGGCCATCCAATCGTTTCGAGAAGTGTCGCGTTGTGGTAGCTTTCGCACAGCGGTCGTCCTTCAGGATCTGTATACGTGTTTGTCTTTTCGCCGGGAACCTCTTGTACGTAAATATAAATGTGCCCCCGCGGGTTGCCGTCGGCGGACGAGGTAAAGCCACCGCCGTGGATGCAACTGCCTGGAACAATCAAGAGCTGGCCGTAGGGAACAAACACCAGGGTACCCGGTCCTGGACGCAACCAAAGTTGCAGAAACATTCCAGCAGGGGTGAGCGGAAAGAATCCAACAAACGGTGGTGTCGAGGCTGGTTTTGAAGCTACTGCGGTCTTGCTGTTTTTATTGTTGATAATGTCGTTCCATCGAAAATCAATGTGCGGTTTTTGTGGAGCCGTCGGACCGGTGGTGTACATGGCCGATACTTGGTATTGCACCATACTGGCTGGCGAGGATCGATTGCTGGCCGGGAATCCCGCTCGCGTCCAGCGCGTTCGCTCTTTTGTTGGTTGCTCCTTTGCACTGCTGGTGGTGGTGGTGGTGGTACTAGCTGGTGTTGCGCCCTTGCCTTGATTATCCGAAATCAAACGCCGAATACAGGCGTCGAGTCGTTCGTTGAAGGCTTGAAACGGCTGCTGCATTTGTTGGAGTAATTGGCGCAGTGGTTTTTCAGCCAATCGATTGGTAAACAAGCCAATGAGTCCACTGCCTCCATCCTGTAGACAGTACTTGAGGTTGGTACCTTGCACCACGTTGCGATAGTGACGCTGTGCGGGAGGATGATGGTAAAGACAATGTAGAATGCCAGTGTCCATGGCGAGGAGCGTAGTGCCAATTTCCAAGAGTTCGGGCCACTGTTTGTCCAGTATCCCTTGCGAGGGCCAACACGGAACAATCTGGTCGAGGCCTGCGGCACGGTAGTACTCCTTCAGTTCGTGCGGTTCCTTGCGGGAGAACAAAGGATCCGAGGCTTGGACAGCGTGCCAATCAATGTCACTGTTATCGTCGTTGGTTGCTGTTGTTGTCGTACGAAACGGTACGACTGCCAAAAAGAGGGCTCGCAGAATCGTTCGCTTGTCGTTGTTGCTCTCCTTGTTGTTGTTGTTGTTGTTGTCGTCGTCGAGGCGAGCCTTCTTCCTTTCGCCATTGCTAATAGGAGAGCTGGAGCGCTCCTCTCTACGTTGCCGTTGACGTGTCGTGACGCCCATTGACATGTTGAATGATGTGTATGTCTATGTCTATGTAATGTGCTGATGGGTAGAGGTAGATAGAGGGTACGGTATACTAGTCTACTACTTGCAGAGGATAGAAACATCAGTCTCTGTCGCCTGTCGCCATTGGAACGGAATGGAATGTCGCATGCCGTCGGCCGGTTGCAAGTTGCAATGTTTTCAAAAACGAATTGCTAAGAAACCGAAACGCGTTGGGCCCTGAACCGGACATCTTTACTTAACTGACTCAACATTTACTGTGCAGTTTGCATGTTGTGACTATTTTCCCGCGAAAGATCGCACTTCTCACGTCTCCAAAGAATTGAGCCACCACAGCCAGATTTGAGGAGATACCTCGACTGGAATACCGTACCCGACCACAGTGAAAGGTATATCGGTACCGGTAGGCTACTTTTACTGTACAGCAGGCAGAAAGAGAATCAACGCAATGGGGAACTGTTGCGGTAGTGGAGACGCCGAGTCACAGACCGCGAGTGGAAAGAAGCCGCCAGCGTTTCAAGGGAGCGTAAGTGCTGTGTGCTATGTACTGTGTGTGGATCGAGTGTGGGAAGCAGGCTGCTCCTTTTTTTTTCGTTTGTCGTCTTGGTTCGTTCTTGTTTGCTCATTTACATGTATATATACATACTGCATATATATTACGTTACTCCACATGACAGGGCCATCGACTAGGGACAGGGGATGAAACTAGGTACAGTGACACTGCACCTGCTCCCACAACCATTCAACGGAACGAGAACGATATTCCCGAACCCGTCTTGGACAAGAATCTGTCCGAGGCGCAACGCGCCCAGATTCGCCTGGATCGAGCCAAGGCGGCCGAGGCTCGTATTAAAAAACAGGGCGGGGCAGTCAAGCCAAAGAAAAAACAACCCAGCAATGCACCATTGAAAGGACCCAACTCGGAGCCACTCATGCGATGGAATTAATTACAGTAAACACGTTTGTCTATTTGGTACTACTTGTCTTGGCGTTCATGGAAGTGGTAGTAGTATCACACACACACACACACACTGTACCATTAACTAGCTAGACTGGACTGGACTATAGTATTACTGCACCCAATCGAGTCCTTCCGCTTGTGCCTTGACCTTGGCCAACTTCCAGGCGGGCGGGTTATCGTCAATGAAATTGTGCAATGCGCGAATCACCTCGTCCGCCACTGCGTTCTCATCCATCTCCTCGGTTACTTCAATACGAACGTCTGCTTGACCATACATGCTATTGCGTTCCTTCAGGAGATCCTGTAACTTTTGCAGAGGATCTGCTGTCTGCAGTAACGGCCGATCCGTCCCTTCAATTCGCTTCATGATAATGCAAGGATCCGTATCCAACCAAATGACGAGCCCCGAATGCAGTTTGCTCCAGTTCTCCTTGCGAATCACAATACCACCGCCCGTACTAATGACACAGCGAACGTACGGGTGTACAGAATCCAGCACTTGCCCCTCCACGTTGCGAAAGCCCTCTTCTCCCTCGGCGGTGAAAATTTCGGGAATGCTCAGGCCAGTTGCCTTTTCGATAATGTCGTCCGTATCCAGAAAGTTGTACGTTCCCATTCCTGTGATTGTGTTGAAAAATAATTAGTGTTACAGTAGTCAAGTCAAACCAATGCCAATGGACCTTCCAGATCCCCTTCAGATCGTGTACATAGACTATATATGTTATTCACTTACGTCTCGCAACGATATCACCGACCGCGCTCTTGCCAGTGCCCATGATTCCAATCAGATACAGATTCGAGCCGCTTAACCGTGGGCCCAACAGTCTCGCTGGATCAATCTTCATTCCCTCTGCTGTTTCTGTCGATGACTTCGATGATGATGACGATTGCTGCTGTTGCTTGGTCGATAGCTCAGGGTTCTTGAAGGGATTGTCCACGCCCTGGTCCAGGACTTCTTCCGGATCGTCCCATTCAAAACCGCCGGCCTTGACCACAAACGCTGGTCTTTTTAGAGAAAGCAGTCCAGGAGCAAACGCAGTCACGGGTCGTATAGCTGCCGTAGCGACCAGCGCCAGGAGCACCAGCATGGTGTTGCTTGCCGACAGACTCATCATGCCCATCCTCATATTATGGTCGGACTGTGTTGGAGTCGAAAAGTGACGCTACGTACCCTTCTGCTGTCGCATGTGTCGAATGGTGTCGGCTGAAGTGTACCAGCGGTGGGTGGATGGAGGTTCAGACGGGCGCGAAGTAGCTATGAAGTACGCTCTGCCAAACCTATCATACGGTACCGGTACATACGTTGTACCGGTATAGCTCGTCTACCCAAGAGCCAAGAGTGCTTGCATGTTACTGTAACCTCACTCGCTAATGCTAATAGCATTTTCTCCATCGTTTACCAAAGGTTTTATTTAACAAAGAAAGCTAAAAAGTTGAAAGCGGCTCTACCTCACAGCGTAGCATCATCATCATCAACCATCATGTCATGCTAGTAGTCTGTCAAACCAAGCTGCAAATTTCTCAGGGGCGGTAATCGGCAGGCATTTCGCCGCAGTCTGCAATGACAATATCCACGTCTGGCTTATCGCTGGCACCAATCTTTACATCCTCAATCTTGCGAACAAGGTCCATTCCTTCGACAACGTGTCCAAACACAACGTGCTTGTTGTCGAGATGGGGCGTTTCGCGACTAGTGATAAAGAACTGACTCCCGTTGGTTCCAGGGCCCGCGTTCGCCATGGACAAGAGGCCACCGGTCGTGTGTTTAATGACAAAGTTCTCGTCGGCAAACTTTTCACCGTAAATTGATTCTCCTCCGGTACCGTCGCCATTTGTAAAGTCGCCACCTGAAAATAATGAATACGGGCGGATCGGGTACAGGGTTAGTTCCGATAATCAGCGACTTCATACGCAAACGCACACTCGTATATCTCATTGTGTCTTACCTTGGAGCATAAAGTCCTTGATGACTCGGTGGAAAGTACATCCCTTGTAATGCAAAGGCTTGCCAGCCTGGCCCATTCCCTTTTCTCCCGTACAGAGGGCACGAAAGTTTGCGGCCGTCTTTGGTGTAATATCGTTGTATAGCTGCATAACAACCCGTCCAATATCTTCATCGCCGTGTTTGATATCAAAAAAGACGTGCGGATTGTCGCCCTTGGCATTGGGGACGAGCGGTCCTTTCTTGTCGTCGTACATGTCCACCTTGTCGAACATGCCTCCAAAGGCAGCCTTTTCCTTTTTTTTGGAGTCGGCGTGCGCTTCCTTCACGGCAGCCAAGGCCTTGCGAACTTCCTTGTTTTTCGGATCCAGCTTGTACGCAGCCATCAAGTCTTCCTTGGCTTCCTTCAAGAGACCAAGCTTCAAGCGCGCATATCCTCGGCGATACAAGGCCTTTAGGTTAGTGGCTGTTTCGGCATCAATATCCAAGACAGTGTTACAGGCGTGAATAGCTTGGGGCCAATCAGCTAACTTGGAGTGACACATGGCCGCGTTGGACCAGCAGCTGACATACAAGGGAAGTTCTTCCGGCGGGACGTCGTTGCCTGAAACGCCCTCGTCCACAGCGTAATCGGCAGCGTCCTCGTATTTCTGCACGGCTTGTTGGTAATCCTTGGCGGTAAAGGAGGCAGTGCCCTGCGTTTTGAGTTTTGCAGCATACTCGAGTCTCTCTTTGGCATCCATCTCCCACTTTTCCTTGAGCTTTTCCTTGAAGCTGAGCAGTTCCACGTCAAATTTCAAGACGGCGTTGCCAGGAATTTTGGGAGGACTTCCCGAAACGCCATATGCATAAGTTGGCTCAATAACGAAGACAGCCTTTTCACCCACCTTCATACTCGCAAACCCTTCGTCCCATCCTTTGATAACTTGGCCCTGCCCGATCGTAAAGACAAAGGGTTTGCCGCGATCGACCGAGCTGTCGAATTTGGTACCGTCCATCAGTTTGCCCGTGTAATGCGCCGTGACTTCGTAACCGGCCGGTGGAGGACCTGCTGCACCCTCGGGAGCCTCCAGGGTAATCTGCTTCTTGACGCCGCCATCTTGTGCGACGGAAACGTCAATGAAGTCGTCAGTACTAGTAATAGTAGTCGCCATGGTGGTAAATGAGGTATGTACTGTACCGGTATGTTTCAGAATTGTGAATGTGCGGTCCCAAATAGCTGAAATAGTGCCCAGAGAGAGGAAGAGACTGGAGTCAAAATGGCGCGAACAATCAGTTGCCTTTCCCGCCATCGGAAAAAAAAAGAGGCGAAGCTCGTAACGACCAACGACAATGGTACTCCGAAAGAACAACGCACAACATACACACTAGATACCGTAGCTGGGAGACGTTATTCCATGCTGGTTGTTCCAGAGCCTAGATAGAACGAAAAAAAGAGAAGAAACCAGAAAGACTCGGAAAGGCTTAAGGACAGCACTATACACTATACGTCCTATACTACTATACACTACTTCAAGCGTTGCGTAGAAACGACGAATGTGGTCTCGACTGACTCTAGTGACGATGGTTCTCTGGAGAATATTCTCGCAAGCACCTTCCACTCGAGTATGTGCCTTTCAAGCGCCATTACTATCAAGTTACCGTCATCCAAGAAGGATGAGGTCTCTTTCGAGAGCAGTTCGATCGCATCCGCGAAATCTTATGCCAGCACCAACGCCAGCGCTATCACGGTCGCCATTCCTACACCGAATACACTACCGACAGTCCTCCGTTACGGCGATTGGCAGTACCACCGAGTCGGAATCGGAAACAGCCGACACTGCTACAGATACCATCATGACCGCATCGTCCGTCGTCTTGGCCGACTTGAATCCTGCTCAAGTCGAGGCCGTTACCCAACCACTCTCGGCCATTACCCGCGTCGTGGCGGGTCCTGGTTCCGGCAAGACGCGCGTGCTAACGTGTCGCATTGCGTACTTGTTGCAAGAAGACTCCCAAAATAGAGTACTGGGTGTCACGTTTACCCGCAAGGCGGCGGGGGAGATGCAATCGCGCTTGGAAAAACTCTTGATACAACAGCAACAATTTCAAGAACAAGAACGCTCTCAACTGCAGCAAGCACCCAGCAATGACCAAGACGACTATGGCGACAATGGAGACACTATTGTGCAGGAACACGTCGGCGAAGCACGGCATACGGTCGGACTGGATCGCGTCACGTTGGGTACCTTTCACTCTATTTGTGCAAAGATTATGCGATGGAACGGAGAGGTACTCGGTACCTTGCCAAGCGTCACGGCCGACATGGTTGGCAGTCAGAATGCCACGTTCTTGGACGGAAACTTTGCCATTGTCGATCAAGGAGAACAGTTACGGATTCTCAAGGAGTGTCTCACCGAAGCCGAAGTGGACTTGAAGGATTATGATCTCAAACCGTTTGCCGTGTTGAACGCCATTAGCGACGTCAAGGCCAAAAAGGCTGCTGGTCAAGATCCCTTTCTGGCCAATAACAACAAGAAACAGCTCCCCAAGGCGCTTCGCGTCGCTGGAAAAGTGTATACGTTCTACCGAGAAAAGCTACTGGCAACCAACTGCATTGATTTTGACGATCTCATTTACATGACTCGCGAGCTCCTCTTGGAACACGAGGAGGTGCGAGACCGTCTGCAACGACGCTGGACGCACGTACTCGTGGACGAGTTTCAAGATACGTCGCGTTCGCAAATGGATCTCATCAAGTTTTTGACGTCGTCGAGTCTCTTTATTGTGGGAGATGCCGATCAGTCCATTTACTCGTGGCGAGGGGCGCACGTGGGGAGCTTGTCGGATTTTGCTAATGAATTTGAAGGATACTTGGGAGGCGTTCATACAGTCTACTTGATGGAGAACTACCGATCAACTTCGAACATTGTGAATGCGGCCCAGAAAGTGATATCGGCATCGTCTGGAAAGTCGTCCACGGGCGCTGACAAGCTCCGTCAGAATATGAAACCCAAGCGAGGATCCGGACCAACACCTCGTGTAGTTGCGTGCAAAGATGAAAAGGCAGAATGTAAGTATCTTGAGTTTGCTGGTTATCCGCGTGCGAATGCTTTGGTTCATTCTCCTTGCTCACCCTTGCGTTTGCTTAAAACAACTGCAGCTGAGTTTGTCGTCAAGCATGTCAAAGAATTGGTAACGTCTGGCAAGTACGGCCCTGAGAACTCTGTCGCTTTCATCTACAGAACGAATGCACAGTCTCGTGCTCTGGAAGAAGCGTGCGTCACGCATAACTTACCATACGTTATCTTTGGATCGGCCACAAGCTTTTACAAACGACAAGAGATCAAGGACTGCCTTTGCTTTCTCCGTTGGATGTACAACGGACGAGATAGAAGCGCAATGCTGAGATCAATGAAGACACCAAGTCGTGGACTCGGAGATGTCGCTGTGCGTGAGTTTGACGACTACTGCGCTCGAGTGGATGCTTATTTCGAAGCGAATCACCTAGCAAGTCGCAAACCGTCGCCCTTTGACGTGCTCCTATCTTTTAGCTCTGAAAAATCTCTTTCTGGTGGCTTTCCTTCGCCGTCCGATTCGCTTTCGACTCGCCCGTTGAAGCTGTTATCAGCGTTCTCGCACCAGATGCGTTCTGTCCGTGATGCCGCGTACACGCAGCCTGTGAAAGGAATACTGACTTTGATCATTGAGAAGCTCGAGCTCGTTCCCCATTTTGACAAACTGTCCAAGTCCAAAGCCGAATTTGAGGAACGACAAGCTAACGTACGGGAGCTTCGCAAGGCATCCGAGAGGTACACCAAGAATGGACCGTGTCTCCTTCGCAACGATGACATCGTGCAAGATGCGGACGAAGAGTTTACACAGTCACCACTGGGAATATTTCTCGACGATGTTTCACTCGTTACAGAAATGGCCGGCGACTCGGAAAAGTCGGGCGAAGAACGCTTTGTTGCCAGCCTTATGACAATTCATGCATCCAAGGGAATGGAGTTTGACGCAGTATTTATCGTTGGTAATGAAGACGGCACGTTTCCTACATCACAGGCACTGAACGAAGGTGAGGGGTCTGTGGTTCTCGAGGAGGAAAAGCGCCTTTGTTACGTCGCCATGACTCGGGCGAAGACCGAACTCTTTTTATCTTGGAGGAGAGAGGTAAACATCTTTACGAGCGAAGGTGTGCGTACCGTCGATAAAGAAAGGAGTCGCTTCCTTGACGTTTTGGTATCCAGCAAGGGGAAGCCAAATTCAGGATCCAAGCCGGCCGTCGGTACGCGGTCTTCTGGACGATCGCTTCGGGATAGAACGAATGTCTATTCAGCGCAGACGCGACGGAAAAAGACCGAGACAGGTGGCCAACAAAAGCGATTTCAGAGCGCAAGCTCGTGGCAGCGACGAGCAGATATTGACAAAAGCTACGCGCTACCTCGGAGAAAAGTTTCATTTGAGGGCACGGCTAGTGTTTACGCCAAGCGCGCGCCCTCGCCCTTGGAGCAACCTGTCCACACTCCAGTATCAGATCGTACTGTGAGCACGACACGCCGGCCGCAAAATCCAGTGCAGAAGGCTGTTGTGAGCAAAGCTGTTCCGAACAAGGCTGTCGTGAGCAAAGCTGTTCCGAACAAGGCTATCGTGAGGAAGGATCCCGAGAGTTGGGCTCCTCCTTCGAATAGCAACCCTCGGCCGTCGACGAAAGCTGCTATTACACCCCCTTCAAGACAAAGCATGGATTCCACTTGGTTCTTTCCGGTCGGCTCTGAAGTCTCGAATGATAAGCACGGTCGAGGGATTGTCCTGAATCCGCCGCAAGCTCGAGAAACTGGCGAGCTTCCAGTCCTAGTCAAGTTTACGAGTGGAGAACGCCACGAGTTTTGCGCCCGTGGATTGGATCTCACTCCGGTTGTACCAGAATAGGTGGTTATATAATACAGTTCTAATGAATCAATTAATCTTTTCCAGTTCTCTTCGAAATTGTAGTAGTCCGTCGCACTGGAGGTATTTGCGGACTCTCTCCTTCGGGTCTTCCTTCGTCTCTGGTGCAGCATCTGTGGATGAATGTTTCTTTCTCTTTTTAGACTTTTTCTTATCCTTCTCATTCTCGTTGGCTCTCGACATGTCTCGGATCTTGATTTCGGAATGTTGACCAGACCTCTGACGAATCACATGCTTTGCTTGATAGCCCTCGCCAACCTTTTCATTCCGAAACTGGTTCAAGTTGACGGCGGCACTCTCTGAAGGCCCGTCGTCTCTATTCATCACCTCGCGCTGGTGTTGCAGCTCGAGGTCGTCACCTTTCCAGCCACTGCGTGCTTTCAAGACACCACGAGGTAGTGCTGGACCGGCACTATCGTCTGAAGATTGGTTGCCACTCATCTTATCAGTACTGTACCGGTAGGTAGTATAATATGCGTACCTGATTGCGCGTTGCTCGTCATCAGCATCGTCATGATGAAATGGTAGTGCGATCGTCGTCGGGGAGGTCAGAGATACTGTAGAATCAGAATCAGCGGTCAGAAACGTCTGGAGCTGGTCTGAGTCAATTTCAAGAATCTGTGAGCTGAGTCATAATGACTGCTGTACTGTATCGTAATCGTACGGTACGATACCCTACTGTACTGCCACTGCCTACCTGAGAGCGAGACGAGTAGCTCGCGATAACCCAAACACAGCGCTTACGGTTCCGGTACAGACAGTAATACGTATGATACTGTACATACCGCACAGTAAGTAGATCGCAAAACGCCCTCGACCATGACGGAAGATCTGTAAGACTCTTGCGACCGAATGACAAGACGACGTGTAGAGTGGTATTGGTGAAAAAGAGAGTAGGAAGAAGCTATCATGAAGGTTATCGGAGAATTACCGATGTCTCGGGAAGATATTCAACGCATTCTCGCAGCTCCCATTGTGTATTCGAATAAGAGTAACCCCAAAGAAGAAGAGCAGGTCCAGGTACGTACGATGCGAGACTCTAGATCAAGTCCAGCATTACCTTACAGATGCAGCTACACTCATCACCTCGATTCCACTCTCCTGACTACTGAATCCATTTAGGCAATGGTAAAATCTCTCACGAAAGAGCAACTCGAATTCGCAGCGCAAAGTTCCTACGCATACTGGCTGGCCTCTGTTTCCAACAAACCTCCTCCAACACCACACGAGAGACTGCACATGGCGCGTAAGGAAGCAAGACGCTTCTTGTTTGGTAATGATTATGGAAAGGCCTATCGAGAGTATCACGAGTCATGTGATTTTCGAAAGGTAAGTTTGCCTGTAGTTTACAGTACCACACGTTGCGTTTGTCTAGAGACTTTCGAACGTATCCATCCTTCCTTCCAGTTTGCTAACTTTTGATCTGCTATTTTCTTGGGATGCCTCACGTCTATACCATAGGACTATAATATTGGCGTTCTCCGTGCATGTATTGCCGACTGGATTGTGTTTGAGACGGAGGAAGAAACAAAGCTGGCAGAAATATTTCGCTCGTTCATTGTTATGGATCTCGCCAAGCAGTCGGCGTTTGTTCGCGGACACGACAAGGACGGATTTGCCATGCTTATTGTGAAACCACGATCAGAAAAAAGCACGAACGACGAAGCCTTTGTTGCTACTCAGGTTTTTGTCGTGGAACGAGCAATTGCAACCACGGAGGCGTTGAGCCAAGGGAAAAGGGAAATGATGGTGGTAGTCCTCGACTTCGGAAAATTCAAGTCGTCGCTTGCGCCTCCATGGAGTGCTATTAAAGCTATTGTAGCAATTCTACAGCACCGTTATTCGGAGCGATTGAAGCGGCTGGTAATCATCGACCCGCCGTTTTGGATGCGGACGATATATGGGCTTCTCCGGCCTTTCTTGGACCCTGATACTTGTGCCAAGTTTGTCCTGGTCTCTGGTGACAAGCAAAAGACAAATGTCTTTAGTGGATTTCTCGATAGCGATCAAGCCATGCCGTTTATGCTCCCGAATGGTACAATCTCGGACTCTGTCGATATTGATCGCTTTCTCAGAACTGTTCCATTTCATTGCCTGTACGATGATGCCAGCTTGGCGGCTGCGGTGGCCTCTTGAATCAGTCCTGCCAAGATGCTGCGATATCTTCTCTTGCTATAATAAAGAATGTCGCCTTACTGTATATCTAAGATAAGCACCGGTAAAGACTAGGCAGCGAGGTAGCTGGGTGTCTGATATCTCCTACTACTCTAGCTACTAGACTAGAATTTTGCTAGTAGACTACTACTAGCGTTGATTGGAAGTGAATTGTCATCGGTTCTGTTTGCATGACGCCTTGACAAAGACCGCAAGACCAGCCGGAAATGAAGACTATACGGCAGTAGCCACTGCCTCAAGGGTCCCTGACAGAGTCCGAAAACTCTCATTCAACCAACGGGTTAGTTGTAAGCGTCAAGATCGACGAAGAGGACCCCGGTGTCGGCAGGGATGTTTCCCAGATGTTATCATGGCAACACCGATTGCAACAGCGCCAACAGCGGACTCTGTTGCGGCAATGGCCCGACAGCATGCCACGCACAACGTCGCGAGCAACCGACGATCAAATGATAGAAGCTACGAGGCAGAGTGGAAGAACTTCATGAACTGGGTTAACATGATGCGAGAAATAATGATGTACCGCCTGGTACAAAGTACTTAACTCGAGAAAATGTGGACTTGTACTTCCAGACGGAAGTTGCGGCCCGAATAATTCAAACGGCTGGCGCCCACCGTATCGTCAGCTCTTTGCAGCAAATGGCAAATGATATCGAATACATTGATGGATCAGATCATTTTGTGGTTGAGAGCCACTCTGTCAAGACTGCTCTTGAAGTGCACACCCGAAAGTATCAAGTTCGGATGCAAAACCAGGTCACGGACCCGCACGCAAACCTGCCCACGGACA
>Ga0307981_1003130_pt1 | contig 12700 bp, 11 predicted proteins | sample OrgLakmetagen987_FD_201849 | JGI IMG/M metagenome (GOLD analysis project Ga0307981, IMG submission 201849) | Saline water microbial communities from Organic Lake, Antarctica - #987 | ecosystem: Environmental > Aquatic > Non-marine Saline and Alkaline > Saline | place: Antarctica: Organic Lake... | reverse complement strand
CGGCCAGCGGATCAGCGATGTGGTGCGGCTGGGCTGGACAGATATCGACGAGGGCGGGTTCAACCTTCCTCAGAAGAAAACCGGCGTGCAGCCGTGGTGTCCGATCTTCCGCGAACTTGAAGCCGAGATGCGCAGTTGGGAAAAGCGGCCCGGCCCGTTCCTCTTGCAGGAAATCGGCAAGAACGCCGGAAAGCCCGTCACCACGAATCAAATGTGGAAAATCTTCGACAAGGCGCGCGAGGATTTTCCCGAACTTGAAGGTGCGGTCTGGCACGGGCTGCGCGCCAATGCCGTGATCCGGCTCAGGCAGGACGGGTACACCGGCCAACAGATCAGCGACATGGTGGGAATGTCGGTCGAGATGATCGAACGCTACAGCCGATATGCTGATCGGAAGGCGGGCGGTCAGGCGGTTCTGCGCGACCTACGGGAACGCAAGCAGGACAAAACTGTAAAACACTGAGAAACTGTAAGCAAAAAAGAGTAGGAAAACAGATGCTTAACAGAATGGAAGATAAGTGCAGGCTTCTGTTGCCAGGTGCCTGCGAACCCCGCCTGCCGCTGCTAAGCGACAGGACTTAGATTTCGACAGTTAGGACCGCTTACGCGGCCATCGCCATCGGAGCACTGTTGTCATTTGCAACTGTACATTTTGGGCCGATACGGTGGCACCCAGCCGAAACAAAGCTAACCCCTTTGGACGTTCGTCGATCCTATTTCCACCCCATGGTCCCCAAATGAAGGATGTCTGGTGGAGTGGCCGGGTACCGCCCCCGGGTCCGATCCGCGTATTACGAGCGCGTTTATGTTCATAGTCCTTGCAGACAGTTTCAATATAGGAGGGGTTGAGTGCGGATGCAACGGGTCTATACGCCAAGTGCATAACGCAAGCGGGGAGAGTTGCTGCCCGTGGGGTGGCGCTGCGACGGCAATTCAGCCTGTTTGATACCAGCCAAGCCCCTCATCGAACAATTCAACGGCCCGGCATCCACCAAAGCGCCAGCCCGCCCCGCCAAAGGCGGGCTGATTATATTGGCGCACCTGTGGTGCGACGGAACGGGCAGACGCTCGCCCGGCGGCCTTCGGCCTTGATTCCGGGCAGGGGGCGCTCAGCTCAGATCAAAGCCGTCGACAGCACCGGAAAATAGCTCAGCAGCAGCAACACGATCAGCACCGCGATCAGGAACGGCCAGAGCGACCGCAGGATCTCGGTTGGGGACGCGCCGCTCATCGCGGAGGAAATATAAAGACCCACGCCGACTGGCGGCGTCAGGAGGCCCAGCACCAGATTGAGACTCATCACCACCCCGAACTGGAACGGGTCGATATCGTAATTCCCCATCGCGATCGGCAGCAGGATCGGCGTCACGAGGATCACCGCTGCGATCCCGTCGATCAGCATGCCCACAAGCAGCAGAACCACGTTCACGATCAGCAGGAACACGAACGGGTTGTCGGTGATCGAGGTGATCAACACCGCCAGCTTTTGCGGCAAGGCCTCGTAGATGATGACCCAGCCGAACACGTTGGCGGCGGCGATCATGAAGATCACCAAGGCCGCATTCCGCGCCGTCCGCGCAAAGAGCACCCCCAGCATGTTCAGCTTCAATTCACGGTAGACCAGCCAGCCCACCAGGAAGGCCACCAGGGACGCCACGGCGGCGGATTCCGTGGGCGTGGCGATGCCCAGCAGAATACCTCCGATAATCGCCGCCGGGATCATCGCGGCGGGCAGCGCCTGCAACATCGCCAGACGCGCCTCGGGCCCGGTCATCCAGCGGCCCTGCGGATATTGCACCTTCAGTCCGATCAGTGAGATCACGATGAAGAAAGCCACCGACAGCATCAGCCCCGGAATGATGCCCGCCAGAAACATGTCGCCGATGGGCACCTGCGCCAGCACGCCGTAGATCACGAACAGCATCGAGGGCGGAATGACAGGCGCCAACAGCCCGCCCGCCGCCGTCGTCGCTGCCGCAAAGCCGCGCGAATAGCCCTCTTTCTCCATCGCGGGCACCATTGCGCGCGACATTACTGCAATCTGCGACGCCGCCGATCCGATGATTGCCGCCATGAACATGTTGGCCAACAAGTTGATATAGACCAGACCGCCGCGAAACCCACCGACGAACACGCGCGCGGCGTTGATCAGCCGCTTGGTCATGCCGCCTTCGTTCATCAATTCTCCGGTGAGCATGAAGAGGGGGATCGCCAAAAGCCCGTAGTTTTCCACACCCGAAAACATCTGCTGGGTGAAACTGTCAAAGAGCACCGCATTGCCCGATTCAGCGATATACCAGATCGAGGTCAGCATCAGCACCATGGCGATGGGCACAGCCCCCAGCAGCAGCACCGCAAAGATCAGGGGCGTCATGCCGCAACCTGTGAGGTAATGTCGCCGCGCAGCGCACGCAGCAGGTTGGACACCGCATGCAGCGCGGTCCCGAACGCGAACAGGATCATCACCGACCAGACCCAGATCTTCTGGATGCCCAGCGTCGTCGTCGGCTCTGCATAGACGAAATTGAACGTGGCGCCCTGAAAAGCCATCACGTCAAAGCCTGCCCGGATCAGGTCCAGCGGCAAGAGCCAGCGCCACAGGAACCAAAGCAGCGCAAAGGCAAAGAGCACCAGCAGCGCATCCACCATCAGCCCCAGAATACGCTGGGCCCGTGGCCCCAGCCTGTCCTGCACCAACGTGACCGCCACCGCGCTGCGCTCTTCGATCGCCGCCGAGGCCGCCAGAAAGGTCATCCAGACCATCGCATAGATCGCCGCCTCGTCGACCCAGTAGATCGAGGCATCGAACGCCCGCGTCACCACGTTCAGCAGGATCAGCAGCGTGATCAGGATGGCGAAGGCCGAGGCGAGGAAAATCTCGACCCGCGCTATGCGGCGCGACAAAGTGGCAAGCATTCAAGGCTCCCGAGGGGCAGAAGACAAAGGCCGCGAAGGCAGGTGCGGCCCCTGTCGTGTTCAGTCAAAGATGACTATTCGACCGCCGCTGCCGCCGCGCGCAGCGCGCCCAACTGGCTGGACTTCTCGGACCATGTGGCCTCCCACTCGGCCATCGCGTCGGCAAAGAACTCTGGCCCGACATCGACGAATGTCTTGCCGGTGCCGCGCACATTGTCGAGCCATTCGACATCCTTGGCCACATAGGTCATGACCACGTCGGCCAGCGCCTCCTTCATCAGCGCGTCGATCATCGCCTTGTCATCGTCGCTGAGACCCGCCCAGACGCGACCCGAGACCAGACCGACCATCGGGAACATCATGTGGTTCGACGCCAGAATCGTATCGGCATGCTCGTAATATTTCAGCAGCCAGATCAGCTCCGCATCCATGTCGATCGCATCGACCTGCCCGTTGGCCAGCGCGTCATAGACCGCAGGCAGGGGCATGGGAGTGGGGGCCGCACCCACAGCATTGTAGAAATCCAGAATTGGATCGAACGGCGTAATCCGCAGTTTCAGACCTACCAGATCCGCCGCCGAATTCACTTCGCCCCGCGTTACGATCTGGCGCAACCCGGCCATGCCATAGCCCAGACCTACGACGCCGACCGCTGCGGGCAATTGATCGAGCATGTCCTGCGCCACATCGGTGCCCAGAACCCGACCTGCATGGGCGATGTCCTTGGCCAGATAGGGCGCATAGAAGGCCCCAAAGTCCGGCGCACGGTTCGACACCTCGGCCACGGTCAGAAACGCCATGTCTAGCGCGCCGGTCTGCAATTGCTGCAACATCTGCGCCTCGTTGCCCAGCTGGCTTGCCGGGAACACGGTCAGCGAATGCGCGCCGCCGGATTTCTCGGCCAGCGCCGCGCCAAAGCTTTCGGCGGCCTTGGTCCAGATATGCGGCGGCGGCGTGATGAGGCCCAGCCGGAATTCCTCGGCCTGTGCGGCGGTGAAGGTGAATGTGGCCAGCGCGGTGGCGACGATGTGTGTGATCTTCATGGTGGTTCTCCCCGTTAGGATGATAGGCGCGCCCGTGGTCCGGACTTTGGCTATACTGTCTTAAACTGTGGCTATGCTGTCTTAAACTGTGCTATCTTTGCGGTGTCAGGGGGGGGGCGTCAATGTCCTTTGCCCTGCGAAGGCTGATCAACACGCCCCTTGACAGCCTCCGCCCGACATTGCCAAGCATTCGCGGGGCCGCGCAACCGACCATCGCGACTAGAGCTATCGGGTTTTGCGATAGCGGCCCGGAGAGTTTTTGTTGTTGGTCAAGCGTCATAAACACAGCTTCTACGGCCACAGCGGTCATTGGTGCGGAACGCGGCGAGGGCTCGCTAAGAGCCCTCAGTGCCCGATGCTGCGTGTTCTACGGATGTGCGCTATCACAAGAGAGCCAAAAACCTTCAACAACTGCTTGGGTTTTGAACGGGGTTTGTGGCAGCATCAAACGAGGGATTTTGCAGCCGTGCCAAAAAGGAGCGTTTGTTGACCATGCTCTAATAGCCGCTGTGCGGATTTTTACACCGTTTTCTGCAACAGCGAAAAGTGCTGTAAAGCATTGTATGATTAAGTATCATAGATATGATCAAAGTTCATACAAACAAAAAATTAGTTAGTATTTAAATGCAAAAGCTTCTATTTCTTGGCTACGATAAAACCCAGACACGCCTCGTTGGTTTCATCGAAAAGCTTGGCTGGCAGGTTGATCAAACCGCAGAACTTGTTGCCGACTTCTCCGCTTATGATCTGGTCGTTAGCTTTGGCTATAGGTATATTATGAGGGCGGATTTACTTGACACTATTAGGCGTCCAGTCCTGAATCTTCACATTGCTTATCTGCCTTGGAATCGTGGTGCTCATCCACTGTTCTGGGCTGCCTATGATGAGTCCCCAGCGGGTGTTACGATTCACGAGATCGATCCGGGCATTGATACTGGCCCTATCTGTTTTCAGAAGGAGGTCTACATTGATCAGCAGAATGAAACCTTTGCATCTGGGTACAAGCGGCTCATAGATGAGGTAGAATATCTCTTCGAACAAAATGCCGCTGATCTCCTTGCGGGAAACTACACCAGACAGCCACAGCAGGGCGCAGGAAGCGTTAGGCGCGTTCGCGATCTGCCGCTAGGTTTTGCATGGTCTGACAAAATTGCGCCCAGCATCAAACGGCTGAAGAAAAACGCCGATGCATGACGCAATTATAGTTCTCGCCAATCTTATGGACCCGAGTGGTAATCTGAACGACGAGACGCTAGCTCGATTATCGAAGGCTTTAGATCTTCTAAAGGCACGTGAAGCGTCGCTGGTCGTCCCGTGTGGCTGGGCGTATAGAGACGACAGCGACATTTGTGTTGCGGATGCCATGGCGACGCATGCGGAGTTAGTCATGGATACCCCCAACGCAAAGATCATTTCAGAGGCTACATCGCGTGACACGGTCGGCGATGCGGTCTTTACAAAGCGAAATCTTGCTAACCCGCGCAATTGGAAAAGCGTCATAGTTGTGACAAGCGCTTATCATGCTGACCGAACTCGAGAAATATTCTCATTTGTCTATGGTCGAGCGATTGACGTGGTGTCAGCTGCGAGCGACGATACACCTGCGCTCCGTGCGTCAGAAAAAAAATCAAGTGAGGCGTTTAGGGCTACATTTTCAGGCGTGGTTCCTGGCGATGATGCCGCAATATTTGAGCGGTTAATAAGTAGCCATCCATTTTACAATGGCGAGGTCTACCCTCCACTTCTTGTCAGCACTTTTTAATCTAAAACCCTTTAGGATATATAGTGCCCTTTAATAGTTATTTTTCGCCCACCATACTCCAAGCGAGCGGCTCTCCCCGCTGCAGGTCTCGCGCTGCGGGACGCCCAATGATCCCGTATAAGTGCTTGGGTGAAAGCCCATTTCCGGGCCGGATCGACCTCACATGCGCCTGCGTCAAGGCCGTCCCTGCGGCTACATCCGACATCACATAAAGCGAGCGGCGAAACTGCGCATTGGCCCCGCCCACACCCGCGCGGTTGTATTGCGCTGGTCCAAGCGCCGCGTGCGCCGTGCGGCAATCTTCGACCAATTGCTTGAACTCTGCGGGTTCGAGCGAAAATTCCGCGTCAGGCCCACCATCTGCGCGCGCTAACGTTATGTGTTTTTCAATAATGCACGCACCGCACGCAATTGACGCCACCGCGACCGCTGATCCCAACGTATGATCAGACAGCCCCACGGGCACTCCGAAGGCTTCAGCTAAAGCAGTGATCGTACCGAGGCGCATGTCCTCAGGCGCGGCCGGATAGGCCGATATACAATGTAGCAATGCAAAGCCTGCCACCCCGCCCGTCCGTGCTGCGCAGCAGGCGTCTTCGATCTCGCTGTAGTTAGCGATGCCTGTCGACATAATAAGAGGTTTTCCCGTCTGGGCGGCCTTAGTAATCAGCGGAGTATCAACAATCTCAAACGACGCTATCTTGTAGGCGGGCACATCAAACGACTCGAGAAAATCTACCGCCGTATGATCGAACGGTGACGAGAAACAGTGTATCCCATGCGCCCGCGCGCGTGCAAAAAGCGCCTTGTGCCAGACCCACGGCGTGCTCGCCTCTTGGTAAAGGTCATAGAGCGTGCGCCCTGCCCACGGCGTACCCTGAATAACGAATTCCGGCCGGTTGCAATCCAAAGTGATGGTATCTGCTGTATAGGTTTGCAGCTTGACTGCATCAACACCTGCCGCCGCCGCCGCATCAATAAGCGCAAGGGCGCGGTCCAGGTCGCCGTTATGATTGCCCGACAGTTCCGCGATGATATAGGGTGAATGGTCAATGCCAATCGCGCGGCCCGCAATTTGAAATGTATCAGCCAATGTGTGCTCTTTCATTGAAACTCTCAGGACAAGAACAGCTTGAACCAACAGTTCCCAAGTAGAATGACATTCGTGTTGATGTGTCAAATAAAAGTACTTTGATCAAGGCGAAGCTTTGCATCCGGTGCAAGATCAAATATTGGCTTTGGGCTGGGCGCAAGGGGTTGGATTTTCTATTCCCACAAATACTGCGGGACGGCACGTGGCAAAAAGAGCTCAAAGTTGCCATTTAATGCACCGGCCCGACGTTCCAAAAACCACCGTTTTTGAACGGCATCTCCGAAGCTAACTTTGGCGCAGTCGCAGCGAACTCACCCTTCGTCCGCACAGCAGCCACTCAGTCAACACGCGGCGAAATTCCGGTCCCGCGTTCATCCTGCTTGGCGTGGTGCCCCCTTGCGTGCAGCTGCAACGAGGGTGTTCGCCAGAGCTTCCAACTTCGCCATCACCGCAGGGATAGCAGGTTTGCCCGCTTCGACCAGTCGCTATCGGGTTTTGGCAAATGCGCCTCGAGAATGGCGGTCACACGCTCTGGCCGATCTTTCATCTGCTGCATTCTTTCACCCCAAAGGCCCCATTGATTTGTGATCGCGGTATAACGCATTCTGGCTGGACTGCATGGGCGGGCACGCAGACAGTGATGCAACCCCAAGACCACAAGGAGAAAAAAATGGCCAGATTGGCAGCCTTCAACTTTCAAGGGTGGATCGACGCGCATCGCCACCTGCTCAAGCCGCCCGTCGGTAACCAGCAGATCTGGGAGGATGCCGATCTGATGGTGACCATCGTCGGCGGCCCGAACCGGCGCACGGATTACCATGACGACCCGGTCGAGGAGTTCTTTTATCAGCTCGAAGGCGACATGCTGCTCAAGCTTTATGACGGGGCCGAGTTTTACGACGTGCCGATCCGCGCGGGCGAGATATTTCTGCTGCCACCCCATGTGCGCCATTCGCCGCAGCGCCCGCAGGAAGGCTCCGTGGGGCTGGTGGTCGAACCCAAACGCCAGACAGGCGAGCTGGACGCGGTGGAATGGTATTGCTTTGAATGTGCCGCGTTGGTGCACCGGGCCGAGTTGCAGATGGAGAGCATCGTCAAGGATCTGCTGCCGGTCTACGAGCGGTTCTATGCGTCCGAAGATCAGCGCACCTGCCCGAATTGCAAGGCGCTGCATCCGGGCAAAGAGCCGCCTGCGGGGTGGGTGACGCTCTAGACGACCGCGCGTCAGACCCGACAACTGCGCGTCAGCCGGTCGACGATGTGGCGGTGGGTCTGCGGGGCCGTGCGGCGATCACGCGATGCTCACAAAACGATGCGCGCGGAATGCCGCGCGATCCCCGTCAGCATGCTCATCGCCGCCAGCGCCGAGGTGCGCGGATTGTCGGGCAGCGCATGCCCTGTGATGTCGAATGCAAAGTGACCGAAGGCACCCTGCGCGGTGATGCTGTGGCTGTTGCCGGTGGCGCACGGGTCGGCGATCAATGTCACCTGCGTGGCGTCGAACCCCAGCCCTGCAATTGCCACCGCCGCTGCCACATTGGCGTTCCTGGGATAGCGTCGGGCGGCGTCGCGGGCGGACCCGTTGAAATGCTCCAAAGGCCCGCTCAGCGCATCCAGATCGCCCGCATCCTCGGCTGGCGTCCCGCGCCAGCCCGCAGGCGGTTTGCGGCCCACATAGGTGACATTCTCCAGCCCGCCCTGCGCCGCGGCCATCAGCGCATCCAGCGCGCCGATAGCGCCCGAGGCAAGATGCAGCTGTGTCTGGCCGCGCTCTGCCGCCTGCGTCAGCCCGCGCCGCACATCGTCATCCGCCAGCGCACCCAGTGAGGCCGTCAGCACAGGCACGCCTGCGGTCAGAATCGTCGGCCCGTGCGCCACCAGCCCGGCATGTCCGGCGCAATCGACCATCAGATCCGGGGCATGACCTGCGTCGAAGCCGTGCAAAAGCGTGCAATCGCCCAGCACCGCCCGCGCCGCATCCTCGCGCCCCTCGCGCACAATTACATGGGACACCTGCCAGCCCGCAGGCAGGTTGCGCGCGACATATCCGGCCATGGCCCCGTAGCCGATCAATCCGAGTGTGGGCATATCTCTGTCGCGCCCTTGTATTCGCAAGGCGAATAGCCGGATCACGCCTTTTCGGTTGAGCTTTGCCGTCAGATTGGGCTTTGTCTGTGGCAGATGCAAGCCTGCTAAGGTCCGTTCACATGTCCGATTCCCCCTTTCAGCTCGACCCTGCGCTGGCGGCGCTGACCGGACAGGGGTGCTATGCCGACGATGCGGATCTGCCCGGCGCGCTGCATCTGGCCTTTGCGCGGTCGCAGGTGTCTTCGGGTATGATCGTCTCTGCGGACCGCGCGGCTGCCTTGGCGATGCCGGGGGTCGTGGCAGCGCATCTGGGGGCCGATCTGGGGGAACTGGGCAGGCTGCCGGTCAACCCGGTGATCGCTTTGCACGAGACGCCGGGCTTTCCGGTGCTCACGGCGGAGCTGATAGAAGCGGTCGGTCAACCCATCGGTGCGGTGCTCGCCGCGACCCGTGCGCAGGCCGATGACGGGGCAGAGGCGCTGTGCGTCGACGTAGACCAGACGCCCGAACCCGCGCCGCGCCGGATCGCATCGCAGGGCTGGCACAGGGGCGATCCCGGTGCGGGGTTTGCACGCGCCGCGCATATCGTCGAGGCGACGCTGCGCCACCCCCGCCTCGCGCCGTCCCCGATGGAGCCGCGCAGCATTGCGGTGCGCTTTGACGCGGGCGATCTGACGATCTGGCATTCGACCCAGACGCCGCACCGCAGCCGCGCGATGCTGGCGCGGATTCTGGGCGTGGATCCTGACAGGCTGAGGGTGATCGCCCAGCAGGTGGGCGGCGCGTTTGGGCTCAAGGCGTCGATTTATCCCGAAGAGGTCTTTGCGGTCTGGGCGGCGTTGCATCACGGGCGCTCGGTGCGTTGGACCGCGACGCGGTCGGAGGAATTCCTGTCGGCCAGCCACGGGCGCGGGCTGACCTCGCGCGGGCGATTGGCTTTGGATGCGCAAGGTGGGTTTCTGGCGTTGGAGGCTGAGGTGACGGCTCCGTTGGGGCATTGGCTGCCCAATTCGGCGCTGGTGCCCGCGTGGAACGGGGCGCGGTTGCTGCCCACGGGCTACGCCGTTCCCTCAGTTCGTTTGCAGACCGAGGCGGTGGCGGAAAACCGCGCCGCCACAGGCATTTACCGAGGTGCTGGCCGCCCTGAGGCGAACGCATTGATGGAGCGTCTGGTGGATATGGCAGCCCAAGCTACCGGTCTGGATCCGTTCGAGATCCGGCGCCGCAATCTGCTGGGCGCGGAGCAACTGCCGCATCCATTGCCCGCTGGCGGCGCGCTGGATTCCGGGGATTACGCCACGGCGCTTGAACGGCTCGAGACAACCGGCGGCTATGCCGAACTGCGCCGCGATCAGGCGCGCAGGCGGGCAGGGGGCGAATTGATCGGCATCGGGCTGGCGTTCTACGTGGAGCCGTCCGGCGAGGGCTGGGAAAGCGCGCGTGTCACCTGTGACGGGCGGCGCGCCCATGTCGCCAGCGGATCGTCCTCGCAAGGCCACAGCCGCGAGGCCGCGCTCAACCGGATCGCGGCTACCGCCCTGGACCGCGATCCGGCGCTGATCACCGTCACCTGCGGCGATACCGCCACCAGCCCCGAGGGCATCGGCGCATTGGCAAGCCGGTCGACCGCGATTGGCGGCAGCGCCGTGCACTCGGCCTGTCTGAGGCTCAAGGCGCGGCGCGATGCGGGCGAGACGGGCAAGATCACCGAGGAATTGCGCTATGAAAACAACGCACAGGCCTGGGGCTACGGGGCCTGGCTTGTGATGCTCTCGGTCGATGCCGATACCGGCGCGATCACAATCGAACAGGCCCGCTGCATCGACGACACAGGCGTCGTGATCCTGCCAGAGGCGGTCACAGGCCAGATCCTTGGCGGTTTTGCCCAAGGTCTGGGCGAGGCTTTGATGGAGCGGCTGGTCTATGATGGTGACGGCCAGCTGCTGACAGGGTCGTTCATGGATTACGCCATGCCCCGCGCGGCGGACGTGCCCGCGCTGCATATGGACACGATGACGACCGTGTCGCCCACCAACCTGCTGGGGGCCAAGGGCGTGGGCGAGGCTGGCACCATCGGCGCGCCCATCGCCATTCTCAACGCCGCTTGCGACGCACTTGCCCCGCTGGGTGTGACGCAGCTGGATATGCCATTGACGCCGGGCCGGGTCTGGGCTGCGATGAACGCCACAAAGGATAACACGCCATGAAATACTCGAAACTGGACGCCAAGGATCACGCCCGCGAACACATGCGCGGGATCTGGGCCGCCGCGCTCAACCCGTTCCACGACGACGGGTCGTTCAACGAGGCCGGATTGCGCAGCAACATTCGCCATTGGGTCGACGATCTGGGGATCGCGGGGCTGTTCATCGCCGGAAAGCAGGGCGAATTCTTTTCCATGTCGCTGGACGAACGCAAACGTAATTTCGAGATCGCGGTCGAGGAATGCGATGGCCGCGCAGGCACCATCATGTCGGCCTCGGATCAGAATTTCGATACTGTGCTGGAACTGGCCCGCCACGCGCAGGAGTGCGGTGCCGATTACATCGTGGTCCATGCCCCGATGCTGTATTTCGTGACCGACCCCGACGAGACGGTCTACCAATATTACAAGGCGATCTGCGACCATGTCGACATCGGCATCGCCATGTGGAGCCATCCCGACAGCGGCTACCTGATGTCGCCCGAGCTTTGCGCGCGCATCGCCAAGCTGCCCAATATCGTTGCGATCAAATACTCGGTCCCGCGCGAGATGTATGTGCGGCTGAGCGGCATGATCGGCGACAAGATCCACGTCTCCACCGCGTCCGAGGTCGAATGGCTGGACAATATCGAAGAGCTTGGCTGGAAACTCTACCTGTGTTCCTCGCCGCCCTACCAGCTGCAATCCAGGGTCGATCAGCGGATGAACGACTACACAAGGCTGGCGTTCGAGGGCAACTTTGCCGAAGCGCGCCGCGTGCGCGATTCACTGGACCCTGTGCGCGACGCGATCAGGGCGAGCAAGCCCGGCGGCAAACCGCAGGCGCATGGCAAATACTGGCAAGAGCTGCTGGGGCAGTTCGGCGGGTCTGTCCGCAGACCTTTGTTGCAGTTGAGCCAGGCCGAGAAAGAGGCGGTGCGGGTGGCGTTTGAGGGATGCGGGCTCAGGGTGTGAGATCCCACAGCCCTGTGCGCAGATAGGCAAGCCCCGGTGGTGTCTGTCGGTCGGACCCATATCGCGCCAAGTCCTTGCCTGCGTTCAGGATCACGGGCGCGGCCGGGCTGATCAGCCCGCCACAAACGCCGCGTAATTCGCCCAGATCAGCGCGGTGGCAAAGCTTGCCTCAAAGAGGAAATAACCGCCCGCCTTGCCGCGTGGCGCATTGTCGAGGATCAGCGCCAGTGCACGCCCAAAAGCCGCCCCCGCGTATGCCAGACCGACCACCATGAAGGCCCCCGGCGTTCCCAGCACGATCGCCCCCAGACCAAGGCCCACGAACAACCCGCCCGAGGCGGCACGCACCTCGCTCAGCGCCATCGTGGTCTTGCCGGTATGGATATCGAGAATTCCGGCGGTATATTTGGGCGCGAACAGCCCGAATACGCCCAGCGCCGCGGTGATCAGCGCAAGCGCAATGTTCAACAGATCGATCATGTGGTCCTCATGTTGGCTGGTTACAGCGCAACCAGTTAGCCGCCATAATTCATGAAGCTTCAGTTTTCGGTGCTGGCAGCTTTTTTCGCGCCCCCTCGGTCTCTGAAGAACAGCCGATGTCTGCGTCCGGCTTTGCAGTCCGGGCGGTTGCTTGGTTTGGG
>Ga0307981_1003125_pt1 | contig 12711 bp, 7 predicted proteins | sample OrgLakmetagen987_FD_201849 | JGI IMG/M metagenome (GOLD analysis project Ga0307981, IMG submission 201849) | Saline water microbial communities from Organic Lake, Antarctica - #987 | ecosystem: Environmental > Aquatic > Non-marine Saline and Alkaline > Saline | place: Antarctica: Organic Lake... | reverse complement strand
GTCGCACGCCGCACTCGCTTGGTGGACAATCACAACACGCTCCGTCCGTTGCTGGTGTTGTCGTTGTCCTCTCTTACTGCGGGATCAGGATGTCCAGTGGTTGCCTTTAGAGTATATACGATACGTAGTAGTCATTGAAAGACCCATCGTAGCGAGAGAGAGAGATTTATTGGAAATTGGCGGTTTCGCGCAACGTTAGACTTTTCTCGTCTCGCTGCTCGCTGCTGGCCCACTGATAGCGTCTGAGTGTGGTCCCGAACCTCTCAAGAGCACCGCTAATCCCTCCAGTTCATTCGGACTATGGCGGGTAATACGTACGGTTTCGACTTTCTCAAGTCGCAACACTTGGACGAAAGTGGGCAAAACGGAGACCAGATCAATGGAGATCTTGTCCTGTCTGCTGCGTCCGCAGACGTGGTGACTTCCTGGGGCGCGCCAGCAGCAGACGTTCGCAACAAGCCCGACTTGGAAAAGCAGTTTGATATATTGGCTTTTCTACAAGCGCATCGTGGCTCGGGATGTTTGCCTCCAGCCATTATTTACAAAGCAACAGGGATTGACTTGGATATCGACATTAAGGTCGCCGAAATGCTGCAGCGTAACCCCAAGGTCCGAATCGAGATGGTGCCCGATCCGGAAAATCCTGCCTTGATGGCTGCCACTTATTCTTATCAAGCCAAGTTTAGTTCCGTCAGAGACCGTGCATCCCTGTTGGCGCAAATCAATCGCATGACATCCGGAGTGCCCATGCGCGACTTACTCGATAGCTACTTGCACGTGGATCGCGATTTACAGGCACTCGTTACAGCCGGGGATGTCTTGGCTGTGAGCAATAGCGAAGACAAGGATAGGGTTCTATTTCCTCGTGGTGACCTCTTTTTGGTGGAACTGGACGGCCAAATGAGCATGGCGCCACCATCACAAAGGCCACTGGCACTAAATGGGACGTCCGATCCGTCCCATCCTCCTGGTTTGACTGCAACCAACGGTAATGGTGCTGCGATCAAACAGGAGTCGTCTACCGTCCCAGAGTATTATATGGTGGAAACTGATATGGATCCCCGCAATCAGATCCGTCGCGGAGAAGCGGTCCAAGTCGGTGGACAATGGTTCCGTATCTCGTCGGCGGTTCGCGAAGGTTCTCTCAGCGAGCAACCCGCACGCGCGCAAGCACCCTTGTCTGTCGTCTCGCTAATCGACTTGAGCAAACGAAACGAAGTAGACGGTTATATTCGACCCTTGTCTGCTAAACTGTTGCCCTTGGACGGTGCACTGTCTCAAGCCGCCGAGAAGAATATCCAGTCGGCCAAGGCGGCCCGCGAACGCTTACAAAAGCTTGCACACGGCCGCAGTGGTGGCGTGACGGGCCAACTACTAGGATCTCACGCGCACGCTGCCAATCCAACCACGCTGGCCTTGTCCTTTGCCGGTAGCGCAGCCTCGTCGTCCCTGCGCCGACACCACGCCAGCAGTAGTAGCAATAGCAGGGCCAACAACTCTTCCACTCCCATCACGGCCAGTCAAGCAGCGGAACAACGCGAACTCACCAAGGTGGCCTTGGAACAAGCCGCGTCCGATCCTGCCCTTTCCCTTTACAGTCACGCACGGCGTCACGGTTGTACCCGCGACGTGCGCGACATGTACTTGGCCACCCGCCCGCTCGTGCCTGAATCCGATCAACAATTGCACCAACTCTTGTTGCAACACAAACTCATGGAACCAGGAGAGCAAATGCGGCGGCCGCGATTAAAGCGATCTTCCAATGTTGACAATGATGGTAAGCCCAAGAAGCGACGGTACTACGAACCCAAGAAACAGCGCATGACGAATACGCATTTGGAGGGTACCGAGATTGGAGCCGTCTTGGCGCGTGCCGCGGAGACGCAACGGCAAGGGCGAAGTGTGGGAGATGGTGGGATGTAGTGCTTGGCTGCGTGTGTTACTGCGCGGTGTTGGATTGCTGTCTGCCGCTAATAAACGGATAAACATGTTGCTAGACGTATATGGCATTCCTCTATCACCGCGCCACCTTACATATGTACCGAACTAGCTAGTAACTGCTGAGCTCGAACGGCGTGTTGTCATTGACGACTTGAGATTTGAGATGGACACGCGACTAAGGAGAAACAAGTCGAGTGCCGGATGGGTCTCAACGACGCGCCAAAGATAAACTCCGTTCGTGTGTTCGTTTTCCGTTTTCAACTCGTGGGCTTCGCACCATGGTGTGTGCCAGCAAGTTCGCATTGCAGTATCCGTCAAGTTCGCGTTTACAACTTCCGTACGATCGAAACATCACCAACATGGGTACAAGTGGCAAGTAAGCGCATTACGGCCCACAAAAGAATGTAACAAACACTATACATTTGGAAAATAATCATACCATATATATACCATGCGTCTCATCCTCTCCACTATCCTACCGGTGTCCCACTCATCGTCATGATGGTGCTCTTCTTCTCGCTGATTGGTTTTGGTAGGTATGGGCTTGGTCTAGTTGCTCAAGGCTTGTCCGGGATTGGAAGCTTACTGACAGCACTCACTCATGATGTTCCTCTTTTATCCCACCAGGCGGGAATGCAAAGGCTGAAACAATCGTCATCCCTGATAGTCATACGGACCTTGATGCATTGAGGCTTACCGATATTCCCTTTGGTTCCACACAGCCTATGCGGTACCAGGCTATCTACAGTGCCATGGAACTTGGACCGGATTTGCTTTCGGGAAGCGAGAGGCTATGAAGTCGTCGATAAAATATCCCGTGGATACAGATTGAGTTTGAGTACACATCTGTCGAAGCCAGCGACATGGGTCGATACTTTACTGACCAGCGCGAAGCTGGTCCAAAACTGTTTTGGAAAGGCGGGAAAAAGTGGGAGAGTACTGCCGGTCTTGACCCTGAGGTGTTCGACTTATGCTTTGACAAGAATCAAGAATGGGACTTTACCTATGACCCGTCGAAAGGAAACCTTTTGATAGATTTGATTGTGGTCTCGCCAAGCTCTTCCCATGCCTTGTTCGTTGCGGTCCAGTTTGTCCCTCCTGATCCAGACAACCAAGTCCGTTTTTCTAACAATGGTCAGTTCAGCACGGATGTTGGGGTTCTCGTTGAGAGGAAACTCATCACGAAGTTTGAGTTGTCGCCTCGGGAATCTGGCACAGGTGAAGGGGGTATCAGTGCCGGTGACGGAATTTTGATCCCGCCCATCGACATTGGCCCAATCGGACCCGGTCCTGTTCCTGTTCTTCCTGGTGCCGGCCCTGTTCCTATTCCTGGCTCTGGTGTTGATCCTCCGAGTGGTGTCGACAGTGGTACGGTGTTTGGTGGAGTTGGAAGCGGTCCTGTTGGTGAGACCAGCAACTTTGGCTCTGGCAGCGGTGTCATTGCTGACGGCTCCTCGGTAGCTGGACCACCCCGTTTCCTTTTGCGTGGCATCCGCAGACCCGGCATCCCCAGACCCGACGACGAAGAATAAGTGTTTTCGGCTAGTTGAGTTGTTGCATATGATATCAAAGAATCATCGTGTTGGAATTCAATCTTCATTATAGTCTAGTAGGACGGATCATCCAGAGACATGGCGACCGTCACATTTGATCCAGAAAGTTTATAGCAACAGATTCCGTTCGACTACTCGTACAGTACCTGTAAGCTATCACCGAACGCTCTTTGCGTACTGTAGACGCTCTTTCGACGCTCTGCGTTGACCAAAAGGAGTGGTACGTTTGTAGCGTCACGTCAGACAGGCCAAAGAACAGGAGGCCAAATGCGCTATGCGCTGCCGCGCAGATTGAGAGTTGTTGCGCTGCAATTGGCGAATACAACTAAGAGCATGCTTATATATAACAACGCATACATAGCACAAATAAAAACTTTCGTCACTGTCTTTCAAACCTAGCTCCTTGTCTCAAAAGTAAGGGAACTCGTACTTCAGGATGGACCCAGTTGATATTAGATGGTTTGTGGGTCACGGTACTAGTATCTGCCTTTGACGTGTCGGTAGTGGTCTTGCTGCTGATCAGCGCACACGCAAAAAGAGGACTTGCAGCACATGGGTCCGCGTAGTTCACATCATTTGAGGGCAGGTGCATTGCCGAACAATTGTGCCTGCTTTCAGACCCGATCGGGTATGGCGTTTTAGTCCTGCTCGTGAGATTCCTCGTAGCTAATAAATGAGGACGACCTCCGACGCCAGCACGACAGTTGGCTGGATTGTTGTCTGCCTCTATTAAACGGATGACCATTGTTTTGCTAGTAGCTTTGAAACTACTGTATCATACTCATACCGGTACATGGCATGCTGTGTCTATCACCGCGGTACCTGGTCGGTACCGTATGTTAGCTGCTGGAGGTAGGTCCCAGTCCCAGGTGTGGAAATCTCTAGAAATCTCGGATCCCGCACGGAGCACTCGCTCGAACCCGAACCGCTTCATTGAGGACGCGACTTGAGACGGACAGACGACGCGACTCAGGCGACGAAACGAGTGAGTCGAGTAAGTCGATTCGAGTGCCGGATGGGTCTCAACGGACGCGAAAGATAAACTCCGTCGTGTCATGTCCCTCCTCCAACACGATGCTTTGCAATTTAGACTACTCGTACGGTACCGTAGTTGGAAGGCGTCAAAGTCTCAATCGTTGGGTTAGCTGTTGCACAACACTACGACGACGTTGAGGACGAACAAGTCGAAGTCGAGCGAACCATGCCATCTCCTGGAGGAAGCACAAAGCTGTCGTTTACGCCGGAACTCTATGAAAGGGTACGTTCAAGTGTCCTTTTCAGAGTCCATGCATGGCCGATCCATCGATCGATGACCCCTCGCTTGGATCTTTTTGTGTCTTACTGCAAGAATGTCGAGAGTGACCGCGTCAGTAGTCAGTACTGGCGTGCGACAAGCCAATTCGTTCCCCTGACCCTCACTCTCACCCTCTTATTATTCCTATACGTATACATACACATATACACACAGCCATACTATCAAGCTCTGTTTGCCGTCGCAGATACGGAGCGTTCCGGAAGCATCGCGGGTGCCCAAGCAGTCCCTTTCTTTTCCCGATCCAAGCTTCCAGTCGAAGCCTTGAAGAGCGTGTGGACTCTATCCGATCAGCCGCCTTCCAACGGCTTGGACTTGCCAAAATTCGCTGTAGCCATTCGACTCATTCAGCTATTGCAGAATGGACAAAAGGGCACTGGACCAAACCTCGGCGTGCCGCCTGGCACAAGGCTTCGTCCTGCTATGTTTGAAGGAATCAGTGGCGCCTCGGTTGCTCTTCCCGTTGAACCTGGAACTCAAGGCACAGGATCTCCTCAACAGCAACCGTCTTCTCCGCAGCAAGCGGCTTCTCCGCCTCGTCCTTATACGAACGCGGCGCCTCCTCGTCCTCCAACGGCAAGCGGTCCTCCTCCACCAGGCATGACGGCTCTAGCGACGCAGGATCCCTACATGCTCTCTCCCAGCGATCAGTATCGCTACGAATCTATTTTCCCGCAGTACGCAAAGGAAGACGGCTACGTCTATGGACAAGAAGCAGTGGCGCTTTTTTCAAAGTCGGGTCTGGCGCAGCCGCTCTTGGCGGCCATTTGGAACATGGTGGATTCGCCAGTCGATAATCGCTTGGACAAGTTGGAATTCGCCATGGGCATGCACTTGATTGTCTGCATTTCCAAAAAGAATTTGCCCGCTCCGCCTACTTTGCCCGTTTCGCTCCAGCAGCTAAAATCGCAGCAGTCGGCGCAGCAAGGAGCGACGTCGCCGGGGACTTTGGCTTCGGCGCCGCCTCTGGCCGCGCACCAGCAGCCTCCTCCGATGCAGCTGGCTTCAAACATGTCCGCCATGACGGCTCCGTCTCCGGTACCGCCGCCGATTCAGTCGAGTATGAGTATGACGGGGTCGCCTGCTCCTCCCTTGCAGCCCACGGGAGGCATGAGTATTTCGGACGCCTTTGAAGGACTCAGTGCGAGGGATGGTCCTGCTGTCGGTGCAACTACTATGAATGCTGACGCGTCGATTGGTTCGTACGCGGCTCCTCCGCCAGTTCCGACGAGTGTCACGTTTGAGAGCTCGCCCTCGCCACCCGACAACGTCGGGGTGGCTCATACGATGGCTCCCTCGGTGCCAACCCCGCCTCCCATGTCGGTACCGTCTCCAGCACCAAAAAGTAGTCAAGAATTGACGTCGTCGTATGATATGGGTGGTGCCCACGAAGAGTTGAATAAACTCAAGAGCGTCTTGCACAAGCTGCAGGCGGAAAATGTTTCGCTCAAGGCGCAGTTGGGAACCATGTCGGAAGACGAAAAGGATGTGCAGCGTGAACTCGGTGCCACGGTGGCAGAGATTGGAAAGCTTTCGAGTCAATTGACAACTGTCAGGGCTCAAGTGTTGGCTTCCAAATCTCGTCTTTTGGAAGCCACGGCCGAGTTGACGGCTGCCAAGGAAAAGAAGGCGTAAGTGAAATTCAAATTATGAAATGCAAGAATGTGCTGCAGTGTGTTTCTGACTGATTTATCCGTTCCTTTGTAACAGTGTGGTGAGCGATTTGATTGGTGAAGCAACGGCAACCAGGAACGCGATTAATGATGCCCATGAAGGCGTTGAGGCTGCGGTAGAGGCAGCTGCAACTACTCCTAGCAATGGTTTTGATGGAGACTTGTTTGGCTTTGACTCCCCGGCTCCAGCTCCAGCGCCAATGATGATTCCCCTTCCTGTTTCAGCTCCTGCGACGCAACAGTCCTACTCTTACGATTCGGTGGAGGCCCCAGATGATTATCCGTCGCAGCAGCCAATGGGAACTGACTCGTATGATTACAGTGCTCCCACTCCCGCGCTGGGTATGTATGGAGCCCCTACCCATCAGCGAACAGCATCGGCGGTCTCGGTTGGCTTTGACAGCGAGGCCATTATGGGTGGTGCTTATGAACCGAATAAGGAGGTTCATGCCCCGGAATCGTACGGTAGTTACGACAATAGTTCCACTCCTACGGTTGAGAATATTGCAGAGCTCCAGAGAAAGGCCAAGGAAGCAGGGGATCTTGCTCGTGATGCCGAAGAATCGAGGCGCCAGGTTATGGCGCAAGTCAACGAGCTCCGACGTGTAGCTGATGAAGCGGAAGAGAAGGCAAGGACGCAGCAAACAGGAGCAGACGGGAAAAGGAAGGGATTCATGGGACGCGGGAAAAAGAAGGAAGCGGTAAGTAAAAGCTCTCACGCGCTCTCGCGTCGTATTGTTGTAAGACGAACACGCTAGTCACTAACCTGTTTGTTTAATATTCCAGAAGGAGAACGAGAAGGTTCTGCAAGACGCCAAGACGAAGAAGGACCAGTTTCTTGCAGCACAGTCGCAAGCCAACGATACAGAGGCTATTGCATTGCAAACGAAGCAGGAAGCGGATAAGCTTATGCACGAGGCCGAAGAGGCGGAAATGCGTGCAGCAGCTGCCGCGTCGATGAGCCAAGCCCCGACGTCCAACGGCTCCGTTCCATCCTACAACGCGCAGCAGCCCGTGTCAACGGGTGGTGGATTTGATGGCCAGCCATATGGTGGTTACAACGCTCCCGCTCCTTACGACGGAGGCATCCCTACCCCGACCGGAGGTGATGACCCGTACGACAATCCCTTTTGAATGTCCACGGCGAATTATCTTTAGTATGACAGAGCATACCATATCTAGTGCATCCAGTTGTTCTTTACTTTAGAATTTGTTACAGTTTAGCGGTTAGCGTCCCTCTTGTCGCTTTTCATTTTCAATTTACATTCCCAAGCCTCGAAATGGGCTTGCGTTGCCACTGCTTCGCATACCAGTATACCAGCCTCCCTCGATGGCACTCATATTCTTTCCATTGCGTTTCGCTTGAATATCGGTAATTGCCCTGTCTAGTTCATTCAAAATCTGTCTTCGAACAGCTTGCCAGACAGAGTCGTCAACGACACTTTTAAGGCGGCCGTGCCTTGCTGCGGCTGGCCCGAATGCCTCTTCGAATCCCAACTCCGACGTTTCCCCAAATAAGTCCAACAGCTGAGCTGCGAGGATCTTCTCCGCTTCAGGCGTCATGGTACTGTGTTGGCTCCCGATTTCATGGTGAATCGAAAGTTCAGTACCCAAGACTGCGGTGGTAAGTTCAGCCAGCCTTGATGCGAGAGATTCTACACCACGCCGTGATTCGTCGCCACGTGCCTCGAGAGACATCTGGCTGCACCAACGTAGAACCAATAGCAAGTGTCCAACGGAGATGGATGCCCCCATTCCCTCTAGTTCGGAAGAGCTCTCAGGAGCTGGGACGAAAGAGAGTATACACCTTCGTTTGTTTGTGTCCTCGATTCCAGCAAGTTGAGACTCAGAAACGAAACAAGTAGCTGCGCCGTCGCTGGATGGCCCATTCATCAGTCCAACGTTCCACGCCCGGTGAACGGTATCACAATGCAAAACCTGTCCGAAGTACATCGATCCAGGGCTGTCTTTCTCACTAGTTGACAGAAATTCTCCTCCATCCGCCGCACGGAATGCGATTATCATGCCAGGTCGAACGAGTGGCAAGGCGTCAAGCCGTGAAGCCTCCTGTTCAGAGAACATCACGAAAGAGGTCGACGCTGGGTGGCTCTTCCAAACTGTGGAAAGAGCGAAGAACAGGCATTCTGCAGCGGCATGCTCCACCTTAAAGGCGAAGTTGCTTGTAACTGAGGAGCGGCAGTTGTGTTCAAGCGAAGACACTGAATGTGGGTCAGAAATGGAACCCCTCCGAAGCGTGTGCTCCCATTGAGGTGGAAAGGTCGACTGGGATTCGTGATCTTCTCTTGTAACTGCTGCAGAGCATCGAGAAACAAAGTGCGAGTACCTAATAGCCTCGTGCTTTGCGTTGGGGACACCACCAGAGATAACATGGTAAACCGGCAAACCATCACCGGTATCAAAGTCTGCCATCGCTCTGAAGAGCTCCCTAGAAGACCCAGAAGCGCCAAGGAAGCTACCAATACTCACAACCAGCGATTTAGCTTCGCGAATCAGATCGCTGTAAAGTTCCTGGCAAGCTCGCTTGAAAGCGTCAACATGAGCCCGACTGGTAAGCTCCGAAAGAATTGATATAATCAATGTGGCTTCGCGTAGCGCATTGAGCGTAAAAACGAAGGACTTAGAACCAAAGCTGACAGAACTGCATGTTCTCAGTGCAGAAAGGACCGACTCCCTGTTCGATAAAAGGAAGTCAAAGGCTACGGTGCAATATCGTGACATTGTGCCGTCTCTTGTATCCGCATTTCGACTAGCAGACCGCAGGGTCGAGGCAATGAACTTCAAGCTAGCTCTCCAGAGGGTATGAGTGGGATCGTCTAGGCCGGCGTACATTGCAGTGGTTCCCGTGGACAACGCAGTCTGCTGATGAGTGCGGGCCCCTTCAGGAATGTATCCCCGCAAAGGGAAAGGAGAGATAGTAGAATGTGACTCTTGCCATGAAGTAAGTATGGGGTTTCTCAAGACAACCAGGGAGGCTTTGCCTTCAACAAGAAGAGAGAGCATACTAGAGTCTCCTCCGGCAGCAATTGCAGTAAAAAGATCCAATACTGACAATACCAGGGCGCTTTCGCCCTCGTCCCAGGTCGCGGCTTGTCCAGCATTCGAGGCGAAGTTGTTAGTCAGTCTAGCGACTGGGGTACTTGCAAGGCTTGCATGAAACACAAGGGATCTGATTGTATCAAATTCGCTTAAAGTTGAGTGGAGCTTCAAAATGTAAGAGCGCTGACCCTCCAGCGGAGAATCGTCATTTATGAACAGAGAAGTAAGAAGGGACACGCAGGTGAAGAAGCAGCTTCGATACTTTCGTCTCTCTTCAGTCGCCTTCTGTGAAGAAGTGGCCCAGCTCTCGAGTGCCCGTACTACTTTGCAAGCAGTTGTAGCTAGCTCGACGTGAATTCCATCGCTTCTATTCTTCGCTTCGTAAGACAGGGATGCAGTGTCCGTGCGCGTCATCGAAATGGCTCTAGCAGAAGCTAGCAGCTGTTGTAGAATAGTTGGACTTGACTGTAGTACCAAGCGAGTGTAAGTCATTTTTTCAAGAATTAAACATGCCCTGTGTGGGTTTCCGTGGTCGTTACGTACCATTGTATGTTCTCGAAGAATACCAAGAAACTTCTTCGTGCTTTGGCTGACCAAACCCAAAGCTTCGATCCAGTCTTCTGTCGACATGACAAACACCGAATTCTCTGCTCTGAAAGTAAAGGTGAGCAGAAGGGCAGCTGACGCGCTTGCTAATTTCAGCGTTTCGTCACGCAACAATTCAAAAGGCGCCTCGAGATGAGCCAGTTCGACGTAACCTATATTTTCATGCAGCCCGCGCAGAGTCTCAAGGACCATAGATATGGAGAAAGTACCGTCGGGCATTGACAAAATGGCAGCGCCAGACGACTGTCGGCGCCACTTCTTCAGCAGCACAGATATAATTTCAGAAAAGTACCTCCAAGCGGAGAGACAGTCGAGCTCTTTTGACAGTACCTTGTAGGACAGCATGAGCTTCGCGTAGTTACCAAGCTCCCCGGACGCTTCTTCGCTCCCATTCGGGAGCGAAGCCAACCAAAGAGATTCTGGGAGAGAGAGAATGCCACCATTAGTTGGTACTGCCCGTAAGGGGTCCGGATTTGGTGCGGTGATTAATCTGATCGGGATGCCCGAGGAAGGAAGGCTCACCCGATCAATCTTTCGGAAATATGTTGCAACGGTTCCATGCGTCTCAGCGAAGGCAAGAAGTCCGTGCGTCGTCATGAACTGCTTCGATAGTGCGACAAGCCGGGATAGATCCTGCTCCATTGCACTTTCCAACGCCTGTACCACACTAAGCTCTGAGCTGATTCGATCGCGGCTGCGCGCCCAATCAATCTCGATCGTCAAGATATCCAGGACAATGGACTTCAAACTCAATAGGATGCCCCGGCTTTGTTGAGTTAACGTGTCATTCTTGTCCGCGGTGTCAAACGAAAGAGGGCTGTTGAAGGTGAAGGATGCAAGCTGGGATAAAAGACGCTTTTCCTTCTCCACAGTGGTCTTTAGGTTGTCTGCTTCAATGCCATTGCCGCCTGAAGGAGGCATTCTTGCGTATCGCCAAACCGATCGAAGAACCTGTGAGCACGCCTCAGCGATTCTCAGTTTGTTCAAAGTCATGCCGTCAGAACTGCCATGCAGTGAGCCAAGAATCAAAGTGACAACATCAGCAAGGTTGGCAAATATTGAAGGGTCAGTAACCTTCATCAGCTTCGAAGCGATAGAAGATCCCATTTCCATGCACGCAGCAAGAAGGCGCAGGCCGCGTAGCCCAAGACCCAAGTCCGATTCGTTGGCATCGCCTGCGTCAGTTGACTCGGCGAGCCGCTGGGCTCTCTGCACTGTGCTCTCAATTGTCTGATGAAAGGGTACAGAGTGGTACACGGCACTAAAGAGCATATCGTCCGCTGTACCCTCGACTGCCTGCGATTTCGTGGCATGCTGACAGCAAACACGCGCGAAATCCAGAGCATGGGTCGAGAGACTGGCCGAAATAGTCTCATCACTAATTCCCAAGTATCGAACCATGAGAGAAAAGTTCGAAACATTGGCAGACATCCAGCAGGACAACAAAGCACTGCTGGAGCGAACGGACTGAGGAACCATAGCACGCGTCAAGAGCAAGCGATAGGGACTTAAAGAAGACAACTCAAAGACGGCGTCTTCTTCCTGGCGATCCGAGCCCTGTTTTGTCAAGTCTTCTGCATGCTCTGCCCAGCATGTTAGAAGACGAAAGGCGCTCACCGACGCTCGGAATGGAGCTTGGGCGTCATTTTCACTGAGCCAGCCTCTTGCTCGAACTGCCTCAATGTCAAGAGAGACCGATTCTGTCGAAGCCAACAAATTTTCGATCAGATACGTCCTCGCGTCTCTGGAAGTGTTTTCGGTTAGCGATGCGCCATGGTTGGCTCGCAAAGCAGTGAATCTGGTAGACTTGTCCGTGGAGTCACTAGTCGACATGAGCCTCAATACGCTGGCATTTTGAATCCAATCATCCAAGGACTGCAGAGTACAAAGGCTCACTGGGGCAACGGCATAGTAATAAACAGTTTCTCCGAGCCCTTTACTCATCATAAGAGCATTGATCAGGCTGTATCGAAGCTCCTCGGCAACCTTCCGAAGACTGTTTGATTCATGAAGCTCCATGATGGGCAGAATTTGATTCAAGGTGTTCGAAATGGAGTTGAGAATAATCGTAGCAGTGCCGTACGAGAGTGAGCCGCTTCCGTCAAGCTGCATGGAAGTGGTGGACAGCGACGACGAAAGGAGAGCGCCCATGGAGAGTACTTCACTCGCTAGCAAAGAGAGAAAGCCATTCGCAGCTTCTTCTTTGACCGAAGAAGAAAACAAAACTCGGGTCATGTTGCTGACCAAGCCATCCACGAGCTTGACTGCTGACTGGGTCTCAAAGATTGGTCTAGCACGAGCGCCACGCTGAGTATCACTACCTTCCTTCATTGATGCTAGAGCTTCCGCTAACTCCAACACCCATTCCTCTGGAGCATCTGTCAAGAGCTCCGACAACAACAAAAATACCTTTTTTCCAATAGTGTCGTAATGACAGGCAGCTACAAACTGCAGCAGCATCCGCGGTCCCCGTCCACCTACGTTCACACTATCTCCCAGTAAACTGCGCATGCACTGGCGACAACTGGAAGAGTTCCCGACGCTGGTAAGCGTGCACAGCGAATCGAGC
>Ga0307981_1003124_pt1 | contig 12711 bp, 9 predicted proteins | sample OrgLakmetagen987_FD_201849 | JGI IMG/M metagenome (GOLD analysis project Ga0307981, IMG submission 201849) | Saline water microbial communities from Organic Lake, Antarctica - #987 | ecosystem: Environmental > Aquatic > Non-marine Saline and Alkaline > Saline | place: Antarctica: Organic Lake... | reverse complement strand
CGCTCTGTGTTCAGGCACGAGAAGATAATAATAACGCATGGATCACGAGAAGATATTTGTTTGTGACACTTTCACCACCACAGCAGCTACTACGAGCTAGCAAATGACAGTATGCTACTCATGTTCTAACTTCTTGCGACCTGTGTATATTATTTGGAAGTGGTGTTCCCTAGCTAGCTAAACGCCTTCCTCATACGACATAATATGTACTTTCCATCTCCATTTTCCAAGATTTTCCATCTCCATTTTTGGCAATTTCGACCACTATGAAATCCCCAGAATGATCCAATGCTCGACGATCCAATGCTCGATAATCCAATGCTCATCAAAGCATGCGGATAATTGTAAGGATTGAAGAGTTCTTACATTAAAAGAAGCGTATCTCCTGCTGAAGAAGAAGTCTTACTCAACAACCAACAACTTCATAATTCCAGATAATTTTATTTTTTTATGAGGGGGGTGGGATCTATGTGCGTGGTACCCTGATCCTGAATAACCGGCACCCGGCACCCGGCACTCTTTCATTTGAATTTAGACTATGGTACCATATTATTGCTTTTTAATAAACTGCTGCTGCTGCTGCTCGTAACAATTTTCAAGGATCTGTAAAGAAAGATTTCAATCACCAAATTAATAACAGAAGAAACTTGAAGAATGGGCAATCCTTTCGCTGAACTGGGACTAGCATCCGACGATGGCACACTGTCGGTTGATCATGCAATCGTTCTTTCGATGAGCAAGTCTGTGGAGGAAGCTCTCCTTCACACACTTGTGACTTTGACAAAATCCTCCAAAGATATGAATAGGGTTGCGAAAGCTATCGGTTATGCAGCTGCGGCATACTTGCTAATGGCTGGAGTGGCAAAGATTGTCGAAGCCTCAAAGAAAGGTTCCAAGAATGAGTAAACGGAAATTTTATCAGAATAATGGTTAATTTAGGTACTTCAGTTGATATTTATTTATTTGCGCCTACCTCTCTAGTAGTCTGAGTAGGTCACAGCTTATTATTAGCATTATCGCATAACATCCTGCTGCTAATACTCAAGGTAGCGCGTTTATCATCCCGCAATTGCGACATCTTATCTTTTCGGAATATGGCATATATGACGTCTGGTCTTATTTGGACTCTTCAAGCTTGTTTTCCCCATATTTACCTAGATGTGTGATTGAGAACAGAAAAAATTACTCATTAAATTTCATATGAATGGTCGCTCTTCATGTCTTCCATTATGATGTTTTCATTGCGTGTTATTAGCAGTCAATTCAATTCAGATTTGATGATATTATGAGATAACAACAATTTCATCAGTACAAATACAAGTCAAACTTACCATATCCTCCTTCGGCAGCTCTCTTGGCTACTCGTATTCCTTCTTCCAGTGCTTTATATGCTTCTTCTTCCTCTTCTTCTAATTCACTTGCACGTTCAATAAGTTTTTGTGACCGAGACTCTAAACGTTCTGCCTTTGCTTGCACTCTAGCACTCTCTGCTCTCAAAAAATCCTCCTGTTTCAAGAGATCTTTCACCTCTACCTCTGCAGACTCTACCATTTCTTGTCCGAAATCCCCTCTGATACCGAGCTCGTCTTGAAGAACCTGCTCTTTCCGTCTCAGAGACAATCTTAATTTCTCCTGTTGCTTTTCGATACTACAACCCAGCCTATCTATGTCTACAAGCGCATGTCTCTTATCTTCAACGAGCGAATTCAAGGACAGTTCTGACTTCAAAACATCACCCTTAGTAGACTGGACTAATGCTCTTGCGTCTTCAAGAGCTTTTCTAGCTCTCTCCTCTGTCCGTACTGCAGCAGTAGCATTAGCTTTTGCCTGCTCCAAAGAAAAGTTTTTTCTCTCGAGATCAATGTCAATGTTTCTATTTCTATCTTCTATGTACTCCATCTGCTCTTCAATACGCTTCAGTTGTTCTATTTCATAAGTCACTGTCTTTCGCAAGCGCACGGAATCTAATACTGTGACTTCGTCAACAGTATTAAAGCCATCTAGAATAATCATTGCTTCCAATGATGATAACTTCGCATTCGGTGTATGAAGAGTGAGTGGCACCCGCTTTCGCATGACCGCATCCAACTCATCTCGTATTTTGCTCGCACGCCCCAATTCCTGTTTAGCCTGTTTCCGCAAAACTCCACTCTTTTCAAGCAATTCCATTATATCAATGGCCTTTCCAGCCTTTTGAGTTGCCACCACTGCATTTGATAGGATGGCTCCTATCCCTATTGTTTCATCTGCCTTTTCATCTGTTCTTAAATTATCATTCTGCCTCTCTCTTTTAGTGGATGAATAATTCTTGACATCCTGGGAAACAGCGTTGAAACCCGCGACGGTTGTTGCAGCGCTCCTTCGTAAAAATGGTATGGCAACATTCTCGAATGCTCTCATGAATTGGGGACCAGCCGTATTTGCTACATTTCCTACTAACGACTCGACGTCATCGGTAAATTTTTGCGCTCTCAATGTGCGATCATATCTCTTTCGTTCCAGTGGATTCGACAGTATTTTCCACGCTTCCGTCACGAGCTGAAATTGTTGCTCTGATTCTGCCGTTGTGTCACTTCTCAGTGCATCAGGATGGGACTGTTTGACCAATTTGATGTATTGCCGTTTGATATCCACTCTAGAAGCAGCCGGGGATGAATTTAGAATTTCGTAAAGGTTCCTGTCCCTCGTGGATGGCAGAGAAGTCGCAGATAAGGCTGAGATCTCAGAGAATCGGTTTGGAAGACGTGTTGATGAACAAAATGCACGTGTTGTGAACGCTTCTGGGAAGCTAAGATGTTGAAATAGTATGAGAGCTACCGCGATTTTCATTGTGAGGAATTGAACAAAGTTTCATGCAGGTAGGTAGGTGCAGGTATAATATCTTTGTATATCTGTGGAACCAGAAATCGAAACAATACTGTTTTCACTTCAACAATTACAATGGTGACTCAGGACTCAGCTGGTTGGTGCATGTAGCATGGTGCACCGATAATCTTGCATCAAAGTAGTCGTGTCGACGCATTTGACCAATAATTTCAGGCTTTTACGAAAGATACCATACATAAACGCGCGCGCCCAAGAACATGAAATTTACCCCACCCCCCCCATCATGATCGATGATCATTGATCGATACTTTTCATTGTCTCCAAATTCATCATTCATCACAGTCTTCTCGTAATCACAAATCAAATCTGAGGATCAACCACAAAACGTTTCTTGAAAGGAAAACCGAATCAACCAAGCTTCTTGTAGCAAAGACAACGAAGCATATATATATATACCTGAAACAATGGCTGCACAGGCTGCATCAAAGAAGACGTACCACCAAGGTGAGCAAGAATGAGAACGAACACACAATCATATTATAGCAGCAGACATTAAAAATGTCAGCAACTCCTTGATCCATGATACAAAATAGACTAACTGTTGATACTTCATATTACACTTCCCTCATCACAGGGCATGATATCAAGTCACTGCTGATCAACCTGGCTACAATTTTTTTGTTTTTTATCCCATTTGCCATTTATCTCGATAGAGAAAATACGCAGAATTATCTCATGATTCTAGGTGGATCGTTTGTGGCTGCATTCATCGCACCGCCTTTTGGACGATACAGGCCGCATCCCTATACCGACTGGGAGGGCAACAAACCATTTACTCTCAGGGAATAAAATATCACCAGAACGCTTGTGAGTCAAGGATGTGATGAAACAAAATTGAGATTCATCAGATCCCTGATGATTTAGTGGTGACAAATGTCTAGCATTGCATGGCTGGGGAAATTCATTGTAATCGAGGCAGATATTGAGCAGATACCCAAAGAGGTGTGGGATTTCTCCGTTCATTGAACTTTTACTGGGAAATAATCACTGTAAAAACGTGAAATGCAGCAGAAGAACTAAAATATAACTGTAGCGTCCAGCAAATTTTCATTGAAAGGAAGAATCTTCTTGTTGTCTTGTACCACGTACAATGTACAAATAAGATGGTTTTAGGGCTTCCTTCGTGGAGCAAGCAGCAAGTTAAACATTCACTGCATAGACTCTGTGTCTATCATATTTATTAATTATAGTCGTCATATTTGTTTTTAGTGGAGTGCCTACTTTTTTGTTCATCATTGGCGCTCTTTCATAAAGAGGTTGGAGAAGTTACATTTATGAGATTGCGAGTGGAGTGGTGTATCATCTCATCTTGTAGACTATCATCATATCTACGATACATATCCTACGAGAGGTACTTGTAATAATTTCAATCTCTTCCCGCCTTTCTCGTCGTAATGACGTCGTGATAACTTTGTTCTTCTTGGCACTGGTGATGACTGATGACTGATGGATGATTCACAACAATTGGATCTTTGCGAAATTTATGATGAATGATAATTGATAATTGCAATCAGTGACCATAAGTTTTTTCTTTGCCATTAGTGTCATCATCATCACCATGCAGATACATACGCATCTAGCACTATCAGCTGCACTATTGTCTGCCTTCACTGCAGCATGGTCACCTGCACAAGTCACCTCGACGTTCAAAAGATCTTTCTCCTCTCACAGCAACTGTCTATATGCCGTCGTCGCTCCAGAGCTCGAATCGTACGATGGAACCAAAGGAATCAACGAGTCCATGATCAATAAGGCTGCTGATTTTATGATGGGATCTTTCTGGGGAGTTGACGGTGGAAACCCCAGCCTCCAATCTGAGCAGGCAGCAGATCTCACTACTAGATTTGGTGAAATCATGGGAAAACGAAAGCTATTCTCTAACTTGATTGTTGGCAGAGTAGAGAATGAAATTGCAGGAATTATTGGAGTTGAAGTTGCTTTATTCGATTTGAAGCAGATGGATATTATGAATTACAAACAATCCGAGAAAACTTTAAAAGATGCAATTGCTTCCCTTGGCCCCAAAGAAAGGAGGCAATACAAGGATGCTAGCATTGAAGAGCTGATTGCTGAATTGCCAAGTTTGACAGGGAAATATGAAGCTGTAGCTGTCCTTGCAAACCTGTGCGTATCACCTGCTGCTCGAGGATCGGGTTTGGGACTTCAATTGTGCTCTCAGGTGGAGGAAATTGTGAAGGAATGGGGCGTGAAGGAGATCATGTTAAAAGTCGAGGGAGACAACGAGCCAGCCAAGAGACTTTACGAGAAGATAGGTTATGTAGAAAAGTACGTGGTCGAGGATTCCATTACTTTGAGACCTGATTTGGAGAACTCAACCTTTAAAGAAGTCGCTTGTACAATGCTGACGCTGAGCAAAGCTGTTTGATGATCATAGACAAAGGCAATGAAACTTGTGATTGGAAACATTTATTATGTATAAGATGTGAAGCAGGTCTTTTCCCTATAATATTCATTTCTATTATGAAGTCCCTTTACCGAATAATAAATCTCTAGAGTCCCTTTCTAGATTGATGTATCTGTGACAGCATCTTTAGTTCCTTGAACAACTTTGTCCAAAAGAATGTGCTCGTACCCCCTTTGCCTCACATATGGCTGTAAAACCTTTGCATTGATGGGATTCCACCAGCAATGAGTACATTGTACGATGACATCTAAGTTTCTTGGATCAATATGCATTTTATGCTTCATCCTGTTATTGCGAATGGTTTCTCGAATCTTCTCCTTAATTGCGCTTGAAATGGTATGTTCCGAAGCATACATGTGCGTGATGTTAGTTTTCTTGAGACCATTAGTGAACGCAGCCCATGTCCTTCTCTTCACCTTGTAAGTCTCGCCAATATTTAAGCACCAAATTTTGCAGGAAGGAAGTTGGAGAACCCGTAATAGGTGAAGAAACTGTTCGTCGCACATACCAGTATTAAAGTTCTGAATGTATAACGCTTGACAGTTCGTGTTGCTCTCCAATGCATCAAGCAACGCATCTACAATCACACTCGGAGTGTCAGAGTCAGGCAAGTATTTCTTGCATTTCAACACAACCATGTCTGGATCATTCATCTGCAATTTTCCTACCACTGCCCTAACATTTGGAGCTGTAATTGCCGACAGAGAAGGTTGACGAGTTGAACGGCGGACAAAATTATTATTGGCGTCGCCTACATCAGCGTCTTCGCCCAATATTGCTCGGATTTCTGCTGCTGTAAGAGGGCGTTCCTTTGGAAGATCTGCGCATTTCTCTGAAGTACATTCAACTTCTTCCTTTTCTTGCGCAAGTTTCCTTAGCTTTTGTTTTCCACGTATTTTCAGTTTGAGCGCGGGCGTCAAGCGCTTTTCAACAGCTCCTTCCTGATAGATGACTCTCTTCTCTTGGACAAGATCACCTTTGGAGTTTCTTACTTTTGCCTTCTCGCGTATATTTAATTTGGGTGTGGGCGTAGAGCGCATTTCAGCAGCAACCTTTTTACGATATCGTGCCCTCATGGTCAGCAAATGATTATCATCATCTGAATCGCTATCACTTGTGCTACTGTCAGAATCAGATCTGCTACCAGAATCAGAGCTGCTATTGTCGCTGCTATCAGAGTCACTTGATGAGCTACTTGTACCAGATGATGAGGAGGAAGTTTCGCTGCTGCTGCTGCTACTACCACTGCTACTCTCTTCACTATCACTCGAAGAATGAGAAATTGTCGCCCTTTTTTTCTTCTTTCGTCTGATTTGCACCACTGATGGGAGTTTCTTCCTTATTATCTGTGATGTGTATAATGCACCCTTTGCATTATCTTGAGTATTGGTAAGTTTGGATCGATTTTTAAAATTCATTTTCAGCGATATACGTAAAGGATGCTTCTTCTTAACGTTCGTTTGAGCAGTCTTTTCAGCTGTGGTGTCTGTCTTCTTTTCTGCTGCAGCAACTACCTTGGTACGTAATTTATTAGCAGTTTTGGATTTGCACTTCTTCGGCTTTGTCTGCATTTGAATTTTGTGGGGTTCAGAGACCTTCAAGGATGCCTTTCTCCGCAATAGCTTCACTTTCTCTGCGATATTGCTACCAATGTAAAGAGTTGATGAAAGAGAAGCAGATATGGGAGATTTGAGCGAACGTGTGGGCTTTGAAGATTCTTCTTCCTTTGGTGCGGAATCCATTTTTCTGCGTATTATTATTCTTGGAGATTTTGCATGACGGTCTTTGCCCGGAGAACCATTAAGATTGGGACTCGGCTGTTCTCCACACACATCTCTCCTTGGAGTAGAGGCCCAGCTCCTCTTCATTTTCTTCATCTCGATTAAGTTTTTGGGAGGTGATCCTTCGCTGTATGAAGGCAGAGACGAAGGTGTCCGTGGAGACGAAGTAATTTTCTTCGGTGTATGATGAGACTCCCCAGAGCTCGCAATTTGTGACGGCACATGAAGTTTAATTTTCTTTCGTTTAGGAATTGGTTTCATCATTGCAAGATCTGGAGTGTGCCTTTTCAAACCTTGAGACTGCATTTTGCCGTACTGATGATCTGGTCCCAATTCGACTAATGCTCACTCTTAGCACTACCTACCCGCTATTAATCAGTCCTCTTTCCCGTGTATCCCAGTCGCGGATGTATGATATGGTTCTTACTCTGTAGTAATTGTCTTAATGGTCAAGCTTTGCAATGACTTCGATGCTTCCAATTCTACCGCGTATGTTCCCAACTAGCGGTTTTGAATTGCTATTGTTGTGTGACTGATCTTTGATCTTCGAAAGAAGCTTTGCAACGACAGCAAAAAGTGCTATTTGTGCTGATTTGTAGTATTTTCTTGTTTAAGGCCTTTCTTTTTGAAACCGTTGCCGCGAATAATCTGGAATCATCTTGACGGACGGCAGTTTGCCTGCTTGCTGCGTGCTACGTGGCGCGTGCCTCCTCTTCCTCCTGCGGCTGAATGAAACTAAATTAGTCTTCACATCCGCAACACGAGTGAACTTCTAGCTTCTACGTCAGCAGCACAATGTGACTTTTGTTCTCAAAATCTCTCGGACATTTTTAGTAGGGTTAGGAGTTAGGAGGGTTGCATTTCTCGAGGCTTTACTTACGCTGGCGATTTCCTTCTCGTACATCCCGGTTGGAGCTGGCTACTGGCAAAGAGTTTTCTTCGTCCCAGTAGACGGGTGTGTAAGGAGTAGTGGTAACCATAGTTAATTTAAAACTATTTATCCGAAGTACTCAAAGCAGTCTCCGTTCCTACTCTTCTTTATTCTTGACTTTGCGCTAAAGAGGGTGCTCTCTGAGCCCCCATTTTCTCGTCATGCTCTGCCTCTTCTCGTCAAAGGATGATGGATGATGATTCTGAATGATGAATGACCCCTCGGATAAAGTTAATTCATCGCAGTCTGCAGTCTCGCACAGCTTGGACCACCAGAAACATACTTCCACCTTTGGCATACTGATTGAAAACGCACAACCTTTCTTCCTTTCCTCAACTCTTGAGAAAAATGGCAATTAATTTTCAACCTATTTGTACTTCTTAGTAAATTCGAAATTTGATGTTCACGTGGATGAAGTTTGGGATATTTTACAGGATATTTAAAGTCATCTATGAATAGCCATCTCGATCTACTAGTTGTCGTGGAAAGATTCTCTGATTCATGGGGGTATGGGCAATGACGTCCTCGTGACGCTTGTGTTCATAGTATCTTCTTCGTCACTGTGAATAGATATAACCATATTATTGTAGCTCATATTATCCACTTCCAGCATAGACAAATCACTAACAGTTGTACCGTCCAGAAGGCTCATATTTTTGTCTTCCCATCCGTTCCCATCAGAGCGCACTTCATCTGCCATCGCAGGGCTCCGCGTCTCGGCGCTAATTTTCTCTTGCTTGTACAATAACACTCCGTTTTCTCTCAGTATTGAGGATGCGATATCGGCTCTTTCCCATTTGGGTCCTCGCTCTCTTTGCTGAGACTTGCAATCATGGAGAATATCAATTGGCGTGTTATCAAACAAGTCTCGATACCACAAAATTTTGGGCGCGGCTAAAACTAGCATGTGGATTGTGTCAATCTGGTCCTGAAGTTCTTCCTGCGCCATACTCATTAAAAAACTTGCATCGCTACCCTTTGACCTCGACATGATAAATCGTATACCCCGACGCTTGGTCCCAGAAAAGCGTGGTTGAATCGCACCTTCATCAAATTTTAAAACAACTTCGTCTATTGGGTCGCATAGGTATTCAATCGAGTAGTGTAAAGGGGTTTTGTTCCGGACGTCGAGAAATGAAGCGGTAGAACCGTTGTCGTGTTCGAGTAGGACCTTAATCACATCACTAGGAGCTCCGCACCGACAGGCAATATGCAACGGTGTCATCCGAAGGCGATCAACACTACATGATAAAGCCGGGTTTATTTGTAGCAGTGATTCTATAATCTGAACTGGTGGTTTGTTCATTAATGCAATCACAAGTGACGATACTCCAGCTTCGTCAGAGCTCAGGACATGTTGCGCCCCAAGTTTGGTTTTGACAAACCGCTGGGCTTTGTTCCATTTTTTCTTCATAAGGAGGCGGTCCAGCTTGTTCTTTAGCGGTTGCAGTAACGGCATTGGATACGTTCGTTGGTATGCCTCGCTGCGTGGATTATTGCAATTCTGTGATGCTATGTGTCCTTATTGTATGCATTGATGAAGCAACAGATAATAAGCAGACTGTTGTAATAAAGAGGATGGGAACTGTTGTCGTTGGTACCGGTCTGAAGTCTAAACATTCCGATGCGAATTGAGAAATTGCACCTATCCCCCCATCTGCCGGACAGAAAATTAGTCTTACTTCACGCGTGACTAAGCAAAATAATGTAAAATCAGACATCCAGCACTTATCAGACTTATTAGTGGCTGTCTTTTTATCCGGGAAGGTGAAAAGAGGAATCATAACGAATAGCTTACTTCAAGCCAAGCTTGAAGTAACTTGAAGTGTTGGTTAATTTGTATTTTTAATTAAAATTTTCTAATACTGCCTGTTACTGCTGGATTTTCATTCACTGTTGTCCCTTTTGTCTACTATCTTCAAATAGTCTCTCGAAAATTTGTCATGATTGAGGGCACTAATCGCAAATTGATTCAACGCCAATGGCCGAAGGGAGAGTTGACATGTTGTGCTAAAATGATATTGCTACTAGTTGTAGTCGTGACAAAGTGACGAAGAAGAACTTAACGAGAAAAAATCAACAAATCAAGAATCTGAGCTGTGACATCTTCAACTTTTAGCTATTTAGAATTACGGCACAAACATGTAGAAGCATCGACATCCTTTTTCGATTTGTAATTTGTAATACTCTCACCAGGAGAGCAGTAAAGTTCCATAGTCGTCGTTGACTTTGTTGGAATAGTTTCTGTGAATCACAAGTTTCAATCAGTCCTCATGCATGCTACATGCGTCAGTCTGGGATACATTGGACATTGGCCTCTTTCGCGGAAAAAGGGACAAGCGAATGATGACGCCTCCTTCCTGTCTGCTAGGTACCTGCTACTATCGTAGGTACTACTCTTGTTGTTGTGCGCTGCCGCCTGCCGCCTCACTCAGCCATCAAGAATCTAAAATGATATTTTTATAACATTCCATGTTCCATGCATATACACAGGAGGTACTGATAGGTACTACTGATACCTGAAGAAATGATCCATCCTTCACGAGAAAATGCCAAAATAGTATCAATTGTCCACTTCATCACTCTCATCCTAATAGCTACACAGACTGCGGCACTTCAACTGACCCCAGTAACAATGAAAATACCAACACCGAGATTGATCACTATATCTGAACATGTATGGCGCACTGCAGCCTCTAATCACAAACGACGTGTCCAAAGTCTCCTTCAGCCTGGACTCACGTCAATAGAAGAGCAGATCAACAGTGGCAATAGGCGCAGAGACAATAGATTTGTAGATGATTGGACGGCCCTTGATCCCGTGAACCCAATATATAACTTTCTCATTGAGTATTACGGAATCAAAGGCGCAAAGGGTCCGAGACGTTTAGCACGGTGGTCTCCTGATCCAGCACTTTTACTAAAAGACGTTGACATTGGTATGAACATGGACTTGAGAAAAGACGGTGGTGATTTGACGACTCTCGATGCTGAAGAAACTAGCAGCGTCTACAAGGCCGCAATGAAAGCTTCGCATGGCTTAGGTGGTATTCTATTGGAAAATGCCAATGCAGATGACATGGGTGGAACTTTGCATTTGAGAGGATGCACACCTGTCATGTATGACAATGAAGATGACGTTGATGAACCTAGTTTCCACGGAGTACTTTACAATCCGAGCGTCTTTTATAACCGCCACATTCCAATGAATACAGATGAAAAGAATAGACTGCTTAAAACAATTGCCCCGTTTCAGTGGTTTTCTTCTATACTTCAGAGTACGCTAGATTCCGAACCAATTTTGCACTGTCATGGTCTTCATGAATGGGCAATGCAATATCATCCGGAGGGGAGTCCTCCTCCACCTTCTGCCAAGTACCAAAATGGGCTTCCTCTCCGTGTTTCCAAAGAGGTTATAAATAAGACTGTGGAAAGAAAGGGAATCAGTTGTACCCATGTTGACGCACTAAGATTCTTTTCGCCCGCTGCAGGGCCATTGAATCATCACGGATCACAGTTGCAGAGAACGGATCAGTTGAGATTAGAACAAAAGGCATGTGTTCATGCTCATATGGATTTACTCAAGATTGCTTTAAAATTGAAGTCGTTCATTGACTCGGATTTATTAGATGACGTATTGGAGATATCTATTGAAGCTAGGAGACTGGATGTAGAAGCAAGTCCTTATGATGCCACCTTTTATGGCGCAGGGATTGTGCCTGTTGAAACTCCAGAAGGAAGGAAAATGTATAGGGAACGACAAAATTATTTAATGCATAAAGCTGAGCCTGTGAGGATAAGACTGTTGCAGGCTTACAAGGCTTTCATGGAACTCGCATTTGAAGATGAGTTGTTAGACGGATCTGATGATAAGAAACAAACGAAGGCGTACATTGCTCCTGAGAGGCTTGCAAAGGCCGAGCCCGGCGGGTTGCCTTGGAAGCACAATTTAATTGAAAGTTGAACGTTAAAGCTACTTTTCATGTAGTGTAAATTTAATTTATAGTGTGTATGTGATCAAAGATCCCCCTCGATTTCCCTTAGCTGGCTCTGCAAATCATCCAATTGTGCCCTGTCTCCAGCGATATCTTTTCCCTTGGTAGCCCTGTGGCCGATGGTTTCATTCAATTGTTCTATCTCGCATTCTAAATGTAGAACAGTCAAACGCTGTTGAAATTGACGTAATTCAGCCCTTTCTTTATCTATGCTTGTCTTCTTCGATAAATTCTCCAAGAGCGAATTGTATAACGCTTGAACTTCGCTTTGAAGATGATGGATCATTCCTTCTCTGACGCCGGACGCAAACAATTCTTGGAGCTGATTTTGAATCTCACTTAGCTGACAATTGACTTTCCTCAAGTCATGACTCTGCTGCTCGCCGAGGGTATCGAATTTTGTAAACTGCATGAGTTGAAGGCTGGTTCTTGGATTGACTGGCTTCATCTTGATTCACGTCTGTTTGCGATTGGATTGGTATGGGTTGGGTTGCTACAGGAGTTGGGTAGTGTTTTATGTGTGCTACTACTATCGTACTGCTGACTGCTGACCGTACCTTCGTATGTAGGGCAGAACGCATAGGGGGCGCGGGGGCGCGCCCCCCAAATCCGAAGTCTCGATGGACTTCAATCTGGTAGCTAATAACCTGCTGAGTTCTACTTTTGTTAGCACTTTTATACGTACGTGTTAAA
>Ga0307981_1003123_pt1 | contig 12714 bp, 13 predicted proteins | sample OrgLakmetagen987_FD_201849 | JGI IMG/M metagenome (GOLD analysis project Ga0307981, IMG submission 201849) | Saline water microbial communities from Organic Lake, Antarctica - #987 | ecosystem: Environmental > Aquatic > Non-marine Saline and Alkaline > Saline | place: Antarctica: Organic Lake... | reverse complement strand
TCACCGTCACAAAATAGATCCGTCTTGGTCTTCATTGAGAAATAACCGATTACTTTTCCATCATTCATTTTTTCTGTAGATCGTAGAGATCAGCGGATGCGAGCCGACTGATTTCGATTAACACTGGCGCGGGAACTCGCATTCGCTGCATCGACTGGTTGGCATCAGAGTTCGCTTTCTCGAATGTCTGCGATCTTCATCTGTGATTTTAGCAGTCCAAGTTTGAGTGGTGTATTTCCATGAACTGGGATGACCACACGCTCTCTATATCCTGCTTTAGTGAATATGTGATGACTGCCGCTGATTCGCTTAAGTTGCCAGCCATTAGATTCAAGCAGCTTGCAGAAATCTTTTCCGGAAATCTGCTTCACACTGCGACTTCTAGGATTTGATTCGGGTTTTGGCTTTCGATTTCGTCTTCGCCTACGTCAAGCCAGAGCGCAATTGCGTCTTTCAGGTTTTCGGTTAATTCTTCGAGCGACTCTCCTTGTGTCGAACAACCAGGTAGAGCTGGAACTTCTGCCCAAAAGCCGCCTTCTTCTGCTTCGTGTATGATCGCTTTAAATTTCATGCATTGAATCTGCGATTCTGGTCGAATGTTTGCAATTCTATTTTCTACCAACGTGAAGGATGATCGCGGAGTGGAGGCGGAGCCGTAACGGAGTTGATCACTCCGACTGGATAGCTCCATTTTCTATGAGTGCTACCAACTTCTCAATGACGTGATCATTTTCGGGGAGGTAGAACATTACGCAATTAAACGGATGCTCTCCTGAGATTTCGAATGCCGATGATTCTGGCGTCGCATAGCCGTCGATTAATACCTCTTTGTTCTCTTCACAAAACTGCATCCAAAGCCTGACAATTTCGGGCGAGTATGGGATCGTAGGGAAAATCAATTCTGCTTTCCTAATCTCATTTTCGGAAACTAGGTAATGTAGGCTCGGTGTGTGATCTACAGGAATGTCATACATTACTAACCCGCTTTCTTTCTGTGTGATTCCTTCTCCCGGATTCTCAATCCACTCTCGATACTCGTTGACTAAAGCCCAGTGTGAATGGACTTCATTTTCTTTGAAGGCAGTCTTTCCAATAAGAACACCAATTCCAAGGGCTACGAGGCTTATGAGGGTGTATTTCATTTTCTTAGCTATCGTAGAGCATGAGCGATGGCGCGTTAGCGACATTGCTCACTGCGATTGGTTCTGGTTTATAGTTGCATCATATTGGCGGGAAAGCACGACACCTTCAATCTCTACGCTTTCGTCACTTACTTTTGCATAGTCAGCAAAGTATATGAGAATAAATAAAAGGTCAGAGTTGGTGTTTGAATCTGGATCATTTTTCTTAAATAGCTTCCGATCCAGCTTGAGCGATCGCTTGTTTTCGATGGGGAGAACGATGTTTCCCCAAGATGAGGATATCTGTATATATGTCGGGATGTCCTGTTCATCTAAATAGTCCCATGTTAGGTTCACGACATCAACTATCGGTATTTGTTCCGTCTGATGCGTTGTGGCTGAGACCTCACTAGGAATATCGAAGTGGAAACTTAACTCTTTTTTTGCTGAGCAAGAGACGAGTATCAATAGTAGGAAGGGTAATGCTTTTTTCATTCTTTTTATTTCCAGAACGTAGAGGTGTCTCAAGACTGTAGCGCGGAGCGCGAAAGGAATTGAGACCACCGACTGGTTAGCCTCCCTTCCGTTGTAATGGCTTCCTTTTCTGGCTTATGCTTCAAGTATGCTTCATGGGCTTTCTCTAAATTCTCATCGTTTATTTCGTTCTCTGCCACAACTACAACCTCGTCTGAACTAGAGGAACGCCTGTAAGGAGAATCTATGTGAACCGTGATCTCCACGGGTATAGTAAATCGGTGAAGAGAAATATTTTCTTTCTTGAAATTCTTAATGATTGTTAAGGCCTTGCTCTTACTAAGATAGTGGTTGGAGCGCATGTATACTTTACTTGCATTCTCTTTCTTTAAGAACGCTAGGGCTGGTTTCAGGCCTTCGAATGCCTCAACTTTTCCGGCGATACTGCAAGAATAACTATCATCTTTGGGATCGTGAGAGACTACTGTTAGTTCTTCTCCATGCGCAATACTGACCAGAAGCGTCAAAAATAGTATAAGGGATTTCATTTTCTTTCGGCTAACGTCGAGCATGGGCGCGGCTTTAGCCGTTGCCCACTGCGCCTGGATCGCTCTTAGGTTTTTGGGTGGTGGCTCGGACTGTAGAGGCTTCTTTTCTTACCTCTTTTATCCAGCCGTATAATATGAATCCAAGGATGATAAGCGAGATGATGCTCCACATCCCAGAGTGGATAATCCAAATGTCATATATCGAATAAGCTGCCTCGTGTGAAGAAATGTCTTCTTTTCCGACTCGGAACAAAACGTCAAACGCTTCCGGAATCCCGTGCTTACCTCGCCAGAAACCTACAAGTAGCAAAAGGGGCAACCATCCTTCCCTTAACAGTTTTTTCTTCAGCGGTCTAAACTGCGGTTTTTCTAAAAGCGGAGTGCTCATTTTTTTCTTTCAGCGATCGTGGAGATGTATCGATAGAGTGAAGGCGAAGCCGCAACGGAATTGATACGATCGACTGGTTCGATTTTTGATTTAAGTGCTGAAAGAATAGTAATAAAGACGACCCGATTGAGTATCGTGGCCGATCCAAAACAAGTCACCATTATATGTTTTAAATCCTTTTGATGATGTAGGCCACCAATCAACATCGGACGGATCTTCAATTTTGTATCTTGGAGGGTTGGGCACGCCTTTCGTGCCTGCCTCAAATTCCCGGTCTCCTATCAGCTTGGGGATTATCTTTTCGATGTCGTCGTTTTTCGCGCTAAACGCAATCCAACTTGTGTAATCTCTTCCGCCTAGGTAGTAATATTCCAAATCATACGCGTCAGAAGGTAGCTTCAGATTTCGTGATTCTATCTTCTTTTTGGCCTGGCTCGAAGATTCATAGATTTGGGTCGCTTTCCAAAAATTCTCGCCAAATTCCTTTATGGTAAGAGCACTTAGGCCGAGCATCAGCCCGACAATTAGACCAACGGTGAATATTGAAAAACCTTTCATTTATTTTTCTCGAACGTCAAAGGTAGGCATGTAGTGAGGCACGAACGGAATTGACCTATCCTGCCTAGTTAGCACTCAGTCATTTGAGGGTAATTTTGGCAGTCCCCGATCTCTCAGGTTTCATTTCCTTGCCATCCCATCCAAAAATTAAATTTTCTCCTGTGGTAAACATGATATCCACTTCATTCTTTGGTTTGAGTGTGATACTATCGTTTTCGCTTAGAGTGTCTCTGAGTAATTCCTCATTCGTAATCTTATCTTTGACTAAGACGTAAACAGTTCCGGTAGCACGGATCGTGAGCACGTGTCCCTGCTGGGAAGGATCCACTTCGATGCTATTCGTAGTGTTGCTGTGATTGTTGTCATTCCATGCCTTCAATTTAGCGATGTCGGCCTCTAAAGTCTCTTCCAGTTGATTCAGGACATGCTTTTCCTTTTGGAGTTCAATTTCTAACGCTTCTACTTTTTTCTTCTGAGGCACAATATTCATACTGGCTTCGACAATAGCTTTCTCCATTTGGTTTCTTTGCTCGGTCGGGCCTTTTGGCTCATTCGCCAAAAGGGGGCCAATTGAAAGTGCTGCGATTAGTATGATGAATTGTATTTTCATAATTTCTTTTGCTAACAGTGCTATCTCCTCAACTCAGTTGAGGATAACATTGGAGAGGTGGAGGTTGTTTTTTGAGTCCAGAGAGGTCTGTGAAGGTGAGGCTATGCAGCCACAAGATCATGTATACGAGTTAGATATCAATCTTTGATGGGTTTTCGTGTGGCCGCTTTTTGGGGAAATAGAGTTGGATATCAAAACCAGCAAAAGCTTAACTCAGACGGTCACTGAATGTCAATCCTAACGGACTTCGCGGCGAGTTGATGATATCAAAGTTGTCGAAAAGTTTCTTTAGAATGGTTTATCTTTTATAAGTAACTCTTGATTATAACTTTAAGTGCAATATAGGCAGTCCGGGGTGGCGGATATCAAAATAGCAAAAGCTCAACTCGACAAATTTCCCTTGCAGCGGTGATCCCTGATTGGTGATGGCTGATGACTGACCTCTGACTCCTGACTCCTGGCGTCCGTCTCCTGACTCCTGACTCCTGGCGCCTGTCTCCTGGCCTCTGCCAGTATCTTGCTGAGCGACTAAAGTCGCTGCTACTGGGCCCTACAGCCCATCGATGCCAAAAGGCAGCCTCGCGTAGACGCCACGGGGGTCGTTGAGGCCGTTGAGCTGGGTGCTGAGTCGTTTGAATTGAGCAGCGAGTCGATTAGCGGCGCTGGGGAATCGGGCGACGGGGGCGGCGCCCGGTTCTTCGAACATCATGGCTAGGTTCTCAGCGAAAGTCGCGGCGCTGGGCACTTGTTCGATGGCAAGAGAGTCCATGCCAGCCAAGGTGGTGGCTTCGTTGATCGCAGTTTGTAGGCCACCAATGGAGTCGACGAGCTTAAGCGCTTTGGCACTCGCCCCGCTCCAGACCCGGCCTTGGGCGATGGCACGCACTTGGCTCTCCTCCACAGCGCGACCGTCGGCAACCTTCTCGATAAAGGCATCGTAGATCTCGTCGGTAAACTTTTGGATGAGCGCCATCTCTTCTTCTGTGCGTGGACGGCTCATGGTATAAATATCTGCGAATGGAGAGGTCTTCACACCATCGAAATGGACGGCGTAACCTTTGGCCATTTCTTCGATGTTAAAGACTAAGCCGAAGACCCCGATCGAGCCGGTAATCGTGTAGGGCTGGGCAAAGATCTTATCCGCGTAGGCCGAGATCCAATAGCCGCCGCTGGCGGCGTAGCTACCCATGGAAACGATGAGCGGTTTAGTCTCTGCGAGCAGGCGGGTTTCGCGCTGGATAATTTCAGAAGCCACCGCGCTGCCGCCGGGGCTGTTGACGCGTAGGACGACGGCTTGCACGCCGGGATCGTTGCGCAAGCGGCGCAACTCGTGGGCCAGCCAATCGCCGCCGATATAATCGACCGACGACCAACCACCCACGATATCCCCCTCGGCATAGACCACGGCGATACGATCGCCATCAGTCGCGCGGGCATCCCACTCGAAGCCTCGGGTGTTCGCATAGTCGCTCAGTGCCACTTGTTGGAAGGTCTCGGCGTCATCGTCACGCTTGTAGGTGTTGGCAAGGTGATCAATCAACTCATCTAGATAGCCAACCTTGTCGACGAGCTTGGCGGTGGCGGCATCCTCTCCGGAGAAAAAGGCATCCTTCTCTGTGAGCTGAACGAGCGCCTCGCGCTCCATGGTGCGGCCCGCGCTGATTTCACCGAGCATGCCGGACCAGAGGTCGTTGAGTAGAACCGTGGTCTGCTCGCGGTCGGCTGCGCTCATGCTGTCGCGGGTAAACATCTCGACGGCCGACTTGTAGGCCCCTACCCGAGTCGTCTGCACGCCCACGCCGTATTTCTCCAGAGTGCTACCGAGAAATGGCGCATCGGTGGCCAAGCCGTTAAGCGAAATTAAACCAAAGGGGTTGAGCCAAACTTCGTCGGCCACGGAAGCCAGGTAATAATCCTTCTGACTCGGATCCACGAGGTAAGCGTAGACGGGTTTGCCGGAAGTCTTAAAATCAGCAATGGCAGTGCGCACTTCGGAAACGGCTGCCAATCCGGAGCCGTAAGCTTGCTGCTGCAAGTTCCCATAAAGAAAGAGCGCCGCGATATCGTCGTCCGACTTCGCACGCTCAATGGCATCGACCACCTTGAGCAAGTAAGTGACGGAGTAGCCACGGCCCAGCGCTTCCTGCAAGGCCTCCTCAAAACCAGTCACCACTGGCGCGTCTTGTATCGTGGTATTGAGATCCAGCACCAGGACCGAACCTTCCTCTATCTCGATGGGGATCGGCTGGCTGCTAGCGCCAATGATCGCGCCAATAACAACAAAGAAAGCGACGATGCTCAATCCCGCGAGGATGGCCCATGCGGCAAGTGATCCGAGTAAACTTTGAAAAAAACCTTTCATGCCCTAAGATGTGAAACGAGAGGGTCGCGCATGCAACTGCGTATTTGCGTGCCGACAGTTGGAGTTGCGCCTGCGGGACATGAGCTTGTCGAATGTTAGGCGGTAGCGTATCCGTGGCAACTCTCCCGGAGCGCCTAAAGGCGGGACTCCAGCAACGCGCAAGGCATCGAAACTTAATGATCACATATGCTTGATCTTTCCCATCGTAATACCTCAATCCACCTCAATGAAAGATGAAGCATTCCCCTTGCTGTCTGCACCTGAAGTGCGCGTCCTAGGATGCTTACTAGAGAAGTCTGAAACGACGCCAGATGCCTATCCGCTTACACTCAACAGCCTACTACTGGCTTGTAACCAAAAGTCGAACCGCGACCCCGTAGTCGAGTATGACGAAGACCTTGTGATCGAAGCGCTGGATGACCTGCGCAAAAAGGGCTTCGTCTTTCGCGTCGATGTCGCAGGTTCGCGTGTCGCCAAATTCCGCCACAACATCGACGAGTTGCTCGGCCTCAGTCGCGGGAGTAAGGCGCTGTTATCAGTCCTGTTATTGCGAGGCGCACAGACTCTAGGGGAACTGCGCACTCGGTCCGAGCGCATGCACTCTTTCGCAACGACGGAAGCCGTGGAAGAGGAACTTATCGAAGTCGCGAGTGAGATAGAGCGCCCACTCTGGATGAAGCTACCGCACGCGATGAACGCATACAAAAACTAGAAGACGAAGTCGCGACACTTAAAGCGGAATTTGCGCAACTCAAAGAGAGCTTCGAAACATTTAAGCAGGAGTTCATGTAGGGTGAGCATACGGCGTATGGTTGGAGTCCCGCCTGCCCGACATGAGCTTGTCGAATGTCAGACGGTAGCGTATCCGTGGCGACTCTCCCGGACCGCCTAAAGGCGGAACTCCAACCATTGCGTCTACCCGAAGGCCTCGACCGCCAGCGCATTCATGGCTCTGAAATCGAGTTTTCCTGTGCCAAGGACCGGCAAGCTATCGACCTGAAGCGCGCTCTTGGCGTTGGGCTTCCATAGATTTGGGATTTCGAGTTTTTGAATGACTTCCTGTAGCTGCGATTCTGAAAAGTCCAAGGTATGCAGCACGCATAGCTTTTCACCGCGCTTGGCATCGGGTATCGCGATAACGGTGATCGCATCGGGGCCAACACCGCAGCTCTCTTGCAAGGCCTTCTCAACTGCGCCGTGCGAGATCATCTCACCGCCAATTTTACTGAACCGGGACTGGCGGCCGGTGATGGCAAAGAACCCATCGTTATCCATAAAACCAAGGTCACCGGTCGTATACCACCCGTCCACCAGAACGCTGCTCGTGAGTTCTGGCTTCTTAAGGTAGCCTTGCATGACGTTGGCGCCTTTGACCTGAATCATCCCCTCCTCTGTTGGCCCAAGGACCTCGCCCGTATCCATATGAACAATACGAATAGCGACTCCGGGGAGCGGACGTCCGAGGCGATCCTCTCGGTAGCCCGTCTCGGGCAAGTCATCCACTTCGACATTGGGCATGCTCAGCGCGCAGACTGGAGCAAGCTCCGTAGCACCATAGCCTTCCAGTGGTGTGAGGCCGAAGCGCTTCTCAAAGAGCTTCGCGACTCTGGGCTGAAGCTTCTCAGCTCCAGTGAAGGCATAGCGCAATTTCGAGAACTGCTCTGGCTTTATCTTTCGGCAATAGGCCAAGAGAAAAGTGGGCGTGGTGAGCAGAATACTGCCGCCGTATTTCTCAGCCAACACGCCGATGCGCTCGCCCTCCAGGGGATTAAAGTGGCTGGCGATCGTAAAGCCTGACAAGAGCGGCAGCCAAAAGGTCGCGGTATAACCGAAGGAGTGAAAAAGCGGTAGCGTGGCCAGCATCACATCCTCGCGGCGTGGGCTCAGCACGGCGCGCAACGATTCAATATTGGAATGCAGATTGTGGTGGCTCAGCATAATGCCCTTGGGCTCGGCAGTGGAGCCACTGGAGAAGAGTATCGTCGCAGTGCTGTCTTCTGAATAGCGTGATTCTTCACACAAGAACGACGTGGGTAGCAGACGGGCTTGCGAGGCAGCGAGCAGCTTCTCGGCGGTGCTGATCTCAGCGAGTAGGTCTTCGATGTAGAGCACCTCCGAGCGCAGCTGCATTTCAGGGAAGCGTTCCATGAACTCTTTCGAGCTGATGACGAATTTAAGCTCACACTGTGACTCAGCCGATTGGATCGAGTCGTTTGAAGCGGTATAGTTAAGATTAACTGTCGTGCGCTGATCAAGTGCGGCAGCGAGATTGACCATCATACAACCAGCACCCGTCGGAAGTAGAATGCCCAGAGGCTGATCGCGAGTGCCGGTTCGTTGATTGATCCGTTTTCTCAAGAGATGGCTGGCCGTGAGCAGCTTACCGTAAGTGAGTTCCTTGCCGCTGCTTTCCGCGACCGCCAACTTCGTCCAATTGGAGCGGGCGCTGCGCACGAAGTCATAAGCCAGGCTCTTGCGTTCAGATTTGAGTAGCTGGTAGGCATCCACCGAAAGCTCGCTGACCGCTTGCTGTAAATCGAAGGCATTCGATGTGCTCACCCGCGGCGTGCCGAAGTGCACGCTCATCGGATAGCGGAACTCACTCAGCGGGCGAATCGCAGGTTTACCGTGGCGGTAGCTCGACACACTCCCCCATGCCCCGCCGATGTAGACTGGGATGATTGGATAATCGGTGCCTTTTACAATGCGCTCGAAGCCAGACTTAAAGGGCCGCAACATACCAGTGCGGCTCAGCGCGCCCTCAGCAAAGACACAAACAACATAGCCTTCATCCATTGCGGTGCGAGCCGTCTTCAAAGACTGAATCAATTTCTTAGGGTTATCACCGCTATGAATGAGGATGACCTTGGCCAACTCGACAACCTTGCGGGTGAACCAACCTGACTCGTCGTAGTAGCTTCGAGACATAAGCATACGCACCCGTCGCGGCTGACTGGACATGAGCAACACGGCATCCATTAAGCTAATGTGGTTGCAGACTAACAAAGCCGGTTGATCGGTCGGCAGGTTCTCGAGGCCGCGCACCTTTAGGCGGTAGCAAAAACGAGTGATTAACTTGATCACAAACTTCGCTAAGAAATCGGGCAAAACCCGCAGACTCAAAAGGCCTACGCCTACGATCAAGACAGACAGAAGAGCAAAGCCTTGCTTCGCACTGAGGTCCAACACCGCAGTATTAAAATAAAGCAGGCCGCTGGCAATCAGGATACCGACCCAACTGAGAAATGAATTACAAGCCTGCACCGAACCGAGTTGATCCTTCGGGCTACGGAACTGAATAAAGGCTTCAATCGGAACGATGAATAAACCGGCAGCAAAGCCCAGGACTGGCATGCAAAGACTGGCGAGCAGGAGGTTACCGTCACCGGGCGTTCCAAGGACGAGCAAGGACAGGCTCATCAAAGCCGCGCCGATCGGCACCACGCCAAACTCGATGCCCCGGCCACTAAGCAGACCAGCAGTGACCGAGCCGATACCGATACCAACTGCGACCAAGAGGAACAACCTCGTCGATGCCTCATAGCTCAAACCCAGTGTCTCGTAACCGTAATCCAAAATGTTCAGCTGAATGAACGCAGCCGATAAGGAAAAGAAAGCAGCCACACCGATAGCGAGCAGCATATAACGATCTTTCCGAATACTTGTAAAGGTGCGCCAAAGATTCGCGGGACCATTGAAGTTGATCCGCTTTTCAGGTTGCTCCGGACTGGGCGAAATCCGGGTAGAGGTATAATAGCCAAGCCCTGAGATTATTAAGCAGAAGCTGGCAGCGTAGCTGAACTGACCGCCAAAGATAAGACTCAGCTCTGGCGCAAGCACGGTGCCTGCGATGATGGCGAGAAAAGTGAACAGCTGCAAAGCACCATTGGCCTTTGTGAGCAATGCACTGCCCACCTGCTCTGGAATGATGCCGTATTTACAGGGCGAAAAGAAAGCGCTCTGTGCCGACATCAAAAACATCGTCACGTAGAGCATCGCACTGCTCCCGAAATGTAAGGACAACAGACCAAAAGCCATCACGCAGATCTCAACCAGCTTGAGCTTACGGATGACTTTCTGCTTACTGAAGCGATCAGCAAACGAACCGGCGATGGGCACGATTAATAAATAAGGCAGAGCAAAAACCAGCCCTACGCTGGCAAGAATAGTTGATGACGCTTCGGTGCCCTTCCAGGCAATGAGCGCATAGACCATCAACAACTTGAAGATGTTGTCGTTCATGGCCCCGAGACCCTGGGTCACATTGTGCCACCAGAAGGTTTTAGGAAGAGTGGATGATGTATTGGTTTGCATGTTTATAGCGTGTTCGAGTTCAAACCATCATATCGACAATTTTATTGTCAATATAAATATGACAATTTTATTGCCATATTTATATTTTAGTGCAGCATATCAAATTATGCCTGAAACCGCATCACTTGACGATCTTCATATGTTAGCGAATTCGATTCGCCGATCCTACAACCGCTTGCGCCACACCACCGATCAAATTCACGCAGCGAGCGGCATTACCGCTCCGAAGCGCACGCTGATGATGGATCTGAATCGCGACGGCCCTCAAACCGTGCCCGCCCTGGCGTCAGCCCGCTTCATTAGCCGGCAGATCATCCAAACGCAGGTCAACGAGCTAAAAACCGAAGGCTACCTGAAAGCCACGCCGAATCCACAGCACAAGCGATCTGTATTGATCGCCCTCACTGCCTCAGGCAAAGCAATGGTCAAAAAGATGATCCAAGCAGAGAATGTATTTATTAAAAAGCTCGGCTGGCTCCCTGGAGCAGAGGAACTTAGCACCTGCCAACAAGTGCTTGATGACATCTATGAGCGCTTGGATCAGGACACTGAATAAGCATTCATTGTGACTCTAAATTCCGAAACTATGACCTATTCATTCAATCGGCTCGTTCAGATCGGTGTAGCGATGGCAGTCCTCTGCCATTCCGTTCGCCATGCAGCAAGTCACGAACTCTTGCCAGCCCACTAAAGAGCCAGAGGACTGGCTCCGCTACACTCTCTAGCCAAAGGACCCGTCTTCGTGCGATTACGCCGAGGGCAAGCAGGTCCACTATAACAAACGCCCGCGACTAATTCGTATCGCACGGTGTAGCGGCGTCCCCGCCGACCAAAAGCATGCATGACGGTAGCGAATCTTTCGAGATGCGCTCACAAGCCATAGCGGTTGCACAGGACAATAGGCTACCGAACATTACAGTCACATCGGTGGCTGGTGAGGACACCAGCCGCTACCAAGAGAATTGCGACAAACGGCTCGGGGGCTAACAAGTTGCGAAACGGAATGAGAAGCAGGCAGAATCCCCTTAACTCCCTGGCTATCGTCAGCGAGCTACGGGCAGGAAGCAAAGTAAACACCCGAAACGCTCTTGCCAATCATTACGCATCAGTTTGCCATGAAAGTGATTGCATCCTGCGTCATTTTCATCCCGCTAATAGAGTGAATAAAACCCGAGTCATTCTACTACTCCACTCCGGCTTCGAAGAAATGGAAGCCGTTGCTCCTATGGACTTATTGTCTAGGGCTGGCGTAGAAGTCTGCCCAGTCAGCTTGACGGAGGATCTACTGGTCGAGGGCCGAAGCGGTATCAGCATACGTGCATCGGACTATTTTAAAGACTTACCCAAGGAAGTTCTCTTTGACGCGGTCATACTTCCTGGAGGGCCCGGTATAAATGCGCTCCGGCAGCACCCTGAGCTGTGCGCCTTTCTGAAGATGCATCATGCCGCAGGCAAGCGGTTGGCATGTATCTGTGCAGCTCCACTACTCCTCAAAGATGCGGGCCTGGTGCCGCAGCACTACACCGCTCATCCCAGCACGGCTGCTGAGCTGCCCGACACACTAGAAAGTAAATGCGTCTGGGATGGGACTATTCTAACTTCAAGAGGAGCCGGAACGGCGACCGAGTTCGGCTTGGCACTAGTTGAAGCCCTTGCCGGGGCATCCACCCGCGTTCAGATCGCGGAATCCATTTGCTGGTCTGAGGATTAGAACCAATGGCCGAAGAAAAGCAGCTCTCACACCGCGAAAAGTTATTACGGGACACTTTCACTCCAGCTGAAACTGCCCTTTTCCTGCATGTTCTGATTACGGCCTTCGTCGCTTTTTGGATGGGTGACCCACGTTCGCCTGTATTGATCGGTTTTTTCGTGATCATGGCTTTTTTAGTTCCGGTCATCATTAAGACGCACGAGCTCACCCATCCATTTTTCATCACCTCTCTCTGGTCCAGATTTTTACTTTTTTCCCTACCGCCGGCACTCTTGATCCTCCAGTTTCTTGTCGGCCTGGCGCAGCAACCTTTCGAATCAATTACCTTCGAGAATAAGAGCTACCTCCAATTCACTGAGCCTCAAATCCAATGGCTTCCAGCCAGCACTGCTGCGGGCGCGACATGGTCAGCGGTCATGGCTTATAGCGCAGTTTATATCTCCGCCCTATCCCTTTTATTTGTGCCAAAGTCGCGAGCCTTTTTCGTCAAGCTGCTTCCCTACCTTTGTCTCACAGCTGTGATAATTGGCATTTTCGGATACGTTCAACATGCGATCGGCCTTGCCGATCCGCTCTACACCAGAGGGACTGGAGCAAGCGACTTTTTTGGCTTCTTCCCCTACGACGG
>Ga0307981_1003118_pt1 | contig 12739 bp, 6 predicted proteins | sample OrgLakmetagen987_FD_201849 | JGI IMG/M metagenome (GOLD analysis project Ga0307981, IMG submission 201849) | Saline water microbial communities from Organic Lake, Antarctica - #987 | ecosystem: Environmental > Aquatic > Non-marine Saline and Alkaline > Saline | place: Antarctica: Organic Lake... | reverse complement strand
AATTGTCCGGCGGTAAGGGTTCCAATCATGACGCAACGAGGCACGAGACCGACCGTGCACAGATTGTAGAAACCAATTTCCTTGGCAATGTTCATGAGACGCTTGGCCATGGAACCTTCGCCACCGGCGCCCTTCTTGTTGACCTTGGAAAGGAGGGTATCGGCCGGGTGCGAAATAATGGCAGCGGAAACTCCCGCCACGACACCGGAGAGGAGACTGATTCCAAGAGCCGTCGAGGCAGTGACTTCGGAAGGCTGCTTGCCCATGGAAACGTACATGTTGTCGGCGACATTACCTTGGACTACGAACTTGGCGCACGTGTAGGGGATCTGCTTGGCGAGAATGGGACCAAAGCCCGCGTAGAATCCTCCGATCCCTTCGGTCTTGGCCATCTTGGAAAAGCCATCACCGAGACCGCTGGCCCAAGTGGGGTCCGAGACGGATCGGATTCTGACCGCTTCCAAGGGGCAGAGAAAGATATCGGCAATGAATTCGGCACACGCGGCCGAGGCAATGTAAATAGAAGTCTTGTTATCCCAAGCCTTTTGTTCCCCAAGGGACTGCGCGGCGTTGATCTTGAAGAATTCGACTCCTCCGAACTTGAACCATCCCTGGATAAAGTACCCAATGGCGGTGGCACCGAGGCCTGTGGTCAAGGCCATGGCTCCTTCTTCGGCAATGATTTGCTTGAATCCTCCAATCAATCCCCTGTTGTACTGTTGTCGGGCAAAAAGAGAGCCGAGTTTTTTGTTGGAGGTTGGTTAGCCAAGGTTCTTCTTCAGCAGTAAAATAAAATGTATAGAGGATAGACTAGGATACGCATTATTGTTTGACTTTGTTGTTGTTTGACTTTGTTGTTGTTTGACTTTGACGTACCTTGGCCGAGTCCAACTGAACGCGGGTCTTGACGACATCGACGGGCGTGAGAGCGCCGTGGGTAATGGAGCAGCAGATACCACCGGCCGCCGCACCCTTGATGTAGTACATGGCGTCGTAGACTTCCGATGGGACGGGCGAAGGCGCCAAGAGGACTCGTCCAGGAGTAGAAGAAGTAGAGCTCATGATGGTAGTAATAGTGGTAACGGTAATGGGATAAGGTAGAGTGGTAGAGTGGTAGAGAGAGAGAGTTTCGGTGACTGATAATGGGACTATGGATTTTCAAGGCGATCGATGCAGGATCTCAATACGCTTCCTGGCGGTTACGCTGTGCGTCCCCCGCCGACGATTGGATGGACGGAAGAGCAGAGGGAGGAGAAGCCTTTTTATTGTTGCTCGTTTGGCCTTCGGCGATGACTTGGATGACCGCGCGCGCGCGAGAACGAACGAACGAACGAATGAATCGAATCGAATCTTCCCGCCAAGAAGCAAGAGGCTCTTTCGGCATACGTCAGAGTATTTCGCGCCAAATTCAGAACAGGCGACGCGACGATTATCGACGATGGCGACTGGTGGAGGAGGATTCAACCGAATTCTGTACGTATCGCAGTGATGATTGCTGATTGCTGATTGATGATTGATGATTCATTCACATTCTTTGTAGGTATCGCCATTGTGACGATCTCACTGCTGTAGCTCTAGAGACTCGACACTCGATTCTCCATCGTCATCATCACCGTCACCGTCACCGTCACTGTCACTGTCGCTATGCCTCCCACGAACGAAGCAACGTCCCTCTTGAAGAGCACCACCACGGCGATGATCGACACTCCCGTCAACGTTGCCGCTCGCAAAGCGTTCGAAGCCACCAACGGGGCGGCCTCAAAGCAGTTCCACGACGCTCGCTCCTCCGCATCGGAAGAAGGCCATCAAGCAGAAGGAGGATTCCTCAAACCAGTTATCTTTGGAGGTCTCGATGGAATACTCACGAGTTTCGCCATTGTCGCGGGAGCCGCAGGAGGACACTTGGATCCTTCCGTCGTTCTCATTCTCGGATTTTCTAATATATTCGCCGATGCACTCAGCATGGGAGTAGGAGAGTTTCTCAGCTCGAAAGCTAACAATGAATGGATTCTATCCGAGCGACGACGAGAAGAGTGGGAGCTAGAGAATTATCCGGAAGGAGAAATCAATGGTACGATCTCGTTCTCGTTGTGATTGTAATTGTGCTTGTGACCATTATTGATCGTCCATAGTCCATAATACTGCTGGTACGGTAGGAAAGCGAAGCAACCTCGGTCTCGTTCTCGTTCTTCACCTACCACTCCAACTATCGAGTGTCGTATCGAACCTCACCATGACTCACCATGACTCGTCTCTCTCTCCAACTTTCTACAGAAATGATTGACATTTATGTCGAAAAGGGGATGACACGAGAAGACGCAGCCTTGATCGTGCAGACCATGGCCAAGTACAAGGACTTTTTTGTCGATATCATGATGACGCACGAACTTGAATTGCAAGTCCCCGATGAACATCACGTGGCCGAATCATTTCGTGAAGGCGTCGTCATGTTTTTCTCCTTTGCATCCTTTGGAGCCATGCCATTGCTGGGATACGTCATTATTCCCAGCGCCTTTCCTCATTTGGGTGAGGAAGTGCTCTTCCTTTCGGCCTGTGTCGTGACGGGTGTCACCCTGTTTATGATGGGGTGCGTCAAGAGTTTCTTTTCGACGCAACATTGGGTCCAAGCAGGCATGGAAACCTTCCTACTCGGTGGCGCTTGTGCGACGGTCGCCTATACCATTGGACAATTTATGGAGCAGCTTGGAGGGGCCAGGTAAAAATAGAACGAGATGGACCGTATTCGTATCTTTGGACTGTCCCCTGCGAACTCCCAACGGCTGGTGCAGTGCAATAGCCTACCGTGCATAGTTTTGTTTCGTGCGTTGCTGCGCGATCGAGAGAGGAACGAGCGGCGCACAAGATAAAAAAATACGATAAATACCTCGACTCTAGATAGCACCGAATGAATTCACAAAAGCAACTCACGTCGACATACTCTAGTAGCCATGTACTACTATACTGGACTTAGACTAGCGTCTTTACCAGTCACTGGAACTAGCTCCAGGCCGACTTCCAATCTTTTGGATGCGCACCTCTTTGCCCGTCACGGGGCTCTGCTGCTTCCAAGCGACGGAACGGTGTCTCGCCATGATGCGCAGTGGCACCCGCTGATCGAAATTCCAATCGTTATCGCTCGTTTGCCAAAACAAGGCCTGCGCTTGACGTTCCCAAGTGTCTGCTCGCCAGACGGTATTGGCAACCGCATGGTGCAAGGGAAGAATCCCGTGTCGATTCATCAATTGGCGTTCGATACACTCAATGTCGGTTACATCCAATCGGCCGCGAAAGACAGCAAGCTCCGCAATAGCACCTTCGCCCTCACCACCCGAACCGTGACCGCAACACAAGGACATGCCAAAGCAGTGATCAGATCCAATCGTCAAGCCGTCCAGCATGGCTGGATGGGCCCCGGTAGGCGAATCATCCGCTTTTAAAGGCTCGGCCAAACCGTCTATGCGAACCATACTCTGCTCGTCGTCAACGACAGCGACATAACAGTGCCAAGCACCCGGGCCTCGTTTACCCCGCTGAACCTTTCTGTTGGTGTCATCGTCGAGTTCTTCCAGCTTGTCTCCTATTCCTTGAAAGATGCATTCGCATTTAAACGATGACGAGCCTTCGTCTCCACTGAAATCGTAACTGCTGTCGTCGTCGCCGTCGCTAGCGCTTAGTCGGAACGCTTGTTCATCATCGTCCTTGGCACTGGCTGCTGCGTCTTGATCCGGAGGCTTCGGTGCTTCCATTTGCCAAGTATCAGTGGCAATGCAAACCGGACTAAGTTCCGTCACCTCATCCAGCGGACCGTTTGGATACAAGTGCCCCAGTTCAAATCGATGGTGCAACCCGGAAAGGAAGCAACCGTCTTCCGTGGCGATTCCCACGCAAAATATTGTGACGGGTTCTGTCAAGGGACCACATGCAAAATGAGGCGTCATCATACATACCGCATGACTTCCTTCTGCATTGAGAAACTGAACCGAACGTTGCTGTCGTCCGATAGTAGGGACAGAGTTAGTGCTGTCGCTGTCCTTGACCGAGGCAGGAATACGTGTCAAGACGCGGGGCAGCACATCTCGCTGTAGCTCTCGCCTTCTCTTTTGTCTCCGAGCTCTCAGTTGTCTAAACTCTTGCACCCTAATCTCCGCCAACTCTTTACTGGCACCGTCCGCTACAGTTGCCGCCTTGAATTCATCCACATTTTGCTTTTCCACGTCCAAACACAAGCAATAGCTTTCGGGACGTGCAATGGTGGCTCCCCGGACCGCAAAGGTTGGCTGGTGAGGTTCCATGTGATCCAAGAGATCGTCCGCATAAGAAGGAGCGCCATCATCTGTATCCATCGACTCTGTTGCGATCCGCAGCACATAATTGACAAAGGCTGGTGTGTAACCAAAATGCTTTAGAACCTGCATCGGCGACCGCAGACCTCTCCATTCATCGGCGCACGAGACATAATTGGGATCAGTTTCCACTTTGGGAGACGGCCGTTTTGCAGACGCAGAGGAAGCAGTCGGGCCAGCCACTGGTGCTTTCCGATTGTTTGGTCGTCTCTTTAGTTCAGTATCACTTCCTTGGTATGCTTCTCCTAGATTCGGGACAAAGGGCTCTGTTGTTTGAGTGTGAATGGATCCGACTGCCATTTCCTCCGCCACATCTTGCTCAGTGTCGTCTGACTCTGTAAAGTTAAACTTCTTTTCTTGTATTCCGTCTGGATGAAACCAAGCAGCGCAAAATGTTTCGTCGAAACAGAGATTGTCTGCTTTTTCTGTGGATCTCTGGCCCTCTTGTATCAATATTAAATGCCTTACAATTGATGGAAGAAGGAGCAACGGAGGAGCTGACGTTCCCGTTATCTTGTTCAGCGCTTGTTCGAGCACCAACTTCTTGACAACCTTGCGCCATTGTTGCGAGATATTGGAGAGTTTTGCAAGTTCCACGTTGGAAATGGCAGCAAACAGAGCGATGCGATCGACGGCAGCTTCTGGAAGCTCCATAGTGTCCTCGAGAGCGCTGGAGCTCATGAGCTGGTCTCCAAGACACTGCGGAAGAGTCCACCGTCTTGTACCGATCGAACCAAACTGCGAGAACGACTGTTATGAGAGGCAAATAGCAGCCGCACCACGCACCACCAATCACCAATTCTCATCGTCCATTTCGTTTTGTTCCAATCGCGGTTTTCGATTCCCACATATTGGGTCACGAATTCAACTGTCTGTATGTCGTCGCGCGTCAGTTTGTGGTACCAGTACCGCGGTATGGCTGGATGATAGCAATAGCTATTCGACTATACCTGCCGTACCGTACCGGTACCGGTAGATTACCAGTAGTCTCGTCTCTCGAGACTTGAGAATGCATCATCTACTAGTAGACTACCGTACCTCAGTACCTACGGTAAATATTCAGCATGTTCGGGGCCTTCGATAGAATTTCGATAGAAGAGTTGGTAACTCGGGTTCCTCGAGACGGTTCCGAGCACAGCTCGACTCCATGACGCTGCGCCTCTTGTTTTGCAAAAAGACGATCATCTGCACACATAAAAATTCAACGTCGAATAGAATAAACGACTTGTTTACTAAACTAGTCTATTGCTTACTCTTCCAAAGGAGTGGGTCCCTTCTCCGAAACGTAGATACCATCAAGAAACTTACGCAAATCCTTGTGGCGAATGTTGGTCGCTTGTTGGATCTGGGCAGCGGTAAGACTAACGGCAGCAATGTCGATTCCGGAAAGCTCAATCTGATCCTTCACAGTGGTAGTACGAACATATGTAACACCCGACAGCAACTTGACCTTGCGGACACGCTTTTCTCCCAAAAAGTTACGAATCTCGACATTTTCTCCCGACAAGGTAACGTTAATGGGGAAATGCGAGTAGACGAAACGCATCTTGTAAAGGAAACCACGGGTGACTCCAACGAACAAGTTATCGATGTGACTGCAGATCGTCCGAACACAGGCCAACTGCTTTCGGGTAGCAAACCACAAATCGACCTTGACAAAGGTTTTGCTCATTGCTTCTTCACCATCCTCTTCAATGGTCTTGCCAAGAAAGGCACCATCGGCCATGGTGATATCCATAGCGACGTGCTTGAAGTCTCTCGAGAGAGTACCGAGAGGACCCTTGACCGTAATCTTACGGGCGTGGACATGGCATTCGACTGTAATGGAAGAAGAGTCAATAGAGTAAGCAAGCATCATTCCTTCTTGAGGCTCTTGAAGTCGCCTTTTTTCGTCTCTAGCTTCACTCACCTCCTTCCGGAACCAAAACCATACGGCTAGCGAGTACAGTCTTCATAGTGTTTGAGAGTTAGTAGGGTATGGCGGGCCAGGGCGCGTGGGCAATGGTGAGATGATGAAAGGGAAAGAAAAACAGAAACCAAATCCTTCGGTGTGTTTTAGTTTTAGTTTTAGTAACCGGTAAATGGTATTTCGTACTTTGGTCGACCCATTCGACTTCGACCCACACAGAGACTTATCGAAAGCAAAATATCAACGGTGTTCAATGTCGTACTCTTTGGATCACACCAAACGTGGTTGAAGTGCGTGGCCGAAAGCACGAAAGAAGCATCTAATCTTTGCGAAGCATCATGCGCGACCATGCCACCATGACCAACTCATAAACAAAGATATCCCAGAGTCAGAGTCGTGTGTGTTTGGACTATATAGAGATTTGTTAATCTGTTTCACCTCTTCTCTTACCAGGGCGAGACACGAGAGAGCGGCAGAAACAATGATGGAGAAAGGAGAGCACCAACGCCAGCGAAGACGGCCTCCTCGGCCCGGCATGCAAGTTGCTGGGAGATGCGCTACTGTGCTTCTATTAGCCTTTGCTTCATCCACCGATACCAACAGAGGCTCATCCTGTGTGGTAGATGGCTTTACTCATCAGAGTTCATTATCGCGTGTCTCTAGTAGCTTGCATATCGGGAGCACTTCACGCGACCGTAAAAGACCGAGAGGCGTACTTGTTCTTCGACAGGCTTCTGCAACGCTGGAACAAGAATCGTCAACCAATTCCAGACGACAAGTAGTGGTGCGATCTCCCGATAAGGATAATACACCGTCGTCTCCGCCATGGCTGGAACGATACGCTTCCATCTCGCCAGAGCAGGCCAAGCAGGATCTCGATTGGCTCCAGTACACATTGCGAGAGCAGGGCTTTGACGTGGCAGACATTCTCGAGGTGACGCAGCAAATCGAAGCCATTGCTGACGATAATACACAGCTTACGACGGGCATGGTCGACTTTCTACGATTACTATTGCGGTTAGTGGTCACCGACAGTGCCGTAGATTCGAACGAGCAAGGCTTTGTTTCCAAACAAGTCTTGCTGGCGAGTCTACTCCATTACGCAGAATGCATTTCAGCGCGACGAGAAGGTTTACAGGATTGGATCCGAGATTTTATATCCGAAAAAGACAGCACTCGCATGCCAACAAATCCGTTTGGATCACTGGCATTCGATCAGCAGCAACAACACTCTGTTGCTACAAACCCAGACCCAGCAATTATAAAAACCGTGAATGAGCAATCCGTGCAAGTTCAAGTGATTGAATCGACTACGACTACGCCAACCGATAATGTCAGAAAGAGACCAGCATCGATTGTACTTGCCGTGGACGACGAAGTATTGCAGATTGCCAAGGGCGCTGCTCGTATCAAGCGCGCCGAAATTTTGGCGCACGCAGTCGCGGGTTTGGGCAGCGCGCTCACCGAAACCGACGCCTCTCGCCTACGCGGTTTGCTGCTGTCTGTCATGGACGACTGGCGATCGCTAGCGATACGATGTGTTGCCTGTTTGTATCGATTGGAGGGAATCTTGCTTTATACCGAGGCGACCGAGTACATGGAACGAACTCCCGAAATGGTGCAAACGGCACGAGAGGCCATTCGCGTGTACGCGACGCTGGCTCAGCGCTTGGGAATGCATCGGTTAAAATCTACTATTGAAGAGCGCGCGTTTCGAATCCTGTATCGCCGCCAGTATGAAGCGGTCTCGTCGCTTTACAGAGAGAAAGGACAGGCAATGCAGTCCGTCTCGAGCTATCTGTTGTCAAGGATTACGGAGACGTTGCACCAAGATGCTTCTTTGATGGAACAGCTCGAAGACTTGCAAGTCTCTGCTCGCGTGAAGGAGCCCTTTTCGTTTTGGAAAAAGCTGCTGAAGAGTAAGAGGAACCAGCTGGCCGGGGACAATCCAAAGAGTCTTGCTACTCCTTCGAGTTCGACAGACTCTCTCGCCATGACAGAAGTGCACGATGGAGTGGCTCTCCGCGTCGTTTTGCGTGCTCGAAAGTGGTCCGCTGACGAATCCGAGGAGACGACTCGCGCTCGGGAACGGGTTCTTTGCTATAGCGTGCAGCATGCGATTCAGTCAAAGTGGCCGGCATTGGACGCTGGTCGCATCAAGGACTACATCCAGCACCCCAAACCGAATGGCTACCAGAGTCTTCACTACACTTCTTCAATTTCTTCGCGTGGGTTCAAGTTTCCCTTTGAAGTACAGGTCCGAAGCGAAGAGATGCACCGATTAGCAGAGTTTGGCATTGCTGCGCACTGGGATTACAAGCTAGGCAGCAAGAGCGCTCCAGGAATAATGACTGCATCTGTTGCGACCGTGTCGATTGAGGACGGCCCATGTTTTGGTGGCTTTCTGCCGCCGGCAAAGACGCAGAGTACCCCGATTAATATCTCAACTTCACAAGCAATTGAAGACTTGCCCGTAGCCCGGTACGTGGACGCTCTCGTAACGGCGAAGCAAGACTTGCTCAAGCAGCAAGTTTATGTCTTTCTCGCAGGGGATAAGGAGGGTAAGCTCATTACGCTTCCCACAAATTCAAGTGTTCGAGACGCAGTTTCTGCGTTGGACTGCGAGAGCGTCCGCCAAATGGATAAGCCTAAGATTTGGTTGAATGGGAAGGCTGCCTACCTGGATGATGACATTGTCAATGGTGACCTGCTATTGGTTGAAGACTGCTCTTGCTTTGAGTAGACTAGTACCTGGTACGGTAGAAGAGGTCCTGATGCTCTCATCAAACTAAATTTATACATAGACAAACGATTTTGATAACTACAACGAATCCATCCACTCAATTTGCGATCATGCTCTATTATGTTTTACAATACGTTGGTCGCTAGTAGAGAGAAACGAGCAATTTACTCCTACTCTGTTTCTGGGGTAATTACCCACTTTCGTAGGTCCAAAAGCTCCAGCCAAGGAATGGTACGAAAACCAGCAGTGGTGTACCAATCGGCAAAATCGTCAAACGTCATGGAAATTTCGCTGTCTCGACTTCGTTGGCCTTGTGTCGCCTCTTCGAAGCCCTTGAATGCCACCGATGCGGCCCATGCAGCTCCCTTGTCGCTTGCCCGACCAATAGAGTCGGCCGATCGCTCGCATCCACGCCCTTGCAACGTATTCAATGTATCTTCAATTGGATCGTTCGCCAGCGAAGACGAAAAAGCAATGCTAAAGAGGACAGTCAAAAAGCAACGGAGATACTTGGCAACATCGCCGTCGGACAGCTGGCCACGCTTCTTCTTGTCAAGTACTTCAAAAGCAAACTCAAGCTTGTCACTCTTCTTGCCCTTACACAACACTGTGAAGCCACACGCGACTTCAATGGCACTTGGTTCGCCCGTATGCTCGTAGTCAAACGCGTCAAAAATACCGTCCAGCACACTCGAAAGAATGTGCCCGGCGTTGGAGCTAGCCTTCTTTGAGGGAAGCAGTTGGCGCATTGCGGAGTCGAATGCCTTCTTGGTGAGCGTGGACTCCCCACTCTTGCTTGTCTTTGAGGCTCGAAGAATCTCGTTGCAAGCAGTTTCGGCATCCAAACCGTGCAAGCCGCTTTGCTCCAAGACTTGGCGAAAGTGGTGAATCCGCGTTTGACTCAAAGATAGCGTGTAACCACCATGGTCTTCGTTGGTAATAAGCTGGAACTTCAAGGGGTTGCCCCTTCGCTCCGGCACGGGAGCCTCTCGCGGAGACAAAGAGAACGAATTGGACAGCTTGGGACTGGGAATATCTCCCTTGTCGGTAGAGGGATTTTGCATCAACATCATATCCATCTCGTCGATACTGTCCATTGGCATGATTCCGGTGTCGTCAAAGAAAGACGGGTCAAGCGCATCTTCTGGAGGCGGTGGTGGGCATTTCGGATCGACAGGCATGCGGGACAAAGAACTATTATCGGGCGGTTCATGCACCTTCATAACGTCAAAGTCGTCTACAAGGACCCACTTCTTGAGATCAAGAAGCTCCAGCCACGGAGCACGCTCAAAGCCACCGTCGTTGTACCATTCCCCAAAGTCGTCGAAGTTGAGACGGTCGCTTTGTCTCTTCTGGAACTGGTGGTTCATAACATCGTTGCAGATCATGTTGGCAGTGTCCGCAATGCACTGTCCCACCATTTCGTCAGTCATATCCAGGCTTTGGCGACAGCACGAGAACGTCACGATCAAAATTGACCGAAAGAAAAGAAAAAGGTCTTCACCCTTCAACAAGTGCACGCTTCGATCTTTCTTCTTGTTCTTTGTACAGTAAATGTCGACACTGGAGTCAAAGACACCGAAAGCAAAGGCAAGCTTTGCACTCTTCTTTCCGCCACACAAGAGACATAGTCCGCCCATGAGTTCGTCAAGAGCAACGCTATCGATTTGGTCCAAGTCAAAACATTGAAAGAAGTTGGCAAGCAGCTCTCGAACAGAAGACGTTGGAATGGAGCTTCCGGCTGGACGTTTCCGACTAAGACGAGGACAAGCTTCCTGCACGCATTGCACAAAGGTCTCCGAGCTGACATAAATGGCCCCGTCGTCAATCTTGACACCGGTTCGTCGTTTCCGAACAGAGTCCGTTAACGAGTGCCATAGTTCGTATGGTGACATGGAGAGCAAACCCATCTGCTCCACGACGCCGCGTACGTAGGTTGCGTCCTCCTTGAGAACAATGAGAGATCGGTGACTTGACAACGGAAATGTAAAGAGAACCTCCGGATGTGGACCGGCACGTTGACACGAATGATGACGCCGAAGCGAAGACACACGGTCTCGCTGCGGTGGCTTTCGTTCCGTCGTAAGAAAGGCACGTTGTGGAGGCGCGATTTCAATCGGACTGTCATTCACCGCAAGCAAGGAAAGCGTCTTGTTCAAGTCGAGAAGTTCCAGCCATGGTGCAACATTGTAACCGCCGACGCTATACCAGTTGGCAAACGTTTCAAAAGAGTATTCATCTTTGCGAACGCTTGCATGATTCTTGTCCAAGGAGCGAAGAAAGTGCCCCAGAGTCCATGTGGCACCGTTTCGGACGGCTTCTCGAATCGCCTTCCGCCGTTCCACAGACAAAGAGCGCTGCTGCTTTCCCATGGGAGTAAGAAGTGACACTGCGACAAGCATAGTCAAGTAGCACTGGAGGTATCGTAAGAGCTGATCTTTAGACAAACCACCAACGCGCTTCTCGTGCAGCAATTCAAAGCCAGCGGCAAGCTTGGTACTCTTGTTTCCGGCGCAGAAAAAGCAAAATCCGACTGCGAATTCCTTCACATCCACTTCGCCAGGCTGCAGCGAGGCTTTACTCTCTTCAAAGCACTGAAAAAAGCTGAGAAACGACGTGTAGAATGCTTCTCGTTCCGCCTTGGACAAGTCTCGCAAAACTTCCGTCGGAATGATACTGTCGACGGCTTGGCGCAAGTCGTTCCGATGCAAGGTCAGCACCGTCTCGCTTCCATACTGACGACGCTCGGCCATGTGGAGCAGTTTCTTGCAAATGTGAGACGCCGGTTGATGCATTAACGCCGTTCGCTCTTCCAAGTGTCGCAAGGCAAACAGGTTATCCTCCGAGATTTGCGCGCACAATGGTGATTCGTTGTTCGCAGAAGCGCCACTAAAGTCAAACGACACCAAGGTTCGGCTTGCATCGTCTTCTGTCATGAGACTTCCAGGAGATTCGTGAGGGGAGTCCGCGTCTTGCGACTCTTTGGTCGGCGCAGCTTGGACCAACGGAGTCTTCCAGTTGGACACTTGCAAGAGTTCCATCCAAGGGACAATCGTTTCGCCAGCTAGCTCGTACCACGCTTCCAGGGTAGCCAGGGAAACACCAGCGCTCGAGTGCTCCTTTTCGCTGTACTTGACGAGTTCGTCGGCGGCGAAGACTGCAATCTCTTCAATTTCCTTTTGCAGCCCCAACTTGTCGTCTTCATCTCGCAACGTAGCTAGAGACGAATCGAAGGAAGGACTCTGGCAGGGACGGAACCCTTGCTCGTCGGCAGCCCGCGTTTCTTCTTCCGAGAGGGTCTTTGTGGTGGCAGTTGCAGTTTCCGTTCCGTCCTCCCGCTTGACTTTTTTCTGCAGTGGTTCTTCCGACCGTTCCGTTTCGGGCTTGCCTTCCACAATAATATTTTGCTGTTCGGGAGTGTGCGCGCAAGACGAAATGGCAACAAGGACGGCTCGAAAGAGAGAGAGCGCTCCCTGTCGATTCAAGACGCGTCCAGCATCGTTGTCGGTTTCCGCAATGGCCTCAGCAGAGGACGAAAAAACTTGGAACAAGTGCCTTAGTTTGGAGGCCTTGTCCATGTCGTGAAAGATCAAGAATCCCGTCTGAATTTCCAAAAGAGGCATGACAAGAGCCGCAACGCGTTCGAGGTAAGAGGATACCGAAGGATGCTCGCAGTCTCGAGCGGCTTCGTAAAGCTTTAGATACAAGGGCTTTTGACTCTTAGTGATAGGTGGAACTACAGTC
>Ga0307981_1003117_pt1 | contig 12743 bp, 7 predicted proteins | sample OrgLakmetagen987_FD_201849 | JGI IMG/M metagenome (GOLD analysis project Ga0307981, IMG submission 201849) | Saline water microbial communities from Organic Lake, Antarctica - #987 | ecosystem: Environmental > Aquatic > Non-marine Saline and Alkaline > Saline | place: Antarctica: Organic Lake... | reverse complement strand
TGATAATGCTGCCACAGTTTTGAAAGATTGCTTCTTTTTGCTGATATATTTCCAGTTTCCAGATAGACTTTTATGATGTTTGCATGTTCTCTGATGATGATGCTTCATTTTACCACACAACCTCTATGAGATACCTATTTACCTACCTACTAGGGATATGCATCAGGCTTTTTTTCTCTCTTCTCTTTTCTCTTCAAAAGCTCGTATCTATTATCTATCTCTAGAAAGATACTCGTATTATGTATTATTTATACATGTACAAAAGCTACCATAGTAGGTACACGCGCGTGATCCGGAGAACAGCAAACAGCAATGCTGATAGAGTATGTTATTATGTGAATTTTGATGGTAAGTGGTGCGTTAAAGCACAACCGACCTGTTGTCTATTGTCTTTGTCTGAGAAAGTGAATGCAAATTTGAACACTAATTTTCGATCCAATGAGATGTTGCAAATGAAGGAAGCGAAAGGACAAGAATGATGAAAGGACCAAGAACCGATTAAGCAGCATTTCTTTCTTTCTTTCTCTCCCTTCAACCGAAGCATTCCCTCCAAGTGCAAATGGATTTTCGCCGACGTGAACGCACATAGACATAATTGCCAGCAGCATTGGCAAAAAGCCTTGTATCGTCAATCAGATGTTGATAATGGTAAAGCTAAAGATGGAGTTTTGCAAGTTTGTTGTCATGTTTCCAACTGTTTCCAATCCAAAAGCGCCTACAAACGCAGCCTCGATTGCTCCAAAATTGAAAGTGCTGACGTTTAATGCCAACCATCAAGCATCCTTTTGGCGCATAAATGCAGTTCTAAATATACGATTTAGCTACCTCCAAAGCCGCTAAACCCCATCAATGCGGCCATGTCGGGATTGATGCCGTCCCCTTCTTCTCCAGTATCGTTATTATTTTCATCTACTTTGCCCTCCTCCATTATTTTGTGTTCTACTTCTTGTCGTGATTTCCTCTTTCTCTCGTCTCGGCGTCTTTTCCTTTCGACTTTCCGTTGCTCGATTTCCTCGTCTTTTTTCTTCACGATTTCTTCAAACTCATCTACTTCTACATCTGCACTTTCCTTACTCATGCCTAGCGAAACTTCTGCTGCTTTTGCCTCTTGTTCTTTTGCTAACTCATCCAATTTGGAAATTACTTCGCTGGTTGTGCTTTTTGCTATCCTCATTGAAAACCCCAGTGCGCGTTGATGTTTCTTCCCATTGATATGGTCCAGATATGTTAATGAATCTTTCAAAAAGCAGTCGCAAACTTTACAATGCCATCCGACGCCATTGACTGATTTTGAAACTCCATCAGTAATACTAACATTGCTATCGACAGCTGCAACGGCATCAGGATTTATAATTTCTGTTTTACCCACTTTACTTTCTAGATCGACCTTACCACGACGAGCTTTCAGATAGGATCTTTTGGAATTCATAGGACCTTGAGCTCCAGCTTCGGCTTTTTGAAATTCCTCCTTGCCCCCAGTAAAAGAATCAGATGCAGCATCTTCAGCGCGGGAAGCCTCTCCCGAAGCAGCCTTCTCTTCAGAATCTATTCTTGCCTTCGCCCTCGCTTCGTAGGTCTCTTTGTCCCATGTTCTCCTTTCAACATTTGCTGCCTGCTTATATGGTAGATTGGAAGACATTGGTACAATAATTATAGTTTACTCTGTTTACATTGCTGTTGTTTCTCCTTTTTCTCGCTCGTGTCAGTCGCTCGTCGCTCGTTGCTCGTTGCTCGTTGTTCGATGAGGTCGTTGGATATTTTCTAGCTAATATTTTCATAGATTTACCGATGCTAATTTGAAATTTAACGTCAATTTCCTGTCAACACATTTGTCAACACATTTTAAAAAGAATCATCACTCATCATAGATCTCCATAGATATCGGATGAATTGAAATTTTAAGAAATACGCAACATTTTATTGTCTTCTGTTTTGCCATCCGTAGATTTCACCAGAAACACTGACTCTAGATAAACTTAAGCCTGCCAAGCCATGAACTGCATGCTGCGTCTCAAGCGAAAGATTAAGAAATAATTGCATGTAGGATGATTTACATCAAGTTAGTTTTATATGCTACGCATGTATATAAATGAATTATAATGTATTTTGAGGACAGTATTTTGGTGAAGACTATTCTTGCTTGATCTATCCATTTCCGTTGTCTAGTGTCTGTATTAAGTAAATATTTGCATATAAAGAGTATTTGCAGAACGATCGGAAGATGATTCAATTGGTACAATATTGTTTCCTGAACCACTTAAACTGCAAGGGCTCGCAGCTTTTTCATCTAACCTTTCTGCGTGGTCGATTTTGCATTAATCAATCTAAACCTGTGCGTATTTCGTCTTTACAACCATTGGGCATCGAGGTCGTACTAGAAACCGACTTTCCAATCTGAAATCTATTTTTTAGTAGTGATTGCTTTAAAGATAATTTGCTTGAGATTTTGTTCGGAGTATCCATCTTATCTCGCCGCTTTGCAGCATGAGTTCTTCTCAGCCAAGATTCTTTGGATTTGAGAACAATCTGAGAAAAGTTCATTATCACTTCGAAGATAGATGGAGCCTACAATCAAAGACAAATGTGGGAAAATAATTGAGGTCAGACGAACTATGATTCTTTTATCAAGCTTCAAGAACGTGTGAGCAAATGCGCTACTTACTTTGCATATTGAGGGATCCTCGGCAAAGAATAAGCATAGTTTGTTATATTCAACCTCGGTAGATTCTAATGCAACATCCAATTTAGAAAAAACGTCAGAAGCAGTGGAAAGAAAATCTTCACAGCGTTCCACAAAAATGGGAGTGTCGACGATGCATATTTCTGTATTATAGGAGGCTTCTGTACTTCTGCCTTCTATCTTGGAGACCTGCTTGACTTTCAAAATGCCATTTTGAATTTCTCTTAAGGAAGTCTTGCAATCACGAAGGTCTATCCTACATGCAATGTTGACGCTTTTGAGTTCTGTCCAGAATTCTATGGAATATCCATCTTTGTCCTGCTTCATAAAATTGGCCACGACAACGTCTATAACTTTTGTTTTGCCGTCTATGCCAGTTTTTGTTGCTGTTTTCAGCAACGAGTCCAATGTGATTCCCGCTGCTTTTGGATTTCCAGCGCCTTCATTGACCAAGTTTCCAACAGCAAGGAGCCGTTTCATTATGTTTGCTAGTTTTTTGCTGTTCACAATATCTTGACATGCATTGTCTAGGTTTATTAGAGACTGCCGTAGAGCACTTGTTATTTCTGTAAATTGAAGAACAAATGTGAAAGCATGCAGTTTCTGGCTAAACCGCGGAATTCGTGATATTGCGAGGAGAAATTTCTCTGCTCGTCCAAGATTGGTTTCACTTCCTTTGTATTCTCTCAATTTCTTGATCTCTCCCTGTGATGGTAACAGTGTCGTCATGTTTTGCAGCTGTTCACTGTTGAGTTTTGAAGCATCAAATGAGACAACTGCTAAACACAATTCATCGTATGTCTGAAATGACTTAAATTGAGTTAAAGATATTGCAATGTTGTACGATCTTTTTGTGTCAATCAAAGAGACCCTTTCCTCTGTCTTCTTGTTGCGATTATTATATCTCTTCGGCTGATTTGTGGCAGTTTTTTTGGCGAACAAGTTTTCGAGCTCCTTCACTTCTAGGTCATCAATGGCAATTTTACTGTCATTGTCGATTGCCCAAAGAGAATGCTGCAGTCTCTTGGGTGAAACAGGATTCCAATGTATCTTTTGCATAGCAACACTTGTCCTTCTCTTCGGAGCTAAAAGTACAGGGGGACATGGGAGATTTAGTTGACGCAATGGAGTTCGCGTAGGAGTCTTGACGATACCATGTTCAATTTCGAATGCATGTATTGTGGCTATAGTAACTCCATCCTGACGCATTTTATTCACGACACTTTGCGCTGGAATACGAAACGATAGCATCTTTTTGTATTTGGTGAGTGAAGAGTCCTTGTTAATGATCTTGGTTGCATCTTGAATTTGCGGTTTTCCACATTCTTTTGTCGAAGACTCTCTATCACCCTTGTCACCATTAGCTACCTTGAAGATTTTAATATCATCTTTACCTAATCCGTCGTTGATCATTTTATGCATTACAGCCTCCAGTGGAATCCTGATTGATAACATTTTTGTATATTTCTTGAATTTAGAATCGTCTGAAAGTATATTCTTGATGGCGACTTCAGCTGCCTTGCAGCTGCTCTTCGAGCTATTCTCTTTTTCAAAGCTGTCAATTTCACACGTAGCAATGCCATCACTAATCATCTTGTGAGCTATCGAGCTAAGGGGCACTCCCACAGCTAGCATTCGGTTATACTTTGAATTTCCGATCTTAACTTTTTGATCTAGATACAAATTATTTGACTGCTCCTTCTCTTCTTTGCACGGTGTCCTGCCAATCTTAGTATTTTCATCGTTTTCTACCTTACCTAGACATGCGGTATGATTGTCAAAATTTCCGCATGCTTTTGGTGGTTTACTCTCTGCACTCTTTTTCGGTGCAAGTGGTGGTAATTGCAGAGTTTGGTATTCTTGATTCTGGGCCTCAGCTCCGATTGACTTCATGGTATTTTCAAAATCGCTAGACGTATCATCACCAGCATCCTTCGCAGGGGTTGTTGTTTTCATAGTTGGATTTTGGCGTCTTTCTCTATTACCTGTGCAAGGTTCTGAGGAGACACAGAAAAAATTATCGATTGGCACATGCTGAAGCTTGGTTGGTTTGTTAATAGGAACCTTGTGTTTCACCGTCATTTCACCAGTCGTCCCATTTATATCAACTAATTTTGATTCGCATTTCTCAGTGCCTAGAGAAAGAACAGCTGATTGAACAGAATCTTCGAGTTTATACTGAGCATGGTCGTCTGTATCTGGATGAACGCAAGTTACATCTGCTGATGATTGGAATTGCTCACTTGGTGAATTCATTTGGTCATTAGAAGGATGAGATACAGCTTCGATGATTCCTGAAAATCTAGGATCTTCCCACTGTTGTGGTTATAGATAGTTCCCGATCAGTAAGCAGTGAACAATATTATAGTAGTTTCCCTTGGTGAATATTTTGATATTTTAATGACGTATTGAACTCACCTGGCTGTGATTATCAAATGCTCGCGAGAAGTATGGATGCGAACATCCATTTACACGATGAAAGAACGTGAACCATAGTTGATTACTAAAGTAGAATGATTCGGTTTGCATATCGCGCTCAAGAACGTCATATATCTTAGCCCCTGTGCAATATGTTATGGGCGATAAACTTTGTGAACCGTCTACCTGTACGTCGATTGGTATTCCTGCATTTGATTCAGATTGTACTGGAGATTGGAATACGTCTAATCCAAGAAATAAATCTTCGCCATTCCAATTTTTGCTAGGTGACTGGACAACGCTTTCATACTGAAGTACAAGGTCGATAAGCTTTCTTGACTTTCGACTTTTTGCCAATGTCAACACATCGAGCCCGTCTGGGGTTATGGATCTCGTATCAGCACCCCCTTGCAACAGACTCTCGGCACAGCTTAGATTGCCTAGTTTGATGGCAACATGCAAACAGGTCAACCCTTGGTCGTTTCTTTCTTCAATTATCTGATCTCCCCCCACCTGTAACAAATACTCAAGACATGACCTCCGACCAGACTGCACTGCACAATGTAAACAAGTTCGCCCATTTGTGTCGACAGATAAAATGTTAGCACCATGTTTCATTAGCAGTTCTAGAATTGCCAAATTTCCACATCGACTAGCTACATGAAGGGGTGCTTCTTTAGAACTATCCTCGTGGTTTACAATGATATGGTCAGCTTCGCTGACAGCTGCAGTCTCTAAAAGTAAAGACACGCAAGATTTATGACCTGATGAGACTGCCACTTGAAGGGCTGTTTGACCAAACTCCGGATGTGGATCATTCTTTGCATCGAACTCAAGAGCAATCTGAACGATATCTGTCCGACCCAGACGACACGCAGCAATGAGTGCTGTATCTCTTCTGCTTTCATTTTCTATTGTATCAATATTGTAATCTTGTTCAAGGTACCATCGGAACTTTTGTGTCTCCCCATACTTTGCAGCAGCAAAAAACTGTTTCTTTCGAAGCGCATCAATTTCAACTTGTCGGCGTTTTATTTTGTGGTTCAATGGTTTGGTGTTGGCAATTGGAGCATTATTTGCTTTGATCGAGTTGAACATTGTTCAGTGGTGGTGGAAGTCAATGATTAAGTCTTCTTTGTACTGGTACATTGTTCTTCGTCCACTATACTTCAAGTGAGTCACGACTAGGTAAAATCTTCGCTCTGCATTGAAAGAAGCAATTCCAACCCATCAAATTTTATCAAAATGGTATCAGAAACAGCAGTATACCAGCAATTATAGGGCACTCTGCTTCTAGACGAATTTGTACCACTATTTTGCGCAACTCTATTACATGTGTTTTCCATCACCAAGCTTCAGCCCGTTAAAAGAAGACTACCTGTACCTCCTCACACACACCAAGAACGTGTCAGTCACCCCGTCCCTTCTCCACCTTTGCACAGAAATTGCAATGATAATCATTATTGACATGGGAGAGTTAGGAATAGTTTAGACTAGATTAGGATTGTATGTAGAGCAATAATTCAAAAGGACGCAAGACGGAAGCATCCAAAGTCCAAAGTCCCAAAACAAAATGACGCATAGGTAAAATAGGTAAGTACAAAAAAGACAAAAAAGCAGGTTTTCTGAAATCAACATTATTGAAAAAGCCCGCGCCATCAACCGTATTAGGAAGGGTCTCTAGCGCACCATTGATTTTGGTTGTCTAAAATAAGCCTCGATCCAGCCACCACTCACCAACAAAGCAGATCCTCCAACCTCCAATCTCCTCAAGTCTCCTCATCACCCCTCAACCTCTATTAACGAACCTTCTGCACGAATAGCTAGCTCAACAACCCCACGCTCTGCCTGTATTGTGTTTCTCTGTTCTAACAAAGAAGAAACCGAAGAAATATGACTGATGCCGAAAAGACCTACGAAGAACGCGTTGAAGCAGTAAATGCAATTTCTCAACCCCTTGCATCCAAGAAATCAACTAAGAAGGCACACAAACTTGTCAAAAAAGCATCCTCTGCCAAAATCATTAGGCGCGGTGTTAAGGAAGTCATCAAAGCAATCCGTAAAAATGAGAAAGGAATTTGTATTCTTGCAGGAGATATTTATCCCCTTGACGTCATCTCGCACCTTCCCGTTCTCTTGGAGGAAAACGGCATCCCGTATCTATTTGTTCCATCAAAGCAGGAACTAGGGGCAGCTGCTAGCACTAAGAGACCGACAAGTGTTGTCCTTGTGAGGGATCCCGAGAAGACTGACAAAAAATTTGAGGCTATGGATCTGTACAAGACTCTCATCGAAGAAGCTAAAGCATTCGACCCATCATCTATCTAGGAAGTCTACCTAGAGTATAGTTCCCAGTACACACAACTCTCGGTTTGCTATTTGTAACTTGCAACTTGCATAATATTTTAATCAATTTCCCTAAAGTAATCAAATGAATATTACTTAATAACCTACTTCAATGATGGTGAATCTATTGAATTCCGCATTTGCCACAGCCTTCTTTCAATCATCAAGCCTCGTTCATCGAGAATTCGAACATATCCCATCTCATCTGAATATCGATCCTTGACGATATGCCAACTATACTCATCTGTTTCCATATTTATATCAGTAGTTGATTGTTCCTCCAACATTGCAGTCTTCTCTTCCTCCCCATCGGGCAGCTTGTTGAAATGCTCAACCTCCATGCGAGCCATAATGTGCGCAAAACTTAAACTTTCGTTCCCATCCTCCCATTTTATTTGTTCCCGATACCACTCACATCTCAAATTCCTCGCTTCCACCTTTTCAAGGTTATGCGCTACCCAATAGTGATCCACCCAGTGGCGATGAATAAACTGAAAAGTAACGGTAGCTTGAGATTCAAAATCATGGCTATTGAAGAAAGCACTAACTTTCTTCTCAAATTGCACATGTTGACGAGTGCCTCTGTTACCTCTCCAAGAATTTTGATCGACGACGGCCTTTAATCCCTCGGATAAAGAAACCCTTTGACTTATGGTTGGGTGCAAACCATCCATCGACTCCTTGACTGCAGGATTATCACTCGTCGGTGCTCCTGGAAAGAGAATCAAGGCATCACGATTTGTCTGGCCTACCCTATAGTGCATCTTCTCCATTGCATGATCCATCCAGACCGCAGGATTTTTATTCATGGGCCTATGCAACAGTCCAGTGGTAAATGTCACATCATTGATTTCAGGAGAAGTTTGAAAATCAGGAGAAATGTAGAGTATAGACTTTACTGAAGAGTGAAAGAATTTTCCGGGAGAGAGTTTCAATACCTGGTACAATTCCTGGGAGATGCCGTTTTCTTTAGAGGAGATGGGGATAATGTTCCATCCTTTATGGAGGAAGACACCATCTTTGACGCTTCGATCTTTGCCATCAGTTACATTTTTGAGGAGAATTTTGGCTAGTGGGCTTGACGCGAGGATGAAGGCAACATTGCAGATTGAGTGATTACCGTCGTCAGGAGGGGCGGAGATACCAAATTCCAAAGTATCATCTTTGAGAAATGCAGTGTAAAGAACAACTTCGCACTTTTCTGTGAAGAGACTCGATGCTTCTGCTGCCCGGTCCATGGGGGAACTCGTACAAACGATGGGATCTGAGCATTCAGAAATGCATGGCAAGATATTTCTGCCTCTGTTACAATACAAGTCATCAGTGTTGCATAGTGGATGCCCTTCTCGAATCAAAAAGCTAGGTCCAGTCTCAATAGCAGCAAGAATGGAATTATCCACCACGGATGGTGGAATGGGTGGCCCAAAAGGAAGATGATTGTCGAGATGCCAAGCAAGCGACCGTTTCAATCCTTCTGGAAGATATATCCGTGGAGCCCAATTCAACTCTTTCTTTGCTGATAGAGCTGACTCTGTGTGTATGTATTTTCCGTATTGGCCGTGAATTCGGTAATCGTTTTTTGGTGATCCTTTGGGATGGGTATGAATTGGCATAAAGCTTTCTAAAGCGTCAGCAAACGCTGCCTTTGAAATTGTTTCTCCTGAAACAATATTGAAAGTCGCAACTTTCGCGTTGACGCTTGCATATTGCATAGCTGCTACGACGGCATTCACCGCATCTATAATAATTATGAACAAAATTCATTGCGTGAGATCAAACTCAGAAACCAGACCTTTTGAACGCCGAGTGTGTGACTTACCATCGACAAAAAGAATATCATGTTGAACTGCGCTCTGTTCAGCTTGGCCTGCTAATAATAAGAGACGACTCTCTTCCGACTTCCCGGCCCGTGTCATTGTATCTTTGTCATGCCAATGGAGTATAGCTTTGTGGGCCAAGTCGTGGTCAAAGGATCCAGGTTTGCACCAAGGCCCGTACAATTTTGGGATCCGCAAGATCACAAAAGAAGAGCTGCCAAGACGCTGAGAGTAGGATTGTATCATGACTTCTTCCATCAGTCTTGATGTTGTGTAAACACCTTTTTTCTTGTCCGACAGGTCACTACTCGACTGATCCTTTAAAATACCAATATCACTAATAAATGTAAAGTGCACCTTTGATGATCCACCTAAATTCGAAAGTAATTGCTCCGTGGCCATTAAGCTCTGTCTCATCCCAAATAATCCATCATTCCTGCTATAGGGCGATCTGTTGCTCGACGAATGATCATGAAAAGAGAACGTATGTTCCGAAAGAATGTGCACCACGTGGGTTGGTGCAGCATATGTTGCATAGTCGAAATTACCATTCGTGTCATTGAAAAATTCCTTGAATGATCGATCCTTGTTCCTTGGATTCACCCCATCAAATCCTAAGATAAGGGGTCTCTTGAACGCAGCCACCTTGTTATACAAAATCGAAATTTGCTCCAAGAGCTCCAACCTATAACGGGATTCGTTCGGGAACATGAAGTCGACCCCTATGATTGTCTGCACATTGCAATCTGTAGCAAGTTTCAGAGCCAAATGAAAACCTAATTGATCGAGAATGCCAACGATGAGAACTACTGAATCTTCATTGATCGTATGTATATCTGGATATGCTAATGGATTTTCTGTGGAAACGTTTATAGCATCAATGCCGCAGCGTATGGGATTCTCATTGTTATGGATACCATCATGATAATGATTCAATTCACTGTCATGTTCCTCTTCCATGCCCTTCAGAAATTCGAAACCATACGGCTTCACCAATGATTTGTATGCTTCAATACCACTTGCATCCGAAGCAAATGATTTCGGTTGTATCCTTCGTTTTCTCTCTTCGACATTTCTTCGTGTGTTCTCAAATATACGTTGATCAGATAAGATCGCATCCTCCACCTGCAGCGCTGCTTGGCTTTTGGGCGGAGGCCTTTGATGATCCGGTTTATTAAGATAAAAGGTTTGTAACCTTATGGGATCCAAACCCATTCTCATATCTGCAGATTCATGTGCCTGAATAAGAAGCCTGAAGAATAAAACCCAATAGCCGACAATGCCAAGCACTGCTCCTAGGAAAAGAATCCTTAGGACGAATCTCCTACCAACACTGTGTTTCCTTTCATGGGATGGGTAATAAGAAGCCACCTTGAAAGCTTTCTTTTTTTTTTCTTCCCGACTTGAAAATTGAGGCAGCTGTTCATCATCCGGAGTTCCTCGATGGCGTCGACGTCTTGCTTGATTGCGCCGGCTCACGACTCCAAATTTTTCATCAATGCTTTGGTCGGTATTGAATGGTGAAGTGAAGTCCAAGGTTTCGCTTTCAGAATTTTTGCCATTACCTCTCATCGTAGTGACTGTGAGAAGATCTTCATTTTGTGTCGGTGAGATTAAAGTGAGGTGATGGAAATGGACTGCTGTATTCGATACTGCGCAATGGTCAATGGTGAGTTATCTATTTTGTTTGTGTTTTGTGTCTACATTCTACATCTGTCATCTGTCTTCATCTACTCTCGCTCGCTACTTACGATACGAGTAACGCAGTCGGCAGTCGCATACTGGTACTCATATGATATCATGTAGCAGTCTAAGAGCATCGTAGACCTTTTGATACTACTTGACGATTGACGATGATCGATGAGTAAATCAGTAAATCAGTTTGATACGCATAACGAACGACATCCGACATCAATATGGGTGAATCGTCCAAATACTGCTGCATCCATTCCCATCTCTCACCCACCACGGCTGTCTTTTTCAATTGCATTACACGTGGTTAATAATTGGTTGAATATGAAGAATCTGAAAAAGATGATATTTCTCTTGTCAGAATCCTTTCTTTTTTTAATTCTCTCCTTTGCGTCTATTTTCCATGCTTCTCCTATTGGCCATCGTCAAGGTTCAAAAAAGATTGCATCTGTGAATGCAACACTGATACTCATTTCTTCGGTCCTTTCCTTCGTCACTTTGTTGATGCCGGTGTTGGCCCCTAGACACGCTGCAACTAGTAGCAGACAAGTAGATCCAAGTGCAATCACAAATACAAGTATAAATCAAACTGCAGCATCGAGATCGAGAAGTGAAAATGCTGCAAATAATGGAGGTGCCTATTTTGCGGAGGGTTGCAAAGATCAATTTGGAATCGCATTCGGATCGGTCATTCTTCCGCTTTTATTCTACAACATATCAGGCAAATCAAATTGTGACATCCAATATTATTCACAATCCAATGACGAAAGTCAAATGCAAATTTATTCTGTTTTGATTGCTGGAGTTGGAGCATCTTTCGCAATCGCGAGTGGTATACTATGTCCTCTATCTGCATACACAACAATATTGTCAACCACAATACCACTTCATAAATTGAGACGACAATACGATATTTTGCGATGTTTGAAGAGGATCTATCCCATCATGTGTGCAATAATAGTTGGAACTTGTGGGATTATCAAAGTACCAACCGAGTCTCAACACGAGTCATTCTACCAGCAGATTATTCAGCAAGATCCATCATCAATCGCCACATGTGTGGTATTCGCAACCGTACAATTCATGCTTATTCTATGCTACAACATAAATATGAATACATCAAGATATCAAGGTCCATCCCATCATCCGTTATTGTCAACTTCGTCTCTAATTCATGAGAATCCGATTAGCCATGTGTTCACAATAGGAGAATGGATCGGGATTACATCCCTCTTATCATTTCTCTTGACGCAATACATTCTTGCCAACATAGTCATGAAAAATCTCACATACAATCCAAGCACGCAACACATCCCCTCTGAACTGTTTGTATCACAAGCTGGATTCCTTGGATGCCTAATTGGATCCACCATTCCCTTGAAACCTATTATTCTTGTATTGCAGGCACTTGTCTCGAGAACGAAATGCTCATGGATACAGAGGATGGTACAAATGCAAAGCATTGCCATGAAATGCGTAACGCGACTGATTATTGTAGTCCTTGTGACTTTGATAGTTTTGGAATATGCACTTTCGGTACACTGTGATCAAATTGGACGACAAGAAGAATGGTGCAGCGCAAAATATGCAAAGGCTGATTTGTTTTCAGGCGCGTCCATATCCGTCGTTTGGTTAGGTTGGTTCCTACGACAGAGTAATGATAGCAGTATAAATATGTATGAGATAGTCGAAAGACACTCATGGATGTCAATCTCTAAATCATCACCGAATTATTCGTGGCTTGGGTATTGGGCGGTAGCTATCATGGTTCTTGCCCCCGTTGCCGTTCT
>Ga0307981_1003116_pt1 | contig 12744 bp, 16 predicted proteins | sample OrgLakmetagen987_FD_201849 | JGI IMG/M metagenome (GOLD analysis project Ga0307981, IMG submission 201849) | Saline water microbial communities from Organic Lake, Antarctica - #987 | ecosystem: Environmental > Aquatic > Non-marine Saline and Alkaline > Saline | place: Antarctica: Organic Lake... | reverse complement strand
CCCCCCCTTGTTGCTTGTGTTACAGGACATGATCCCGGTCAAACCCAATCAAAATTATGCTCCGCGGGTGTACGGCTTTCGAGTTCACAGCTCGAGTCTGTATTACCTCAATCGCGAAGATGATACGCATACGACACCCCTGGAAACGTCGGCACGGTCCAATCGGGACAATCGTCGGTCCCGCAGACAAGGGAGAAAGTAAATTAAAAACAATAATGCTGATAGGATCGATCTACGAATGCTTTTGTATCAGCAGGCTCTAGTACTCTAGCGTGGGTGGCAGACAAAGGGAAGCGAAACGAAGGGATTTTCATTTACACAGAGATCTCTTTCATCGAAACGCACAGTGTTGCTTCCGTTTTGGACTCAAACATAAGTGTGTTGTTATGGATAGATTAAAGAACGAACTGGAAAGAGACAAGACGGCGGCGATGAACAAGGGCAGACTACAGCAGCCATGCGACAATAGCCGTTACATTGTCCGTACTTCCGCGATTCAGTGCCTCGCGGACCAGGTACTTGGCGACATTTTCTTTCTCCCCCGAATACTGCCGCACCATATCGACTGCGTCTTGGTCTTTCAAAACATCCCACAGTCCATCACACGCCACAATGAGAAAGGTCGGTTCTTTGTCGTTAGTATTATCGTTGTCGTTGTTCTCTTTCAACTCAATGGTAAGCTCGGTAACGGTCGGATGCGAAATCACAAAGTCCTTGAGTATAAAGTCCCCCAAGCTACGCGTAACGGCCAATACACCCAGCACGCGGCCCTTGAAGAGAAAGCCACCCGCCTTTTCAATTCGAGCCACTTCGAGTGGATCGTCCACGCGGTGGTCCGTTGTGAGACGTGTCGCTTGACCATTATGGCCCAAGACCACGCGAGAATCTCCCGCGTTGGCTGTCACGAGATGTATGCAATTGGGCGTGTCCCGTGATCTCTGCACCATAGAAAAAGCAAGGCAGCGATCAGTTTTGTTTGTTTTTGATGCAACCAGTCGGTATTACAAGAACGAAAGGAGCACATATCCAACTATTTACTGTAGAGCACACACTGCATACTGCACCCAACGTACCTTGACGAGACAGAGCGCGACCGTGGCTCCCGACGTTTGGACTCCGGCCTGTTTCGCGTGAATATCTGCCATTAGAAAGGCTCGTTCCAGTCTTACAGAGATAGGGGCGTCATCGGCCGTACAGCTGAGCTCTTGGGAAACGTGGTACGTCATGCCTTGTTCCAGAAAATCCACCGTGTCTCGGCCTGACGATGTTAGAGAGGAACGAGGTTGTCGTGTGTGTGTGTGTGTGAGAGAGAGATCGAGCCAGGACCCACGAACGATTATACATGAATCACATATTGATCAAAGTCTTACCCCCGTGCCCATCGTAGACGGCAAGATAGGCGACATCCTTGCCATAACCCCAAGTCCCCGGCGGGTGAACAATGTAGACGTCCTCCATGGTGTTTCTCCGACTGGCATTCATGGCTTCAAAAGTACTAACGATCATTTGCGGATCTTCCTCTACGGAGTTATCATCCGTTGCCAGTGTCTCTGGCTCTGAGTGCTGCTGAAGGATAGGAGGCATGGTGCTGGTGCTTGGGCTCGCCATGGTCAAGACGTTGTTTCGGTCAAAGTGCGACACGGCATCGGATGATCGAGTCGGCGCGAACGCGATTTTTGAAAAAAGAGGACGGACTTCTTCGACTCTCTTAATTCCGGGTACTTTCCTGGAATTATCCACAGTTTATCCTAGACTATGGTCTAGGAGTACAGTCTACAGTACGGTGTAAGGTGTAACATTTCTAGCTAGCTGAACAGGTGTATATTGTTCCGGTGATGATCAAACCGCTCTTTCCATGGTCTGGAGCCTACCAAAAATCCTTGCTCAAAAGCTGCATGACTCATTTCTTGCCGAAGGTTCCCGAGCTCGTCCAAAACGGCATCCTGTTCCATTTGTTTCCATACTTGAACTTGCTGTTGCACTGCCACTTGTTGTTGTGACTGCACATGCTTGTCATTCAGTTCAGTCAAGTCTGCGCCACACTCAAACTAACCATCGGCAAGCTCATCGCGGTGGACCCGCCCATGGCGTCAAGGACAGGCGACGTCATTCAGCTCAGTTGAGCCTGCGACACACTCAAACAAAGCATCGGCAAGCTCATTGCGGTGGACCCATGGCATTAAGGACAGTTGACCCTTCAAGTCCAAAATATTGGCAAAATCGTCGACACAGTTGACGACAACGATGACGACAACCGAGTAGGCCCCGCCATGTAATCGGTTTCTTCCAGCACATGTTGCAGCTTGGCCCGTCAATGTTTGCAACGGCTGCGAAGGAGGTAGCAAAACGGCGGTAGTGTCTCTTGCCATGGTCGAGGTCTACTCTATGCGAATGAGCTCCAAGTTATCGTGTCTCTTCCTGACGAGCGATTTTTTATAGATATAATAGATAGCTAAGGAGTAAAATCTTTCAAGCTCTAGTACAGTACTGGTAGCTATATCAGTAGTTCGTAGTCTAGCTAGTAAACGCGGGGATCTGGGTTTTGGAGCGTGCGTACGTCGTAGTTTGCGGAACTTATTACGCGAAACCTCGAAAATTCCGGAGAAGTTCTGGCTGAACCGGCCAGACGGCGCAGACAAGCTGACAGAGCGCCGTACAGACGCCACCTAGTCGTCGTCGTAGCAGTACTAGTTCTTAGACTAGCAGCTACAATACCACTCATGCAGCATACACGCCATACGCGCATGATCTCCATACAGCAGATTCCTGACTCCACAGTACGATACTGTTGTTGCTGTTGCTGTTGCTGTTGCTAGTATTGCTATTGCTAGTATTGCTGTTGCTAGTATTGCTATTGCTATTGCTATTGTTGCTTGTTTAGTTTTTAGTACTAATAAGAATGATAAGCTGGCCATCAGGAGGCAGCCCGCACACGACCACCACGCGGCCACCCCCTACTATCGAAGGACTGTAGAACTGCAAGTCTCTAGATTTTGTGATACAGGTTGCAGTACTAGCAATTAACAAGGTTTGCAGTAGCTCCTTTTTCTCTAATTCTTACTGTTGACTTCCGTGTCTTGTCTTGACCATGTTTTTCAGGGCTTTGCGAGCGAGCCGCTCAACAGCAGCCAAAGGCGGCGTGTGGCCGTGAGGTGGTGTGGTTCCTGTCTGTGCGGACAGTAAAGTCACGCAGACAAAGGCCGCACGTACATTCCTGCAAGAGTCTGTACGTCGATCTAAGACCGGATCTTTCGGAACTTGTTTCTGGGCGGGGGCCGAACCTGTGATGCGTAGTAAACAGGTACAGCGGTACAGTACTTTTTGTTGGTAAAAGTTGTAAGTTCCAGAAGTCTATAGTAGAAACTTCTTGAACTTCTTTACAGCAATATTAAATAAATAAGAATCAGCATACTGTAATCTAAATACTAAATACTCGTGTATCCGATCTTATGCTATGTCTTGCTACAGTATCTCTACTACAGTAATATACGGTAGTACCGACTTTGAGTTTTGCTCGCATGCTTTTGGGAACCGATGAGAGTGAGAGCAGATCGTTCTTCCTTCATCAATCTCGGATTTTGCGATCTTTAGTTGCTCTGGAGATTTGCTTCTTGCTTTTTTTGGGAACCTCCGAAGGAAGCAGATCGTTCCTTCCTTCATAATTCTCGGATCTTTGCGTTATCGCAGAACGTATGACGCGCCTGTACCTGTAGCGCTGCGTGGGCTTGGTACTGATGTAAGAGAAGCATTATTCTGCCGGCACATGCACGCTTACAACCTAATCTTCCACAATTTACTTAGTTGCTCCTTCAATCTTTCATTTGGTTGCTCCGTCGATCTTTCATCGTTTACCGTTTCGTTTGTGTCTTTTACGACTCCTTTGATAACTCATCAATAATGTTCACTGAAGAAAAGAACAAGCTTGAGCAGGAAGGTGATAACGTCGTGGCGGATGATTCTATCAAGACTGGATGCGGCATCTTCGGCCGTTATCCCATCATTTCCATCCTTTTGTTCGCGTCTGTGGGCATCTGCCTCGGGATCGGTCTCTCTGCCTGGGATCCAGACGATGGTGATGATAGCAAGGACGTAGTCATTAAGTGGATTGGACTTGTTGGTGATCTCTTCATTCGAGCGTTGAGTAAGTCACTGAACAATACTTGCTGAGCCGTAGTATCATTTTGTGGAGTTGACCGTATATCTTACTGCTATCATCGATTCCTCTAACCGGTTCTACTCTTGCTTTTTCTCTCCTCCTGTAAATTGTAGAGTGCGTCATTCTGCCTCTAGTCTTTATTAACGTGGCCATCGCTGTTGTTGACATGATGTCAGTCGGACGCGCTGGAGCAGTTGGACGGAACACGATCATGCTCTACATAATTACTACGATCATTGCCTCCATTGTTGGTGTCATCACAGCCATGGTATGCAAGGGTCTCTTCACCGAAGGAACAATCCAAGCTTCGACCCCAGCTACGGTCATGCTTGGCTGTAACATGGAAGACATGTTCATCACCGAGGATGAAGACGGAAGCATTTCCTGTTCAGCCGATAACATTGACGGCAGCTCTGAGTTCTTGATTACGGATGTCTCCAGCTCTTTCGTCAAGTCTAGTGGCGGATTAATTTCTAGTTACTCCATGAGTGACACTGTCTATGACGGCGTGTTCATGAAGCTCCTCACTTCCAACATTACGGAGTCTTTCGTAAAAGGTAACTTTGCCGCTGTGGTTGTTTTCGCCATTGCGTTCGGAGGGGCTCTTAGCCAAGTTTATTTCAAGAAACAAGAAAAGGAAGGCGGGAACAGCGATACTGTTGTATTAATATTTTTAAGGGATCTGGAGGCAACTTTAATGCAGATCATATACTGGATTATCTTGGTCACGCCCTTTGCTGTTCTCTCCCTCATTTCCGCCCAGGTCGGTAAACAGGATGATCTTGTCGACAAGTTCGCCAACGTCGGTTACCTCGTCTTTGCTATTGCTCTGGGCTTGTCAGTGCACTCTCTTCTCGTGCACTTCGGCCTATGGTATATCGTGACGAAGACCAACCCGATTGGTTACCTCAAGTATTTGATCCCTGCGCAAACTATGGCATTTGCTTGTTCCTCGTCGGCGGCGACCCTCCCCATGACCTTGAAGTGCGTGAAGTCCACGGGTAGAGTCCCCGAGTCAATTTATCGCTTCGTGCTGCCGTTGGGGGCCACTGTGAACATGGACGGAACTACCATCTACTTCACCATCTGTTGCGTTTGGTTGGCCTCCTTTAATGGAATCAACCCAAACGTGGGTCAATACATTCTGCTGGCAATCATCGCGTCCATTGGTAGCATGGGAAGTGCTCCTGTACCATCGGGCAGCTTGGTGTTGATTATCACCGCCTATAACACCGTTTTCAACAGGACTGGTGTTCCTGCCGGTTTTGAGTTCATTATCCCTATTGACTGGTTCCTGGGCCGCATTCAGACTATTCTGAACATCACTGGAGACGCTGTGGTCGCTGGAATGGTTGGCCACTTGTGTCCCGATGACGTTGAAGCCACGAGAGATCTTGCTGACAGTAGCAACGAGCTTGAAAGTAATAATTTGGAAGACTAGAGTAGACTACGTCGTAGTGCTAACTTGGGATCCTGAAATTAAGCCCGAAAACGAAACGCCAAACGGATATTTATGCTGCACAGTTTACGTAGTATAGCTCTAGCTGCTACTGTAGAGCATAAAATGAAGTGGTATAAATATGCGGGAGGAGCACAGTGCTCTTGTCGCTGCAGCTGCTGCCAACCACGATGGGAATTTTGATTAAAGGATTTGGGATCGGGAAGATAGATGCGGTCATTTACTCATTCAATTATCATTTAACGTTCAGGTCAAATCCCAGACGTGCCTCATCAGAGACAAGTAGTCTTCTCGACCTGCAGTATGGTGTCATGGTCCCGGAGTGGATAATTTTAGTACAGCACTTCGCGCCTCATTTCCGTCCGACCCGCGATAAAAGATCCACCGGGCAGAACGGAACAACGAAACAAAAAAACAAAGCGCTAACGGCAAATGACGGTTCGGACGGTAGTATCACGAGTTTATATCTCCCTGTCCATACATAGACTAGCATGTATAAACAAATACACACACACTAACTGTATATGCATAATATTTCATGCTAGCTGTACAGGTATCTATTGTTCCGGTGACGATCGAAACCGCTTTTTCCATGGTCTGGAGCCTACCAAAAATCCTTGCTCAAAAGCTGCATGACTCATTTCTTGCCGAAGGTTTCCGAGCTCGTCCAAAACGGCATCCCGTTCCATTTGTTTCCATTCTTGGACTTGCTGTTGCACTGCCACTTGTCGTTGTGACTGCACATGCTCGTAATTCAGTTCAGTCGAGTCTGCGCCACACTCAAACAAACCATCGGCAAGCTCATCGCGGTGGACCCATGGCGTCAAGGACAGTCGACCCTTCAAGTCCAAAATATTGGCAAAATCGTTTACACACTGATTCCGTACAATCTTGTGATTGCTGGTCGAGCTAATGGTGGATGGGGAGTACAACTTAATTTGCGATTTAATGGCCCACAGGTCGGCCAGCAGAGGCGCCTGCCCGCCTGTCATGGCCGACACCCAAAAACTCATGGCCACGTCTTCGCAGTTCAACTCTTGGGAGATTCGATTTCGTATTGATACTGGCATATGAGTAAAGTAGGAATCCATGTAGTCGCGATGGATAAAAGCAAAGCGAGTCAACGTGAGAGAATAGAGGTTGCTCTTTTCCGTCGTGCTCAAGTAACTGTACGCCCAATGCTGTTTGGTAGCGTCGTCGTCGTCGTTGCTCTTGCTGTTTGACTTGTTTGCAACAATGCCGTGTCCACGCGCGTCAAAGCCCACCATGCGATCCGGATGCGCCGTCCACTTGACAAAACCAGCATCTACCGCAATGCAGGGCCGCAGTACGTCGTCATCGACCGTCAAAATTCCCGCCGTTGCTGGTTCCGTTAATAAACGAAAGCGCTCATTGAGAGTATTCTCCGCGTGCGCTTCCACCACCACTGCTACTGGGTCTGCTACTGCTACTAATGGGTCTGCTACTGCTACTACTGGGTCTGCTACTGCTACTACCGGTCCATGCTGGTGCTGGGCACCGGAACCACGCTCGTACTCCAACAACCAGCCAGGCGGGTCGCCTTGCGCTGTACACCAAACGACTTGAATTTGAGCCACTGCGTCGCACGTGACGTAATGGTCGAGGGCAAGGCGCAACTGATCGGGTCGTTTCCAAGTATTGATGCGGACCGTGTATTGTTCGCGATCCAACGGTCGCAAGGGTGTAAGGGATACTGCCGAGAGTGGTAGTGGTAGTGGTGGTGGTGGTGGTTGAATAGACGTTGCAGTAGAAGGATCAGTCTCGGTAGCAGAAGGGATAGGGGAAGGAATGTGCAGATGATTGGTTCTTGTTGAACGAAACAGAAAGACGTGCACGGCCAACAACGCCGTGACGGCAAAGATACCAAAGGCGACTACAATGCCGGGGTGCAAGATGATGGATCCTTGTTTGCTTTGCAAGGGAGAAAAGGATGATCTGATGGGCTTTCGATTTGTGCTGGGTCGGCTGTTGAAAGTACCGTTCGCTGCTCGCCGTGAGGATCGTTGCGGCAGTGTTGTCGTTGTCGCTGTCGCTGTCGTCTGTAGAGGCAGTGCAGGAGTTGCATTCGCGTGGTTGGAGCGTCGCATCAACTTCATCATGGCGCATGCAATCGTTGTGCAGTGCAGTGTGGTTTGTTTTGTGAATGTAGTTTTGTATTCGATGCGGTAGACAGTCAAGGTCGCCTGCGTCTAGTCTCTCGGACGATCATTGATCATTGATCATTGTGAGACCAACCGACAACAGATAGACAGCGGTCACGATTATTATTGACAAACTAATTAGAAAAAGTAGTCCAAGACTTACTTGTGATCGATTTGATTCATTCCAATCACGAGGAACAGACGAAACGGACGATTTCGAACCCAAGAAACGGCGCGAACAAAACCATCAACGCGACGCGACGTCACGATGGCCCAGGAGATCGACTTCAAGTACGCAGTACGCGGTAGTAGGGAAAGTTCAACCGGCCCACATCTTCTTTCGACCGACGACCAAAAGCTTGCACCTGCTTTCCTCTCCCACCTCCTTGAGCTAAAGACGGAACAGAGCCTTGTCATCAAAACGATAGAAGCAACGTTAGTAAACTGACGAGCTATTGGTAGTACCACACATTATCAGCTGCAGACACTCCATCGACAAACCTCCAACCTCCACCATCCAACATCCAACCGTTGATCCAGCACACTGCACATTCATAGATACAAAAGCCTCCATTCCATATCCTGCTTACCTCGAGTTGAACATTCAGAACACACACCATGAAATATCCATTCGCTCTCACAGCACTCCTGCTGTCGCTTCCTTTGGGAGCTGCATGGATCTCACGCGTTGGACAGACCCATTCGGCTCGTACCGCCAACGCTGCAGCAGGGCAGCATCATCATCCGCTAACGACTCTGCAGTCGCTAATGACACCACCTGCCGAAAGCAGTAGCAGTAGCAGCAGCTCGCCATCGGGACGTTCCCGTGAAGAAATCAACGCTGAACTCGCCTCCGGAAAGCTCATGGAGGGTGGCAAGGTCATGGACTTTTCTTCCGTCAAGGGACTTAGTCGCGCCGAACAAGCTCTTGCGGACGCCCGCCAACAAACGCCTACTGCTGCTACTGCTGCCATTGCTGCGGAACACGTCGTTTCGAAAGATGCCATTTTGGGCATTAATCAGGACGTGATTAACCTCGTTGGACACGAACTAGCAACCTTTGCCACGCCACGGGAGGTTCAAGAGTGTGCCGCCTATCTTCGATACAAGGCACCGCAAGCTCTCTTTAACGACCAGAATGACGGTGCGGTGCAAACATTCTATTCGGTCGAGCAAAAGGAGCGCTTTCAGGCACTCTTGGCGCGGGCGTATGCCGAATCCGGAGAAGTCACGAGCGCTTTTGCCAAGACGTTTTACATGGGTACCATGTTGTTGCCTCCGGCAGCCCAGAAGGCCATTTGGGCCGTGTACGTTTGGTGCCGTCGGACGGATGAAATTGTCGACGCCCCGCGTGAAAATGACCAGGACATGCTGGTGGACTTGGGTGAGTGGGAACGGCGGTTGGAAAACTTGTGGAAGAATGGAGACGCGCAGGATGTTTACGACTTGTGCTTGTTGGATTGTCTTGTCGAGTATCCCAACATGGATATTACACCCTTTATGGACATGATTCGGGGTATGCTCATGGATGTGCCCGGGCTGGGACAGGATCGGTACGATAGTTTCGACGAGTTGCACCTTTACTGTTATCGTGTGGCTGGTACAGTGGGCTTGATGAGCTTGCCCATCTTTGGATGTGCAACTGGGTACACTGATGAAATTGCAAGGTACGTTTAGTGGAGCGAAAATTGGATTGGTAGAGGTATCGACGCAATGGAAGCTCATGCTAACGTTGTATCCCTTTTCTTTAATTTTTACAGGGAGCCTGCATTATCGCTGGGAGTGGCGTTCCAGCTGACCAACATTCTACGTGATGTCGGTGAAGATGCTGTGCAGCGCGGACGTGTCTACCTGCCTCTGAATGACTTGGAACGATTCGGCGTGACGGAAGATCAGATCTTTCAACAGCACGTAGATGAAAAATACGTTGAGCTAATGAAGTTTGAGATTGCGCGAGCTAAGGACTACTATAAAATGGCGAGACGAGGCGTGTTCATGTTGGCTCCCGAGAGTCGCTTGCCTGTGCAGAGTTCCCTTGATGCGTACGGAAGGATTCTTGACAAGATTCAGGCGAATGGTTACGACAACCTGACCAAGCGTGCATACGTGGACAAATGGGAAAAGCTTTCGATAATACCTTTCTCATGGTACCGGACGCTGGACATATCTCGGGATTTCCCACTGCCTGGTGATCAGAAAGTTACCGGCCTATAGGAGAGATTAAATACTAATACTCCATGTAGCATCGTGCAGCGCTTTTTATTGCAGTCGTCTCACTGCCCAGAAACAGAATTCACAGAATAAACAAACCGTTCACTAAAGCGTTGTTACAGTATATCCTACTATATAACTGTAGCTGGATTGCGCTTTATGAATTGGACAACCTCCCATTATACAGAGACCCTGTTATGCCGCGTCGGTTTCGATACCACGCATACATGGCGTTGACAGCCATCAAAGACTTTCTTCAAGCTGCCAAATTGCAACTGACGGCCGTGGCGAATCTCTCGCAGTATCACCTTGTGTTCCCGTTCCACCGACGACATGTTCACCGAAGCCACACCAATCTGGTACTCCAGAACCGACTGTCGAGCAAACAAGTCACTCTTGCGCGTACAAGCCAGCAAACTCATGGCCGATTTGGAATCATACTTGTTTACTTGCTCCAGCTCGTCCTGGTAGCTGCGTACTTGAACTGCCGTTTCCAGGAGACGATGCCGCGTCGAACTTTCTTCCGTTCGCAGCTGGCGAATGTCGCGTTCGACCGTCAAGAGCTGGCAAGCATACTGCTCCCAGGCCTTGGAATCACAAGCTTGTTCAAAGCTCTTGGATTGGTAGTGTTCAAAGCCCCAGTCCAAAACGCGCAACACCTCGAGTCGGTTCTGGTTGCAGTAACCATTAAAGCATTCGCAGCGATTCATTTGTTCCGAAACAATAAAGCGCGCGCTCTCTTCCGGTAGATTGCCTGTCCCTTCCAGCAACAGTGCATCTGGATGAGCCGTCAAGAATCGCTCGACCTGGGTGGAATCGGCATTGATGGAACAGAGAAAGCAAAGAGCGGTATTTAGAGCTTGCAGCTCGTCCAATGACTCGTTCTCCGTTTTGCATTCCATGATACTCGTAGCTTCAAACTCGATGAGTTCCGGCAAGGCGAGACGCCCTGGTCGTCGCACACTCGGCATGTTGCTGTCTCGAGTGGCGTTTGTTTTTCGGTTGTGGCACCGATTCAGGGTGTGGTGTAGTGATTAGCATGTCAGTCGACGGCGGTTGTCGCTTTCGTGGTGCGTTGAATGAGCCTTTGCCGCACTCGTGGGTGGACCCATTTTGGAAGAATCGAAAAATGGGTCACACAAGATAGTGAGAAAGCACATGTAACACACCAGTCTCATTTCTGCAACACGACTCGGAGGAGCTCTAGTTTCACAATCAATACAGCTCGTGGAGGTACGGACGGTGGACATCCTGCTTCGCCGTACGCATAAAGATGAGGGACGGTGACCTCAGCAAGCTCACCAACGCTCATTTTAGAGCAGGCAAAGTCCAAACCAACAACAACCTGGCTCGCACCTAACTCGAACTGATAAGGAAGATTTCGGTGGACCGAGCTATCTACCGTGTTTCCATCCTCTAGATATATGTCGTAGTGCACCTAAGAAAACGAGAGAGTAGCGCGGAGGGAGCGGGTACTGTGAGTCGTCGACCGGCGAGCAGATGGACGGAGTCGACGCCTTTCATTCCTTCGATTGCTTCGTTCACTCTTACCACGCAAAGGTCTCCCTTCTTTGGAAAGATTATGCCATCTCCTTTGCGAATAGTGTGTAATAGAACTCCTGGTCCTTGGAGATGCGAGTAGGAAGAGTGATTCGACTCGACCACTGCCGCTGCTGCTGTCGCTGCTTCCGACATAATCCGTTCGACGAAAAAGTGATACCCGTTCCACGGACGTTGCAGAAAAAAAAACGGAATCCAGTCCTGGTTCTCATTCGCGGATAGCGAAGATCCAGCCATGTGCATTGCATTGCATTATCCGTCAGCCAGGCGGGAGCTCCATCATGCAGTTCACTATTTTCGCAAGGCGCATGGTTCGCATTCAAATGCGCGTTCGCAAACAGTTCGCTTTGTCCTGTCAAGTCAAACCAATTGATTCTGCTGATCGTCTCCTGAAAGTAAAACAACCATGAGAATCCTTTTACGTACATTAGTACTACTAGTATTCTTGGTCTCGGCGGCGGCGGCGGCGACAGTCGATGGCCTTCCTATCATTGAAGACCCTTACATTGGCGATTATACCATGGACCTTACACTTATTCGAGAGTTTGAGAAGAGCAAGCATTTAGTGATAGGCGTCGCTCGGTACGATCTGATTGCCTCCCAGTTTCGAGACAAGCTGTACTTTGGCCTCCTGGACGAGCGAGATGCTTCGGGCTACATAGATTCGGAACTCTGGGTACCAGACGGCACCACTGATGGTACCATGTTTACTGGCATTCTCTACCCTACGGCTTTTGCCAATATCAATGACGATCAACTATTTCTGGTCTCGTTTGAAGAATCTGGCAACAAGACGCTTTGGGTGACAAACGAAACGCACAGCTTTCAACTGGTGAGGGAGTTCCTTGGCCCTGTCGACATTGCCCAGGATGCAGAAGTTTTCTCCGACGACTTGAATGAGCTTAGAGTTTTTGCTGACAAGGTTGTCTTTTCCGTCGGACTTGAGCCGTGGATGAGCGACGGAACGGACAGAGGAACAAGACCCATCAAGGACATCAACTCGCAAGTTGGGATCTCTCCGAGGGGCTTTACCGAGTACAATGGCGAGTTCTTCTTTTCTGACTACCAGGAAGGCGCCGGAAGCGAGATGTGGGCGTCCGACGGAACCTCTAATGGCACACGCTTTGTCAAGGACGTTGACCCTTCGTCCCGATGACCCAATGCCCAATAGCTTCAACCCGTCAGGCTTTTTCGTC